>Ga0105046_10004158_pt1 | contig 23021 bp, 16 predicted proteins | sample MAT03_FD_78385 | JGI IMG/M metagenome (GOLD analysis project Ga0105046, IMG submission 78385) | Freshwater microbial communities from Lake Fryxell liftoff mats and glacier meltwater in Antarctica - MAT-03 (megahit assembly) | ecosystem: Environmental > Aquatic > Freshwater > Ice > Liftoff...
AAAGTACCCAAAAGCAATATCCGTATTGAAGCTTATGGCACAGTGGATGAATTGAATTCTTTTATCGGTTTAACCGCCGATCAGCTTACACACCAGGCATCAAAAGATATTTTAAAAGAAATACAAGACCGTTTATTTACCATTGGTTCTTCCCTGGCCTGCGATCCGGATAAAGAATCAAAACTGAAAATTCCGGACTTAAAAGAATCAGACATCACGCTGTTAGAAAAAGAAATTGATAAAATGAATGAAGAATTAGAGGAAATGAAATCCTTTATTTTACCAGGTGGGCATACGGCAATTTCTACAGCTCATGTAACCCGTTGTGTATGCAGGCGTGCAGAACGTATTTGTGTAAACATGCAGGAAAATGATTTGTTTGTAGAGCCGCTGGTTATAAAATATCTTAACAGGCTAAGTGATTACCTTTTTGTTTTGGCAAGATATATAGGGCATTTACTGGGGGTGCAGGATTTGCCGTGGAAACCGAGGATTAATTAGCTAATTAGCTAATTTGCTAATTTTTTTGTTGCTGAAGTTTTTAACTATGTTAAACTGTAATTATTTGGAGGCATTAGCACATTAGTTAATTTGCCGATTTTAAAATTTGGCAATTCTTTCATTTGCTGAGATTTCTGATTCACAAGAGTTACAATTATTTTAAGGAATTAGCACATTACCACATTAGCAAATCAGCACATTATCTCAGCATATTAGTCCGTCTTTCATCATCAAAATGCGGTCGCTCATCCTAGCAAGTTCTTCATTGTGGGTAACAATTAAAAATGTTTGATTAAATTTATTACGCAGATCAATAAACAACTGGTGCAATTCTTTAGCATTGGCACTATCCAGGTTGCCCGTCGGTTCATCGGCCATAACAATGGAAGGGTTGTTTATCAGTGCCCTGGCAACCGCCACTCTTTGCTGTTCTCCACCCGAAAGTTGATTTGGTTTATTCTCCAACCGGTTGCCAAGCCCTAAAGTTTTCAACAATTCGGTGGCTCTTATAACCACATCAGCCTTTTTTGTACCTGCAATCCATCCGGGAATGCAAACATTTTCCAAAGCCGTAAACTCCGGTAAAAGATGGTGAAACTGAAAAACAAAGCCAATATGTTTGTTTCGGAAAGCGGCTAATTTTCTGGTGCTGAGCGATTCAATTTGTTGCCCGTTTAAATTAATAGTGCCCTTGTCTGCAGTATCCAAAGTGCCCAAAATGTGCAGCAGCGTGCTTTTACCGGCTCCCGAAGAGCCTACGATACTTACAATCTCTCCTTTGTTTATAGATATATCAACCCCTTTTAAAACCACCAGTTGGTCATATTTTTTATAAATGCCCGTAGCCTTTAACATGCTTCGAAAATAGTTAATAATCGCAAGTTTTAGGTTTAAAATCAACAAATCACCTCCTTTTATCCATGTTAAATAATAATATCCGGTAACGGGCGTTAAAAAAACACTTTTGGTTATTCCAAATGAACTTATACATTTGCAAAAAATTAAACCCTACAAAGATGTTTTGGACACTAGAACTTGCCTCTCATTTGGAAGATGCGCCCTGGCCGGCCACAAAGGATGAATTAATTGATTATTCCATCCGCAGTGGTGCGCCCATTGAAGTAGTTGAGAATTTACAGGAGCTGGAAGACGAAGGCGAAATATATGAGGGACTCGATGATATCTGGCCCGATTATCCCAGCCAGGAAGATTTCTTTTTTAATGAGGATGAATACTAACAACCCCCTCTGCCCCCTGAAGGGGGAACTTAATGCCTAAGATTTAAACATACTTTATTTTACATAAAGCGAAAGCCTCTCTGATTGGAGAGGCTTTCGCTTTTACATATCGTGAATACTTTTAGAAGTCATGAACTCCGAGTTCCCCCTTCAGGGGGCGGAGGGGGTTTTACATCTTATTAATCACCGCCTCAGTTACTCCCGTAAATGAAAATCCTCCATCATGAAATAAATTTTGCATAGTAACCATCTTCGTCATATCGCTGAACATCATTACACAGTAATTAGCACAGTCATCGGCACTGGCATTACCCAGCGGACTCATTTTTTCGGCATACTCTAAAAACCCATCAAAGCCTTTTACGCCACTGCCTGCTGTTGTTTTTACAGGCGATTGCGAAATAGTGTTAACCCTAACATGCTTTTTTACACCATAATGATAACCAAAACTTCTGCTAATACTTTCGAGCAATGCTTTAGCATCGGCCATTTCGTTATAATCTGGAAATACACGTTGAGCTGCGATATACGTTAACGCCACCACACTGCCCCAGTCATTAACAGCATCCATCTTCATCGCAGTAGCAAGTACACGGTGCAGACTTGTAGCCGATATGTCGAGCGACTTTGCATTAAAACCATAATCAATTTCGGTATAGTGTTTTCCTTTACGCACATTAATGCTCATGCCTATGGAATGCAGAATAAAATCAACACCGCCATTAAAATGCTCCATGGTTTTGGTAATCAGATTTGTTACATCTTCATTGCTGCTAACATCGCAGGCAATTACCGGCGCATTCACTATCTCTGCCAGTTTATTTATTTCGCCCATACGCATGGCTACCGGTGCATTGGATAAAACCAACTCTGCGCCTTCTTCGTGGCAACGCAAAGCTGTACGCCAGGCAATTGATCTTTCATCAAGTGCACCAAAAATGATTCCTTTTTTTCCTTTAAGTAGATTGTAAGACATAATTTTTATTTTGTTTTTGCAAATTTTCAACTATTGTTTTAATCAACGCAATTCTATTCATAACATCTTGAACGGGAATTTTCATTTCCTCACCCAAAGTATTACCAATTTGTTCGTTCTTTAGAGCCAAAGTAGCATAATAAATTGGTTTATAGATATCCCTTAATCGAATATTTTTTTCACTTTCAAACAAATTGGCAACCATGTTTATTTGATTTACAGACAACAATGCGACTAAGCAAGCTTGGAGTATTTCGTCTTCTATTAAAAAATATTTATTAAAAAAGTCATACCCAAAATTATCTTGAATATCCCCTACAATTTGAGAAAGAACATTTATGTCAGAATTGGTTTCTTGATATTTTCCAAGCAGTAATTTATTAATCATCCCCCAAAAAGTCATCGCAATGATAATAAATACAGTTCCATATCTCTTTTCATAATCTGCACCTTCAATTTTTTCTTCTATTAACTTTACAACGGACATTTTTAATTTAACATCATCGCTAGTAAGAATTTTATAGACGGCAGAGACCACTATTGATTTGGCAGGATGGGTTAAGAACGACATCTCTACAGCATGTCTAAGCAGGTCTTCATTTCTACCTTCTTCAGATAGTTTTTTTAACACCATCATATCTTCATGTACTAAACTACTATTTTCCCGGCTATTGAGACCAAAGGTTAATTTTGATTTCGCCTTATCTGAAAGATTATTAAATGCTTTATAAACATTTCCATAAAATTCGACAGAATCAGAATTTAATTTATTTTCCATAATAGCCTCAACATAACTTTCAACCTTCTTTTCCATTTCACTCTTATCATACCAATTCTCCATAAAAGATACCAGCCATTTTACGCTTTCTGCTGTATCTTTTCTGCCATACCGCATCAGATACCAGATATTAAAAAAACGTTCTTTTATCAAATAATTATGGTTCTTGGTATCTGTCACACGTTTTTCAATTATCTGGTTTTTCTCCAGTTGTCTTAATTGGGCAGATATTACTTTACTTTCCAGCCTCACTTTTTCCTTTAATTCTTTTACACTTATTGCTTCCCACTTTTTAGCAACCGCATCTACAATTTTTTGCTGCTGCTTGGGCAGGTCATCCATGCGGTGCTTGTATAAAGGTGTAACCAGGTCAAGTATTCTTTCCAGGTCTTTTACACTGCTCTCATGCTCATGGTCGGTAAATATTTTAAACATCAGAGCCAGCGTGCGTGGCACGCCGCCGGTAAGTATCCGCAAAGTTTCTACTCTGCCTGGAGTTTCCTTTATTATTCTTTCAATTTTTTCTTTTTCGTTATAAATTTCTCCAAGCTTCTTCAGCAGTTCCAATGTTTCCTCCTTATCCAAACCTTCAAGCCTTATTACTTTAAAAAATTCGAAAAATGGTTGTTTATAATCCAGTATGCTGTCTAAATAAAAAGGTGAGCCTGCAATCAACCTGATATAAGATTTTGTTTGCAGTATTTCCCTCAGCCTCCTTACTTCCTTGTCTTCCAATTTTTTTAAAATATCGCCAACATTGTCTATCAACAAAACCAATTTCTTATGGTTTTGTTGCAGGTGTTTTTCCAGGATATCATAACAATGTTCTTCAAAATTATCTTTGGTAATATGCATTTCCATTTCCGCACTAATGCCTGCAAAACCATGATAATCTTCCAGCGTGTGAGCTACTGTTTCCCATAGATTGGCCAGCTCACTTATATTGTATTGTTCTTCGCTAAAAATAACCGGTATCAGCCATTTGTTCAGTTCTTTATTATCTTCTATAGCATACCTTATCCGGTGCAGCAATGTAGTTTTGCCGGTACCCCGTTGCCCTACCAAAAGATAATGTTGTTCAGGTGTATCCATATCCGAACTTTCAATATCCTGCATGATATCTTCCAGCAGTTTAGTTCTTACTACAAATTCAGCAATCAGGCTGTCTTTGCTTTTTCTATCAGGATTGTATAAAAAATTTGTCATTGTCCTAATTATTTACAAATAAACCGCAGCCACCACATTTTTAAAATGGGTGAATTAAAGCGATAAATATTATTGTTGCCATTATTGTTGATGTATCCATCATACATCAGTATTTCCAGCACCTGCCTCCATTCTGCTTCCACAGCATATTTTACTGCAAGGTTGTAAGCATTTCCTTTATCTATGGTATCGTTATATGCAATGGCTTGCAGTAATTCATCGGCATACAAAAAATTATTATTCTTAAAATGTCTTTTAAGGCGGCTGTAATAATGTTCAAAATGATTATTATTTCTTGCCGTTATCAGGTTATCAAAAGCCTGGTCAATTATCTGCTCAGTTACCTGGCCGTCCTTATCACTAAGGCTCAATATTTCCTGTGCTGCCAACTGAATATGAAAAGGAATCAGCCATTCTATTTTAGCCAATAAATAATTTACAACTTCTGCTTCGGCATGCAGTGTTTTTAGAGCAAGTAATTCCTGTAGTAAATCTTCTGCCTCTTCTTTTATAAGCGGCTCCACTTCTATTGAATTGAGATCATTGATAAAAGCAGAACCTTTAATTGCAGAAACGGTATGATTTAAACCAATAGATCCCGTGTAAATGAAAGTTACTTTAAGATTTATATCCGGGTTAAGCCTAATTTCCCGGTTGGATTGCAGAAAGTGAATGGCTTTTTCTGAATTTCCATTATTGGCATCAACAATATTTTGTATTGTTTGCGGAAATTCATCTATTAACAGTATCAGTTTCTGTTTATTTTCAAATTCTAATCCAGCCAGTAAATTTTCCACTTCATTTTTATAATCACTAATAATCTCTGCTTCGTCAAAATCTATTTCCTGCCCCATTATTTTTACCGACTTTATTTTACTCAAAAACTTATTGCCTTTTTGCATAAGATTTTGAAACCAGCCTGATTTTTTGAATTCATCAGTTTTAATAATCTCTTTAAGAAGTTTTTTATAAAATTCATTTTCATCAATTACCGCTTCGGTATCAACATAAACATATATGTAGTCTTCCAGTTTATTATCCAGCAGGTAGTATAATATTGAGGTTTTGCCAATGCGCCTTGGTGCTGCTATTTGCAGATTGTTTCCATTATATATTCTCTCAAAGATTTTATCTACCTCCCTTTTGCGCTGGTAGAAACTTTCACCTCTTGCTGGATTTCCTACTACATTCTTCATAACAATAAAATTTTTGTCAAAAATAATGACAAATTTTTTATTGTCAAAATTTTTGACAATTTATTTTTTGTTATCTCTTAGAGAAGTATAAAAGAAAGTGCAGGCAAGAAACTTATCAAGAATAAAGACTATTAATTACCCACCATCTCCCTGGCATTCTGCAATGCAGCAGCAGTAGGCTTTTCGCCACTAAGCATTTGTGCTATGGTTGTAATACGCTCATCATTATTCAGCAATCTTATAGAAGTAACAATCTTATCTTTTTCAATGGCCTTATACACAAAATAATGTGCATCTGCTTTGGCTGCTATTTGCGGCTGGTGTGTGATGGATATTAACTGGTGAGCCGCAGATAATTCTTTCATGATATTACCAACCTGTTTAGCCGCTTCGCCGCTGATGCCGGTATCAATCTCATCAAATATCAAAGTAGGCAACTGTAATTTTTTTGCAACCAGCGATTTAATGCAAAGCATCAACCTGCTCAGCTCTCCCCCGCTGGCCACTTTACGCAAAGCTTCAAAACGATTGCTTTTGTTGGCATCAAATAAAAATTCAATGGTATCAATACCTAGTTCGCTTAAAGTATCCAGCAGTCTTGCTTCGGCTGCAAAGCGTGCATTGGGCATACCAACACGGGCCAGTAAGCTGTTTACATTTTCGGTAAATGGCTTAATGGCTTTTTTACGGTTGTCAGAAATTATTTTCGCCTCCTTTTCGCATTGCAGCAACAGTTCATTACTTTGCTTTTCTTTATGCTGAATGGCTTCGCCGATGTTTATTATCTGGGTAAGTTTTTCCTGCAAATCCTCTTTTATGTGCAACAATTCTGCGGTTGTGGATACGCCATGTTTTTTTTGCAGCTTATAGCCCATAGAAATGCGTTCGTTAACAATCTGAATGCGCTCGGCACTGTAGTTAATGCTGTTGTTTATGTGGTCAAGTTCATCTGCAATGTCTGCCAGCTCTAATTGTGTGCTTTGCAAACGTGCGGCCAGTTCACCTATGCCAGTATGAAACTGCTCCAGCGCATGTAACTTGATGTAAAGCATTTTCAATTGCTGCACAACCGGTTGCTCACTCTCTTTCAGCTCATAATAAATGCCGGTAATTTCCTGCTTTATATTTTCGGCATTACTAAGCAGTTTTAATTCTGCATCCAGTTCTTCCAGTTCGTTTTCTTTAAAACCGGCTTCCTCCAGTTCATCAAATAAAAAACGATTATAGTCCAACGCTGCATTGGCAGCAGCCTGCTCTGCCTGCAACACGCCCAATTCTTTTTTTATTTTTTTATACTGATGAAAAACCTGCCGGTATTGTTGCAACAGCTCTATATTGCCTGCAAGTGCATCCAAAACCTCTTGCTGAAAATCAGATGAATTCAGTTCCTGCGTATCAAACTGCTGGTGCAGGTCTACCAACAAAATGCTTAATGCTTTTAATTGGTTAAGGTTAACCGGTGTATCATTGATAAATGCCCGTGATTTACCATTTGCTGCAATCTCTCTTCTTATCATCAGCATATCTTCGGCATCGAGGTCGTTCTCTTTTAAAAAATGACTGATGGCTTTTTTATTGCTGGCTTTAAACGAACCCTCTACAACCGCTTTTTTTTCTTTTTGCAGCAATACGCTGCTATCTGCACGTTCGCCCAATATAAGGCTTAATGCGCCCATTAAAATACTTTTACCGGCACCTGTTTCACCGGTGATGATGTTCAGCTTATCCGAAAATTCAATTTCCAGTTCATTTATGATGGCGTAATTCTGTATGTGTAATTTTTGAAGCATATTTAGAACAGCAAATTAGTAAAAAGTTAGGAATGCAGGCTTTAAGCTTTTAGCAATTAGCCGTTAGCCAATAAAAAAAGCCTACTCTAAAAGAATAGGCTAACTATATTTTTGATTGCTAAATGCTAAGAGCTAATGGCTAAGAGCTATTTCACTACAACTGTATCATTCAAATCTGCATCAACCAAAATACGTCCGCAGTTTTCGCAAACCATAATTTTTTTACGTAGTTTAATTTCGCTTTGCTTTTGAGGAGGAATGGCGTGGAAACAACCACCACAACTGTCACGCTCTACAGCAACCACGGCTAAACCGTTACGGTAGTTCTTGCGAATGCGATCGTAGCTGGTAAGCAGGCGCTCATCTGCATGGCTGCGGGCTTTTTCACCTTCTTTATTGTAATGTTTTTCTTCTTTTTCAGTTTCGCTGATAATTTTTTCCAGCTCGCCTTTTTTGCCTATCAGGTGGCCTTCTTTATTGGCAACAGCTTTTTTTGCTACTTCCAGTTGTCTTGCTTTTTCAGCAATTTCTTCGGTAGCATCTTTTATATGTTTTTCGCAAAGCTTTATTTCTAAAGTCTGCATTTCTATTTCTTTGTTGATGGCTTCAAACTCACGGTTATTCTTTACGTTCTCACTCTGCTTCTCGTATTTTTTTACCAGGGCATCAGCATCTTTAATACCTTCTTTCTTTTGGGCAATAAATTCCTGAATACCGTTTATTTCTTCTTCCACACGGGTTTGCCTTGCATGCAAACCTTCAATTTCATCTTCCAGGTCTTTAACCTCCATGGGCAATTCACCTTTCAGGATCTGAATTTCGTCCAGCTTGCAATCTACTTTTTGTAAAAGTACCAGTGCGCTTAATTTTTCTTCAATTGAGAATTCTTTTACTGCGGCCATATTATTTTTGAAATTTGAATTTGAAATTACAGGAAGTAATGTACCGGGTTGGTTTTTACGCCTGTTTTTTGGATTGCAAAGGTAGGGAATTTTTGGCTCAAAAGATCAAATAACAGGTCTATAGTGAACTGTTCGCTCTCGTAATGGCCAATATCGGCAATTACTATTTGGTTATTGGCATCAAAAAACTCATGGTACTTAACATCGCCGGTAATATAAATGTCGGCACCGGCAGCTACTGCAGCGCCTATAAGAAAGCTGCCGGCACCCCCGCAAAGGGCTATTTTTTTAACTTGCTTTCCCCGTAAAGGCGTATGTCGTATTACAGAAAGGCAAAATTTTTGTTTTAAAAGCTCCAAAAGGGCAGTTTCTCTCAGTGGTTCGGGCAACTCGCCTAACAGACCACTACCAACCAGTTGGTTTTGATTATCTAACGCCACTATATCGTAAGCCACTTCTTCGTAAGGATGTGCATCATGCATGGCAACCAATATGGCCCTTTCCTGCCATGCCGGAAAGATCATTTCCATCTTTATCTCATCTTCAGTATGTCGTATGCCGCGTTTTCCGGTAAATGGATTGGTCCCTTCACCCGGTTTAAACGTACCCTGCCCGGCTGTATTAAAACTACATTCGCTGTAATTGCTGATATGGCCGCCACCTGCATTAAAAATAGCCGACCGTACATTTTCGGCAAATTCAACCGGCACAAAAGTGTACAGCTTTTTAAGCGTATCATTTTTGGGTTGCAATATCTTGAGGTTTACCAATCCCAGTTTATGGGCAATGATGGCATTTACGCCGTGCAGCACATTATCAAGATTGGTATGTATGGCATAAATGGCAATATCATTTTTTATGGCAGCAATAATGGTTTGCTCCACAAAATTTTTGCCGGTGATCTTTTTCAGTCCTCCAAAAATGATGGGATGATGCGATACTATGAGGTTGCATTTTTTTTCAACAGCCTCCTGCACCACGGCTTCAGTTGTATCCAAAGTAGTTATAATGCCGGTACAATTCCAACTGTTATTACCAGTGAGCAATCCTGCATTATCGTAGCTTTCCTGCAATGATGCAGGTGCAACCGATTCTAAAAAAGAGGTAATTTCGCCAATCTTCATTTTATAAATTTAACCTGTAAACTGTTAAAAATAAGTGATAGACACTACATTATTTGACAAGCTTACCCTTTCAGCTTCCCCACCAGGTCAACATATTCCTGCATAGCTTCTTCGCTGGTTTTGCCTTTTAAAGTGACCCATGCCTCGTACTTGGCTTTGTTTACAAAATCAAAGGGATTGGTGGGTGCTTCACCGCTAACATCGCCTTCGGTTGATTGTTTGTATAACGAATACAGCTGCAGCAGGGTTTCGTTACTGGGCTTTTCTGATAACGATTTACTGTTGGCTATTGCCTGCTCAAATTGTGCTTTTATATCCATGTCTTTTATTTGCGAATTTAGGGTAAAGCTATCTTAAGTGCATATTCTTTTCTTTTCAAACTTTAGTTAGAAGGATTTAATAAATAACAGGCCGGACTTTAAAAGTCCGGCCTGAGAATATTTGCCAACCCTGTTTTGTAAACCGGGCTATTGAGTTTTATTTAGATTTATAAATGGTTATTTCCACCCTGCGGTTCAACCAGTCCTGATGAAGATCGTAAGGCCTTGATGATCCAAAAGATGCTGTTTTAATCCTGCTTTTTGCAATACCATAGCTCATGAAATAATCCCTGGCTACTGTGGCACGTTCTTGCGAAATAATCATATTGTATTTCTCCTGGCCAAAATTATCGGCGTGGCCTTCAATATTTATCATCAGACTCTTGTCTGCCTTTAATTCTTTTACAATTTGTCCAAGTATAGCAAATGCTTCGCTTGTAATATTGGCTTTATCAAAATCAAACCTTACAAAATAAGTCATGGAATCGCCGGAAGAGCGGAGAAGTTTTCCTCCATCCAGTATATGCATGGGACAACCGTTGTTTTCAGCTGTACCGGCAGCATCCGGGCACTTGTCATCCTTATCCATGATACCATCTCCGTCGCTATCTGCAGGGCCTGCGGGGCAACCGCTGTTATCTTTTACTCCCTTTACATCGGGGCAATTATCTTCATCGTCATTTACCCCATCACCATCGGTATCCTTTGCAGGACAGCCATTATTTCTGGTTGAGCCTTTTACAAGAGGGCATTTGTCATCCTTATCTGCTACGCCATCATCATCATTATCCGGACAACCATTTACCGTACCTTTTACATCAATACAAAGATCAAACATATCAAGAATGCCATCGCCATCAGTGTCCTTGTCGGTATTAATATTTGGCTTTGTTGCAGTATCTTTCTTGGGCTCAATCTTGGCTGTATCAACAGTGGGTATTTCGGCTTTAGGTTCAACCTTTTTAGGTTTTTTATGCTGGCCAAAGCCAAGAGAGTAGAACATAAAATCATCCTTTATACCATCTGTAAGTGCCATTTTCCATTGTGCCTGCAAAAAAAGATAAGCACCACTCCTGAAATGAAACTGCAAACCAACTCCCACCGGGGCATATACCACCAATTGTTTTCCAAAATAACCGGCGCCAACGCCTGCTGTTAAAAATGGATTGATAACACGATTTTCTTTAAATGCTTTTGCATGCAACAACATATCGAGCTGGGGTGTAAAAGAGGCCTTGCCAATACTGTCGCCCTTTACATAAAGCGCCGGAAAATTTGAAAAAGTACCTGCAAAATTGCCTGAAAAATCAAAATGTGAACCCAAACCCTTCCAGTAACTTACGCCAAAACCAAAGGAGCTGTTACCCGATTTAAAAAGGCCTTTACGGTTAAAGGCATAGCTGATGGAGGAATCGCTTACAGCTTTTACAAAACCATAGTCGGAGTAATTTACACTAAAAGACAGCATTCCTTGCTTTTTCTCTGATTTATTTGACTTAATTGAGGCTTTTTTTTGCCCATACACAAATGTTGTACTCAAGCAAAGTAACAAGGCTATTTTAAAAAATTTAGGGCGCATGCAGTTAGTGTTTTTATAAGTTTGAATGGGTAATAATAAACTTAGTTTGAAGTTTAAGCAATTAAACCTCAGTGCAATGTAAAAATATATCCTTACATACACAATTTTTATATAGAAAATGTAGTTTATTGTACAGCAGCAATGCCCGTTTTTATCCAATTATCCAACATTCATAAAACCAGTACAGTTATGCCTATGTTTACCAAAGTAATACTCAGGCAGAGTTTTATACTTTTTATTTTACTCATCTCGTTAAGTATAGTCAGTAAAGGCCAAGTTACGGCGAATTTTTCTGCATCGCCCACTTCAGGCTGTGCACCACAAATCATAAACTTTACAGACCTGTCAACCGGTAATCCAATTTACTGGAGATGGGATTTGGGGAACGGAACCACTTCTATTTTACAAAATCCATCTGCCACTTATTTTACACCAGGGCAATACACAATAAAATTAGTTGTAGAGGATGGATTGGGTAATAAAGACTCATTAACCAGGATACAATACATCAACATCTTTCCCATTCCGGTAGTTAATTTTTCGGCAATACCGCTATCAGGTTGTGTTCCCCTAACTGTTCAATTTACCGACCTGAGTACCGCAGCCGGATCTTCTATTACCGCCTGGTTATGGGATTTTGGCGATGGCACTACCGGCACTATAAGAAATCCTGTACACACGTATACAGCAGCCGGCAATTACAATGTTACACTGCGTGTTACTACAGTTTCGGGCTGTTCAAAAACATTAACTAAAAACAATTACATACAAGCAAGCAATGGTGTAACGGCCGCCTTTACCAACTCAACGCCCACAGGTTGCAGCTTACCGGTTACCATTGTGTTTACAAATACCTCTTCGGGTTCAGGCACTTTATCTTACCTCTGGAATTTTGGTGATGGCTTTACATCTACCTTACAAAATCCATCGCATATTTATAACACGCAAGGTAGTTTTACAGTTACTTTACGGGTAACAAGCACTACCGGTTGTGTTACCACTTTGGTAAGGCCAAATGCGGTTGTTATTAATTTTATAAATGCGGCTTTTAACAGTATGCCAAGCACTTGTATAAATGATCCCATCAGCTTTACAAACACGTCTGCACCAACGCCCACATCGGTGTTCTGGGATTTTGGAGATGGCACCAATTCAACAACATTAAGCCCTGTAAAAACCTACACGGCCATCGGAACCTACACCGTTAAAATGATTGCATACCTGGGGGCCTGTGCCGATTCTGCCACATTCACCATCAATGTTTACCCAAAACCAACAGCTGCTTTTTCTGCCATAAACAGAAACGCCTGTCAGCCTCCGTTAACGGTAAACTTTACAAATACCAGTACAGCGCCTGCTACTTATTTCTGGGATTTTGGTGATGGTGGAACATCTACCGCACAAAACCCAGCTTACACTTACACAAGCTACGGTTCATTTACAGTAAAATTGATAGTTACCAATTTTGTAGGCTGCAGCGATTCGCTGGTATTAACTGATTATATAAAAATATTACCACCGCAGGCCAGCATCAATAATTTACCACAAAGTAATTGTTCGCCACTTACCTGGACTTTTAGTGCTACCATAAATTCGCCCGATCCGGTTGTAAGTTATTTTTGGGATTTAGGAGATGGAACCACATCTACCCTACCAAACCCAACCAACACATATGCCACAGGCAGCTACGATATTAAACTGATTGTTACCACGCTGGGAGGCTGTACAGATACGGTTTTGGTGACTGCAGGTATTGTTGCCGATGATAAACCGGTCGCCAATTTTTCGGCAAACCCCAGGAATGTTTGCGCCAAATTTGATGTGAATTTTTTAGACCTGTCTACCGGCAACATAACACAGTGGTTATGGGATTTTGGTGATGGCGGAACATCAACTGTTCAAAACCCATCTCATCATTATGAAGACACCGGATTTTTTACCATACGCCTGATTGTATGGAATAATAATTGCCCGGATACATTGATACTGACTAACTATGTACATATTGATCCGCCCATCGCAAGTTTTGTTTCGGCCTTTGATTGTGCAGCACCAAAAACATTCACCTTTACCGACAATTCCATTGGACCCGATGAATGGCATTGGAATTTTGGCGATGGTATTACCTCAACAGCACAACACAATATTCATACCTATGCTGATACGGGTACATACACGATAGAATTAGTTGTCATAAATTACCGAACCGGTTGCGATGATACTTACACACAAACCATTCGCATTGTAGATGAGGTTGCTAATTTTAATGCATCAGACACGGTGATCTGCCGCAATAATTCAACCACATTTAGTGCCATTGGAAATACAGCCGGCACCATCAGCAATTACGAATGGGATTTTGGCGATGGACAAACCGGTACCGGAGCTGTAATTACTCATGTGTATATAAATGCAGGCCTGTACACTGTTAGATTAATTATTACTGATGTTTCGGGTTGTAAAGACACGCTGGTAAAAGTTCAATACATACGCATTGATGGTCCGGTTGCAGCATTCAGCATTCCCAATGGTGGCAGCTGTTCAAACAACAGTTTTACTTTTGTTGACAATTCAACCGATGATGGCATTCATCCCATTGTAACATGGGTATGGGATTTTGGAGATGGCACCACGCAAAGTTTTACTGCTCCTCCTTTCACGCATTTTTACACAATATCTGGGTCGTATAATGTTACTTTAAAAACGATTGACGCTATTGGCTGCTCAGACAGTACTATGAACACGCAAACCATTGTAATATCCAACCCGGTTGCTGCTTTCACGCAATCAGATACTATTGTTTGCCCGCTAATTGATATTACTTTTACCAATGCATCAACCGGGCCGGCGCTTACTTACTTATGGAATTTTGGTGATGGCGTTACCGATACTGCAACAAGCCCCATACATAATTATACAGCAGAAGGAATTTACACCGTGAAGCTTTTAATTACAGATCAATACGGTTGCCGTGATTCGGTGAACCGGCTTATTCATGTGGCACCACCACACGCCAGCTTTACAGTTTCAGATACATTAAGTACATGTCCGCCGTTGATTGCAAATTTTACCAACACTTCAATAAATGGTAATGATGCAACCTGGGATTTTGGTGATGGCAGTACATCTAACTCAGCCAACCCCATTCACATTTACAACACACCGGGCACCTATTTTGCAAAATTGTTTGTGAACGGCCCAGGAAACAATTGTATTGATTCGGTGATGCAAAGGATTGTTGTAAGAGGCCCGATAGGAACTTTTAGCTATGCTCCTTTAAACGGCTGCAGCCCCCTCACTGTAAACTTTACAGCCGTATCTCCCGATAATCCGGTTTACGTTTGGGATTTTAATGATGGCTCAATTTTAAACACAACCGATTCAACTATATCATACAGCTATACTACACCGGGTACTTATTTACCCAAAATGATTTTGGTAGATGCCGGTGGATGCCAGGTGCCCATTGAAGGCGTTGATACCATTAATGTTTATGGTGTAAAAACAAATTTTGGGTATGATGGTTTGCCACGTTGCGATCTTGGAACTATACAATTTTCAGACTCTTCCATCATCAACGATATTTCATCTATCTATGCCTGGGATTTTGGTGATGGTGGTACATCTGCGTTGCAAAACCCATCGCATTTTTATGCAGCACCGGGTCATTATTTTCCGCAATTGATTGTAGTAACCAACAGGGGTTGCAGAGATACTGCCACATTACCGGTACCTGTAAAAATTGTAGCATCGCCACAGGCCGATTTTACCAATGCAACCAGTGCATGCTCGCCCGTTAATGCAGGCTTTAGCGCATTTTTAAGTGTGGCCGATACTTCTGCAATAACCTGGAATTGGCAACTCGGAAACGGCAATACATCAACCCTGCAAACCACACCTGCACAAACTTATACAACCCCGCAGGTGTACAATGTACAATTGATAGCTACCAACAGCAGCGGTTGTAAAGATACCGTGAACAAGAGTTTTGAAGTGTATGCAATACCGGTTATAGATGCCGGGCCCAATGTGCAGATATGCAGGGGCACACCTATACAATTGAATCCGAATGGAGGCGCTACTTATGTGTGGAGTCCACCAGCAGGATTAAGTTGTACTAGCTGTGCAAGTCCCATGGCATCGCCAAACTTTAATCAAAAATACCTGGTAACCGGTTCGTCGGTATATGGCTGCAGTAATATTGATTCGCTGAATGTAACCGTGATACAACCATTTGTAATGGATAATAAAAGGGATGATACAATCTGTGTGGGCAGCTCGGTACGGTTATTTGCATCGGGAGCTAACAGTTACGAGTGGTCCCCTTCTGCGGGTTTAAATAATATTACATCTTCATTACCAATTGCAAGCCCAAGAACAACCACCAGGTATCGTGTAATTGGCAGCGATGCTTATGGATGCTTTAAAGATACCGGTTATACCAGCATCAAAGTTTATCCAATACCGCAGGTAGATGCAGGAAAAGACATAACCATGAAAAATGGTGCAGCACCCGTAACTATAACACCAACAATTTCGACTGATGTTACCAATACTTACTGGTTAACGGCACCCGGTATACTTTACAGCAATGCGCCATCAGTAACGGTTCAACCAAAAGCAACAACAGAATATACAGTTGAGGTAAGAAACCCCGGAGGCTGCAAATCAACCGACAAAGTGATGGTGTATGTACTTTGCGATGGTGCCAATATTTTTATCCCCAATACTTTTTCGCCAAACGGCAGCGGCACCAATGATATTTTTTATCCAAGAGGATCGGGCATATTCAGCATTAAACTGCTGCGCATTTTCAACCGCTGGGGCGAAATAGTTTTTGAGCGGGTTAATTTTTCACCTAATGATCCAAATTCAGGCTGGGATGGAACTGTAAAAGGAAAAAAAGTTAACAGCGATGTATTTGTTTACACGGCTGAAATACTTTGCGAAAACAATACGCCCATTATTTTAAACGGAAATGTTGCACTGTTGAGATAAAATGAAAAATAAAAAAATTTAGAATTAAATAAAGCTGTCAGGGTGAGCCTGTCGAACCCGGTTTACCGAATGAACCCGCCTTCGATAAGCTCAGGCTGACAGCCCAAAAAATTGACAGCATTAGAATTTAAATACCGTACCACATGAAAATAAATTTAAAACATAGCATTTTACTTACAGCATTGCTGGTGCTGCTATGCACTGTATCTGCTAAAGCTCAGGATATACATTTCTCACAGTTTTTTGAAACGCCATTATTAAGAAACCCATCGCTGGCAGGTATTTTTAAAGGAGATATGCGGGCACAAATGGTTTACCGAACCCAATGGAATAATATTACGGATGCTTACCGCACCGGCTCTTTTAATGTTGAATTTAAAAAACCAATTGGCAAGGGCGATGATTTTTTAACCATTGGCGGTCAGGTTTTGTATGACAGGGCTGGAACCATTGCACTTACTTCAACACACTTATTACCGGTATTAAATTATCAAAAGTCGTTGAGTACAGACAGAAATATGTACCTGTCACTTGGCTTTATGGGCGGACTTGTACAAAGAAGAATAGACCAGAGTAAGATGACAACCAACAGCCAGTATAATGGCATGGAGTATGACCCAAACCTAAGCAATGGTGAAAATTTCAGCAAAACTTCCTACTCGTACCTGGATGCCAGCGTAGGCATGAGTTTTAATACACAGATTGGCGAAAATGAAAACAATAATATTTATGCGGGGCTGGCCTATCATCACTTTAATAAATCAAATAAAATTTCTTTTTACGGCAATATAGATCTGGAGATGAAACCAAAATGGGTTGGCTCGCTGGGTATAAGAATGAACGTGAGTGAAGAATCTTATTTTACTATTTACGGAGATTACAGCAAACAGGATAGTTACCAGGAAACCGTTGCAGGTTTTTTGTACAGTTACCGGCTGGGTGATCCCGAAGATCCCAGGTATGTATTGCACATTGGAAGTATGTTACGTTTAAAGGATGCATTGATACCGGTTGTAAAGCTTGATATTGGGCGTATGGCAGTCTCTTTCAGTTATGATGTAAATACTTCTCAATTAAGAAATGCAAGTTATGGCCGTGGCGGATTTGAACTTTCATTAGGCTATCAAAATTTCAATAACAAAGATAACAGTACAAGAGATGCGGTAAGATGCCCTAAATTCTAAAATAATCATTCAGAATTTCATTTACTTTTTCAGCAAATAGCCGGGCTTCCGGCTATTTGCATTTTCGGTTTAATCAACCCTTTTCTTGCCGGTGCTAATGCAGCTAACTTCAATTACTTCTTTTTAATTACTTACCACACGCAATATATCTTAAAAATTTTTTTTAAATAAAAGCAAGCGCTGGCCGAAAAATAGAGGACTTATTTAATTGAGCCTTTAGTGCAAAATTTAAAATTTCGTGCACCAACAATCAAGGATGATCTTAATGATCTTTTAAATGGCTTTCAATTTTAAAGACAGCTCCCGTTAATTGAAAGCAGCGTGGAACATAATTGTTATAATACCACGTATTCATTTTAAAAATACATAACCGAACGTGGTAAATCAGCGGCTAATTGGGCATCCTATTATTTTTAAGCAATTAAAACTTAAAAAATAGATAAGCCGGGGCAATATCATAAATTGCAAAACGGGCAAAATACTTACATTAACAACTGGAATGAGGGGCATCGAATCATCGTAGCTGCAACTCCTAATGATAAATGCCGCATTTCAGATAAAACAGCACCATCTCCACCAATTAAAACCTACAGCACAACACGTTTCAATTTTAAATATTGTATCCAAAAGAGATTTTTAAAAATAAAAGCAAGGCTAAAGTAGAGGAGCAGCACCATCAACACATCCGCAATTGAGGCCGGCACACAAAAAGCTATGTGCTCAATATCATACACAGGATTTATATATAATGAAATTTGTAACAATTCCCAGGCAAGATTTAGCAGGAATGCAAAAAAAATCATAATAAAAATAAAGTTTTTGAAAGTTTTTTTATTGGCTGCTTTTTTCAATAAGATGAAATATAATATGCAAACAATTGTAAACACAATAAGAGGAATCAAAAAAATAACTGGCTTTATGTCGTTCATCTACTTAATTATTTTTAGAGGCTATTTTACCTTTAGCATACTTTATTTTGATGCTGATTGTGCATTCTGCTTAAAAAGTTTTAAAGATTTTGTTACCTGTATTATGATTACGGAAGAAACGGCCGCAGCAACAATAATCATCCATTCGTTCAGTGTCATGGGTATTACATTCAATGCCTTGCTCACATAGGGTATCTGAATAACGCCTATCAAAATGGCAACGCTTCCCGATACTGAAATCCAGACATATTTATTTTTAATAACCTCGTTCTTAAAAAATGGTCCGCTACTCATATTAAATACATGAAAAAGCTGGCAAAAAATAAGGGTAAAGAATAAGATGTTATTGCACATGGCAGTATCCCATGGCTCACCAATATGGTATACATAGTGATTGAAAACCACTGCACCCGTGCTTACTGATCCAATAACTACGGCATAAAAGAAAATAAGTTTCCAGCGGCTTTTATCAATTATCGGTTCGGATGATTTTCGGGGAGGCAGCTTCATAATATCAGCACCCCCTTTGATAAGACCCAAAGCCAGCGCAGGTAAAAGGTCGGTAATAAGATTTATAAAAAGTATTTGCAGCGGCAATAACTGGAAGTGTAAATTCAGAATAGCAACAACAGCTATTACCAGCAATTCACTAAGGTTACAGGAAAGAAGAAAGGTTACAAATTTTTTAATGTTCTCAAAAATGATACGCCCCTGTTTGATGGCAATCACAATAGATGAAAAGGAATCGTCCTTCAACACCATATCTGAAACTTCCTGGGCTACCTGTGTTCCCCGAAGCCCCATAGCAATACCAATATCAGATTTCTTAATGGCGGGTGCATCATTTACACCATCACCAGTCATACCCACCACGTACCCTTTTTCCTGAAAAACTTTTACCAGGTCGAGCTTATGCTTTGGATTAACACGGGCAAAAACCGAAGTGTTGATCCAGCGCTGTTTTTCACCTTCACTTAACTCCTCAAATTCTTTCATATCCTTTCCAATCACAGGAACTTCATCTTCTTTTGATATGCCTAGTTGGGTTCCTATATAATGAGCAGTGGAAGGATGATCGCCTGTGATCATCACCACTTTAATACCCGCTGTTTTACAATCGTTGATGGCGGCCTGCACTTCAGGTCTTGGCGGATCAATCATGCCAACAAGCCCAAGAAAAACCAGGTCACTTGTTAATGAGGCAGGCACGGCATCCGTCTTTCGGTATGCCATGGCAATCATGCGATGACCCGATGCAGAAAATTTTTCTGCTGTTGACAACCAATGTTCCCTTTTTGTTGTGTCAATAGCTACCTCGCTATCTTCATAAATCTGTGTACACTTCAGCAATAATTCTTCAGGAGCGCCTTTGGCAAAAAGATAATATTTACCATCATGTTCATGCAACGTGGACATGATTTTTGTTTCGCTGGAGAAAGGCTCTTCCTCTTTTTTTAAAAAGTCTTTGCGAATCTGATCAATATCTTCACCCTTGTCATTTGAAAATTTCAGCAAGGCTATTTCCAAAGGATCCCCTATTTCCTTTGCATCTTTTTCTGATGATTGAATATCGGCTGTGTTGCATAAAACAGCACATTTGTATACCAATTCTAACTGCTCCTTATTGCCGGTAAAGGGAGCATCTTTTTTCCATGTGCCGGAAGTTGTTTCTACAAATACCACTTCCATTTTATTCTGCGTAAGCGTACCGGTTTTATCAGTGCAAATCACGTTCGTTCCACCTAATGTTTCAACAGCAGAAAGCTTTTTGACAATCACATGGTATCGTGACATTTTTAGCATGCCCTGCGCTAAAGTCATGGTTGCCACAATAGGTAACCCCTCGGGAATGGCGGCAACCGCAAGCGCAACAGCAGTTTGCAACATGGCAATAATTCCCTCGCCATTAATTAACCCTATTATAAAAATAACCAGTACTAAAGCAATGGTAATTTTTATCAGTTTTTTACTAAATTCTTCCAGTTTCTTTTCTAATGGCGTTGCAGCCTGCTTAGATGAATGAACCAGGTTGGCTATTTTTCCAAGTTCGGTTTTCATGCCTGTAGAACCTACCAGTATATGGGCATTGCCTTTGGAAACATGAGTAGCTTTAAAAGCCATATTGGTGCGGTCGCCAAGGAAGGTTGATTCGGCAAGAACAGCATCTTTTTTCTCTACTGGAACTGACTCGCCGGTGAGTGCTGATTCGTCGATCAGTAATTGGGCAGCTTTATATATTCTGCCATCTGCCGGTATCATATCACCTGCTTCAGTAAATACAATATCGCCCGGTACAATTTCTTCAGCATTGATCTCAAACAATTTGCCGCCACGAAGTACTTTTGCAGGAATAGAAGAGAGCTTTTTTAAAGCCATCACAGACTTCTGTGCTTTAAACTCCATATAAAAACCTATGGCTGCATTGATGACAAGAACGAGTAAGATAGCAATACCATCCAGCCATTCCTTAAACCAAAAAGACATGCCTGCGGCAAATAATAACAGAAAAACAATGGGACTTTTGAATTGGTTAGCTAAAATTTTAAATGGACTAACTGTCTTTGCTTCAGCGATGGTATTTAACCCATGGAGCTCAAGCCGTTCTTTAGCTTCATCAATGCTTAAACCTTGTTCAGTATTAGTTTTAAGCAATACCGTAGCCTCTTCTATAGTTGTTGTATGAAGCGTTAAATCATTTTCGCCAATAGAATTAATGCCTTTATTTTTTATTATTTTTTTCACAACTAAAGGTTATTTAAAATGAAACCCACCCGTTCTTCGGGCTTAAGCACCGGAACCTGTATGATTGGAAAAACCGCATTATGGTTAAGCGGTGAAGTGGAATACGCTTCATCCCTTATTGTATTTACCCAACATTTACATCGCAAGATGCACTTGTTGAAATAATGTAACAATGAGTTTAATCAGTATTATAAATGATTTTTCTATTTTTTACATTCAATTGCTGCTAAATAATTATTTTAATCTGCATGTTAATCTAAGTCCGTTATTGCTGCCAAGCATTATACAATTCCGGTAAATGATTGCATCATTCACACATCATTAAATAAGGAAACTAAATCTTAAATCGCTTAAGTAAGTAATTATAATACTCGTTGCTATGCTCGTATCCTTGTCATAGCGGGTAGATAAGTTATAATGTTTTGTAAGTACATCCCTGAACCCTTGTATTGTGAAGAGTATAACGAAAGCATTCGGGACGCTCTAACCGACTGAGTTAATCAGCCACTCAATATATTTTCTGCTTTTTTTATTTTTAATTTCAAGCTCTCTTTGCATAGCTGCCTTTCTCAATGCAAATTTTTCAATGTATTTAACTTTCCAATCATTTACTTTTTTGGTTAATTTGCTGCCAGAATTTTTATGACGGAAAATGCGCTCTTCTATATTTTCATTATGACCAATATAATGCTGGTCAAGAATTGAAGAATATAATATGTAAACGAAGAATTGCATAAACAAAAAATCCTGCTACAATGCAGGATTTTAATTTGTGGAGAGTATCGGACGAATGTCGAACTCCCTCTTAAATGATTTGAAGAAGTTAGTGGAAGCAACAGACACTCTTAACAATTTACTACCAAAAGATGGTATATAACGCTGCCAGCACGCCACAAATAATTAATGCACCTACTGCAAACGAAGGGCTCATTTTAAACATGCCCCTATCAATCTCAAGGCCATTTGTTTTTACGCCTTTCCAATTTTCAAACAAACTTATAAGTACCATGCCTAACACACAAATCAAAAACACAAAGCCCATCCTGTCTAAAAAAGGTATCTCATAAATGCCATCTGCATTAGCTTTTGCAAAATTGAATTGCTCTAAAAATTGCAGGTTCATTATACCTGGTAAAAATTTAAAGAACAAAGAAAAAGCAAAGCCCCCTACTGTTGCAAATAAAGCTGCATTAGAAGTGGTTTTCTTCCAGAAGAAACCAAGGATGAACATGGCGAAAATACCTGGGCTTACAAAGCCGGTGTATTCCTGTATGTATTGAAAGCCACCTTTTTTATCAATGCCCATAAGCGGCGCAATGATAACTGCTAAAATCATAGCAACAATAACGGTTATCTTTCCTACCTGCACCATTTTCTTTTCATTAGCTTCGGGGCGTAACCTTTTCTTATAAATGTCTAATGTAAAAATAGTGGAGATGCTGTTTGCTTTACCAGCTAATGAAGCAACAATAGCAGCAGTGAGTGCAGCAAATGCCAACCCTTTTAAACCGGCTGGCAATAAATTTAATAATACCGGGTATGCTTTATCAGGATTAAG
>Ga0105046_10004159_pt1 | contig 23020 bp, 19 predicted proteins | sample MAT03_FD_78385 | JGI IMG/M metagenome (GOLD analysis project Ga0105046, IMG submission 78385) | Freshwater microbial communities from Lake Fryxell liftoff mats and glacier meltwater in Antarctica - MAT-03 (megahit assembly) | ecosystem: Environmental > Aquatic > Freshwater > Ice > Liftoff...
GGGTCAGGCCGGAGGTCAGGGTCAGGCCGGAGGTCAGGGTCAGGGCGAAGGTCAAGGTCAGGGTCAGGCCGGAGGTCAGGGCGGGCTTGCTTCTGAGGACAATGCTCACGGCTTGAGCGGTCAAACCCATGATCACGCTGGCTCGCAGATTTCCGGCTCCGAGGAGGAGGCGCCGCTCGGCTCCGGTCGGGCTAATGCCGGCGGCGAAAATGCTTATCGGCCGCCGGTGAGCAAGGAGCAGCGAATTGCCAATCAGAAGTCAGGCAAGGGATCGGTCGACGACAAGGAGCTCGAAAAGATGAAGGATGCCGGCGCCGAGCGCCTCTCTTCCTCGCGAGCAAGCGAAATTGCCAAGCGAATTAAGCGTTTTTCGAGAAAGGATTTCAGGGCCGAGGCAAGCGATTATCAGTTCTCCGATGGCTCTCAGGCCCATGATCAGCGGGAAATGGCCAAGGTTGCCGAAGAACATAAGTCGCCAATTCCCGAGGAGGAGTCCGAGTTGCGCCGGAATGGCAAGAAGATCGGGCGCCTCTTTAAGGAAATGATGGAAACTTCAACCAAGATCAAGACCGGCCACCGAACCGGCTCCTTCCTGCCGCGTAAATCACTGCGCAAGGTTGCTCAAGGCGACCCCGGCCGAGCAATGACTCGAACAAATCCTCAGGTTGGTGACATCTCGACTGCGATCGATGTCGCCTGCGATCTTTCTGGATCAGTCGGGCCAAATGATACGACCGAGATCTATCGGGCGGGCCGGACGATGATTGAGGCGTCAAAGGCGACCAAGGACAAGATTCCGGTTACAATCTACGGCTACTCTGGAAACGGCTACGGAGCGAATCACTATGCCTTCAAGGAGGCTCATCGTAAACGAGATTCGCTTGAAGCAATCTTCGGTTCCGGCGGCGGAACAACTCCAACCGCCGAGGCAATCCGCCTCCAGCGGCGCCGGCTTGCAAACTCTTCCGCCGAGCAGAAGATTGCAGTTGTGATCACGGACGGCGGCGCTGATGACCAAGAGGCCTGCCGCGAACAGGTGCTCCAGGCCCGGAGCGAGGGGATCAAAATTATCGCTCTCGGCTTCAACTGCTCAGAGGATTTGATGAATCATCAGTTTGGCTCGGGGAACTACGAGATTATTTCCGACTACAGCCGCGCTGGCGACTTGGTAATCAAGCTGATGCGCCAGGCCCTTCGCGACCGTCAGCGCAAGCTCGGCCTCTACCGCTAGTGTCAGGGCGGGCCTTGCCGCTGGAGTCGGCGAGTATTAATCTTTATCGGTTCGCCAAAACCGGGCTGGTGCCGGGTGCTTGGCCGATAACCAGTTCAGACGATGGCAATGACTGACGACAGCGAAGGATTGATCCTCCCCGACCCGTTGCCGGCTCTCGATGATCCGGCCTATAACGATCAGCCCGGCCCCTATTCGGTTTCTGGTCTGAAAACAGTTACTGGGAATCGAATCAATCCCGACTGTCGTTCCTATGCTCGGCGCGAGCTGATGACTAAGCCCGGCTTCGGGATGCGCTCGGCGGCCCACACTCATATGGAAATTTTTCTGAATGAAGTTGGCGGCTACGATCCGCGCACGCGAATCAATCAGCCGCCGGCGAGCGAACTACCACTTTCGGCGGTAATTCCCCGACTTTCGTTGCGCGGCGAAAAACTTCCCTACCCGCTCCGCAAGGGCAGTTATATTGTAGACTATCCATCAATCAATTCGAATCCGAGAAAGCTTCCAGAGCGGGCCTGGGCGCCAAGGCTTCGCGATCGCTTTGAGGATGATACTCAGCTCCTTCTCTCCTTCTTCGGCAATCATAAGGTTGTCCGAGGCCTCTGGACAATGACCGAGTTCTGGTATCACCCATTTATCTCTCAGTTTGATGCGATCCTGCTTCCCGATTTTTCGGCATTCTCAAACGACTCTTGGCCGCAGTCGCTCCACGGCGAACGGATGCATCAGATTTTTGGCGAAGAGGGCTCGGCGGCCGGAGTCAACGTCATTCCCTCACTTGCCTGGGCTGGCGAAGAATCACTCCGGCGCCAGGTTGAACTCTATGTCAGCCAGTATCCGCGCATCAATACGATTCATGTCGACTGCTATGGCTCAAATGTTGATCGGGTTGGCTGGATCTGGCGTTGGCTCTACGCACTCGAGAAGTACTGTGCGCCGCACACCCATATCCGCTGGTTAATTTCCGGAATCACAACTGGCTGGGGAATCCGTGAGCTAAATGAGCTCTTTCCGAGCAAGAACTACCATCTGATCATGTCGGTCTCTGGCTATGTAAACTCGATGGTCGGCTCGACCGATCCAAACTTTCAGGCGAGAGAATACCGAAAGAAGATTGCGACGCTTGAGGACATGTACACCGGAGATGTTGTTGCTGATAAGATTCCTCGGCCGACTGAGTGGCCGCAGTTCTGGCAGCTGCTCAAATCAGATACAAACATTATCCGCAAAAAGGTCGAAACGCGCCGGGCGAGCGCTGACTCTGACCCGGACCCCGGCCCTAGCTAATTCCGAGCCGGGGCTCGAGTTCAATTGCCGACAAAACCACCCCGGATCGATCATACTATCTCTAAGCTCTCGGCATGGTTGTTAAATATCAAATTGGCACTGGAATCAAACTGAATGGAAATCAACTAACCGTTTATTCTGGGAGCCAGCCGCTGACCAGTGTCAAATTCGATGGCAGCGAAGAAGATCTTGCCGATGAGTTTGAAAACTTTTCGCTAGTCCGCCGCTTTCCTGATCAGGAATTTTCGCTGACCGGCGAAAAATTAATGCTGAATATCACCCTTGAGCTTGACCTGATTACCGGGGAGTTCTCTTTTGGCGGCGATCTGAGAATTAACGAAAATCTACCCGGCTATTGGGAGGCGATCCGCTGTCGGAATGGAGCAGTGATCGATCAGGCCTACCGGCCCTGGTTCGATGAAAAAGATCCCCAGTCCGGCTGGAAGTACTTACTCCCGAGCGAATTAATCGATAGCTACGATCCAGTGATCGTCCGCCGCGTCGCGCTCTTTATCGATCGAAGCATTTATGCGCGAGCCCAGGGCAATGTTAGTTCACCTTCGCTCCGAGGCGAGATTACAAACATATTTTCGGCGGGCAAGCCAATTTGGCCAGAAAGCATTCCCCAAATTGGGAGGTTCTAGGTATAATGGTCATGAACGATGCTGCCTTCGACCGTTTTCTCGAGGACGATGATGCTGAGGCAAGCCGAATGCCGTTTCTTCATCAGCTTTCATTTAATGGATCAATGCTCTTTAGTAAGAACCACGACAAGTACTGGCTGCTTGAGCTGCAGCGGATGCTTGAAGTCGATTACTGGTCTGAGGCAGCACGAATTCTTGGCGCTGCTCCGGGTGACGCGGCTCAGCGAATTCTCTGGCGGGCCTCCTATCGCTGGTGGCGGCGCCAGCTTGAAGCAATGCCGGAAATCGCCCGGATCTGCTGGGAGCGCAACCAGCCGCTGCCGGAAAGCTTCTTTGAGCACCTGATCGAACTCGAGCGAGTTGAACACTACCTGATTGGCCTCTCTTGGTGCGAAACCGGCAGCCGGCCAAGCCCGGTGAATATTGTTGATGTCAATAACAAACTTGTTGCCAGCGAAGCAACAGAAGCTGATTCAAAGTGAGCCCCTTCGGAGAAGATTCGCTTGACAATTTGCCGATCGGAGCGAATGCCCGATCTAGGATCGGAAATAGATGAGCGACGACAAAGAAGAATTCGCCGACGAAGAGCCGGAGACTGCCGCTGAACCCCTTGGCTCAGTCTGGGACTTGCCCGGGTCTGAGCCGCGCCTGCTTGAATCAAAAGAGATCCCAACTGCTGAAATTGCCGAGTTGCCAAATATCCGCCAGAGCTATCACGGGATTGAGGGGCTCGCCGAGACGATGCATCTGAACGGCCAGCTTCAACCCTGCTGGATCCGTCCATCTCTTGGCGATCATGGCCTACCCTATGAACTGATCTTCGGCTATCGACGGAAAAAGGCGGCCGAGCTTCTCAACGAGCAGGGAGTAGACGGCTGGCAGACAATTCGCTGCGAAGTTCGCGAGGTTGCCGACGGCGAAGAACTCTCAAAAGTGATCGTTGAAAATTTTCAGCGCGAGCAACCGTCAGCAGTTGCTGAGGCCCGGGCAATGCAGCAGCTCAAGGATCAATTTGGAATGAGCAACAAGGAGATCGCCAACAAACTCGGTTGCGATCCATCCCAGGTTTCGCATCGGCTTTCGCTGCTCAAGCTCGCCGTTCCCGAGCCAACAATCGCGGCCCTGCTCCCGGAGCCAGAAATAAGCCCCTCGGCTGGAGATAGCTCAATCAGCCCGGCACTTGCTCCAGCACTGCCCGAAAAAGACCTTTCCGAAGAAGAGGCAATCGCCTATGCCGACCAGTTTGATGCCGCTGCCGGTGCCTCAAAGCCGGCTAAAGCCAAGCCCGCTGTCGATATTCTTGATATGGTTGAAAAGGGCGAAATTAGTGCTTCGGTTGCCGAAGTAATCACAACTGTCAAGGCCCGCGCTCAGCAGGAGAAACTTGCCGAGCTGGCAAAGAAGAACAGCTGGAACGTAAAGAAAGCTTCTTCCTGGGCAAAGAACGTTGAAGAAAATGTTGTCAGCGAAGAAGAGCTGACTCTCGACGACCTGAATATGGTTCAGATTGAAGATGTTCGCGAGCTGCCACGCTTGCGGCCGCGCGACAACTTGAGCAAAGAAGATTACGAAAGGCTCGGGCTCTACACTCTCCTTCGAAATGGTATGGACCGCGAGATTCTTGACTACCTCCATGAGCGCCTGACAACCCCATACGAGGCGCTTTGGAACTATGTTGAGCGTCTACCCCTTGAAGAGGTAACTGCTCTTAAAGAGCGAATGCTTCGACGTTATATCGGCTCAGCCCATCGCTTCTCAAGTCTTGAGGCTGAGCTGCGCCAAAAGATGGGCACGGTTGAGCTGATTCCACCGCCGAGCTACGACGACGAAATCGATCTTCCGAGCGCCTTTGACGATGACTCTGAATTTGAAGAACTGCTCGGCCTGCCTGAAGTTGAAGATTGAGAGCAGCTCCCATCCCATCCCATCCCATCCTCAGGACTAGGCACTCAGCCGAGCATCGGGCATTATCTGCTCGCTTCGTCGCAGCGCTCTTCAAGGAGAAAGATAACTCGAGCGAGCTGCGAGCGAATTAGGGTTCGCCGATCACCACTCAGATAAGAATCGGCGTTTAACTTGTCAATCGCTCGATCCTGAATTGACCAGGCCCGCTCAGCAATCAGATCGACGTCGCGACCAATTTCGCGCTGATAGCCGAGAAAATTCTGGAATGGAGTCAGCTGATTCGCGGTTTGGACGGCAAGAGCCCCGTGAAAATGCTCGAGGCCGGCAACGCTGACCGGATCGCTGAGGCAATCGCCGACTTCAAAATCAGGCAGATGCTGCCAGATCCCGAGCGCAGCATCAAGCAAAAACGGATGCCAGCTCCAACTGTCCTTGCTGATTCCGGCCCAGAGCTGACTTGCCGCGAGCTGGGTTTGCTGCCGACGCCGGTTGGCAATTAGTTCAAGCGCCTTGACCGGGGCCAGCTGTTTCTCGGGTCGCCAGCCCGATGCTGAGACGGGGAGATGGGTCCGCTCGCGGTCAAAAATCGAAGTCTCCGGATTCTCAGAGAGCGCTCGCTCGCAATAGCGCTCAGCGCCGATCTCTCGAACTCGAATTAGGATCTCGAGCCGTTGATCGGCGAGGCTTAAATCGAGAACGGCTCGATTTGCAAAAAGACCGACCTCCGGGGTGATGATCTGCGTCTCCGGCCAGTTCTGCTCAACAATCAGCCCAATTCCGGCGTTACCGGAATAGACATTCCCCGGCTGCCAGTCCTTGCGCTTCTTAAAACGGGCCTGGTCATAAGCAAGATCGTATTCGCAAAAGAGATCAGGAGCCCCGGACCAGGTTCGACCGGGGTCGGGAGCGAGACCGAGGTGGCGCCAGGAACCGCTCAGAGCTGGCAGATCGAACATCGCCTGCTCGACAGCGCTACTCGGCTCCTTGAGCAAGAAGGTGTAGTCACCGCTAACATGCATATTGTGCAGTGTTGCAATTAGCTCCGGCTTAAAAGTTTCGATTAGATTGAGCAGACTTAGCGATTCACTCAATGGCGGCGGAATCTTGATCTGATCGAGACGCTCGAGGGAGTCTTCAGCCCAGATCTGAAGTTGGCCAGGAAAGCCTTCGCTCGGATGGAAGCGATACTCATTGTCAACCGGAAAACCGTAATCAACCTCATAGCGAATTCGCTTTGCCCGCCAGGAGCCAATCAAATAGTCATAGATTGCCGGTCGATCCTGATCGAGCCAGCGCTGCATGCCAACCTGAACCGGATCGACAACCGGAATCAATACAAAGCGCCAGTCTGGATAGAGGTCAATGTTTTCCTCAAGCCAGCTGGCCCAGACTTCGAGCGCCTTTGCCCCGACCGGCTCGTCGGGGTGCGGGAAGCCCCAGCCGAGGAAGGTCCGCGTACCGTTGCCAATAATCCGTCCATGGATTGGCCGGCCGTCGCTGGCGCTGCCGATCACTTCACCGAGATTGTCCGGGGCCCAGCTGCCGGGATCCGGGAAATTTTCAAGAAAGTCGGCAACACGGGGCCGAAAAAGATCGCGCAGGCTCGCTTGGCTCATAGTTAAGGATTAGCCTGAGCAGCGCGATCGCGGTCATTTTTAGCAAAAACTTTCTTTAAGCGAGAAAGAACAAGGCCCCGAGTTCCCCAGTTACTATCCAGACAATGATTGACTTAATCAACAAAATGTTTATTCAAATGCAAACTCGTCGGGGCATGGAGTCTCTTGAGTGGATTGCGATCGCAGCAGCATTTATTGTGGTTCTCTTTTTTGCCTACCAAGCTTTTGGCGGCAGCATTCGTGACATTGGAACAGACATCATCAACGACCTCGCTTAAGGTTACGGGCAAGCCCGAGATTAAACCTGAGCCTGTTCACTTGATTGCGCCAATTTTGGTGGATTTCCCTTGGACGTCTGCGCAGCCCGGCATGATTGAAGCGTGGCCGATTTGATTCCCCCGAAAGAACCGAGCAACCTCGATCTGCTTGCCGAATATCTGGCTGGCCCCTACATCGAACGCCGGACCGAGCTTCGCCGCTTGCTCGATGCCGGGCGCGGCTTTCGCGATAAAACTGCCGTCGTTGAACTTGGCTACTTCGCCTTAATTTTTCGAACTGAACTCGATCCCTGGCTTGCTCTCTCAGGAGAGATACTTGATCGCGAACGCGGCAATCAACTTGGTGTTTCCCACAAGACTGAGACCGACAAGCGGCGCCCGGTCGACATTGTTAAGTCTGAGGCGGCGATCTTCATCGCCCCGATCAAGCGCGCTCAGGAAGAGCTCCGGGCGATGCAGGATCTACTCAGCAAGACAATCTCCTGGTGTCAGAGCCAGCAGAAGACAGTTTTTGCTGAAGAGTACGGCGATCTCTTTGCCGCGAACAACAGCCTTCCCGATCTCAGCTTTAACGACTCTCCAAGCTCGGCCGTTTCGCTTAAGAAAATCTCCTGATGCGAAAAAGCAGCGAGTCCTTTATCTCTTTGGGATACTTGCTAGGTGAGCGGCCTTATCTTTCTCCTTCTTCTTGTTGGCGCAATGATTGTCGTCCGCACCTACATGCGCCTTCGCCAGATCAAGCGGCTTCGCGAAAACTATCCAGTCCGGAAAACAATTGAGCTCACTCTTGCCCGAGGTACCGACAATACTCGCTACACAGCCAAGGGCTTTTGGCGAGCAGTATATACGGCAACGAGTCAAGACCCAAAGGCCCGCAAAGAGGGGCTTGGCCAGGTTGACTTCAAATACATTGTCAGCGTTGATGCTCCGCGCGGGACTCCGCGCCTGCGCGTCCTCATCAGCGCCGACGAGGACAAGATTGATATCATCAAGCGCTCACTGAAAAATATTTACGAGGATATTTCAATTCTTGAGGTTGAGGACGACCCGCTCCGGGCTGCCGCCGACTCATTCATTGAGCAGGACGAAATTGAGCCTGAATACCAAGAAAGCTCAGATTCGACGCCCCAGCCAGAGCCAGCACCAGAGCCAGCACCAGAGCCGGGGAGAGTCGAGGGATGAACTGGCGTTCGCTCGGGAGCGATAACAGCGCCGACCGCTCACTTGTCAAGAATATTGAGATCAGCGAGCGCCAGCTGCGCTGGCGAGAAATTCGCCAGCGCCGCGAAGGCCGGGCAATGCTTCTCGCTGGGGTCTGCTTGATTGGTACATTGCTGCTCAGCGTCATCTGAGCTGATTTCCAGCGCCGGTCCGAGCCGGCTGCTAATCTATAGAGAGTGGCTCGAGTCAAGAAACAGTTTGTCTGTAACGCCTGTAACTATGTGACTGCTCGCTGGGTCGGCGTCTGCCCAAAGTGCGAAGAAGCTGGTAGCTTCGAGGAGCAGCTCGAAGATCCGGTCCGGCGCGGCCGGAGCGCAAATACTTCGCCAGCGGCCGAGATCACCTCGGTCCAGGATATATCTCGAAATGATGTCAGCCGAATTGCAACCGGAATCGGCGAGCTCGATCGCGTTCTTGGTGGCGGAATTGTTCCCGGTAGCGGGGTCGTTCTTACCGGTGAACCCGGCGCCGGAAAATCAACATTGGCGAGCGAGGTTGTCATTCAAATGGCTCGGCTTGGCCAGCGAGTCGGTTATTTCTCCGGCGAGGAATCAATGCATCAGGTCAAGATGCGCCTTGAGCGACTCGGGCTAACTGACGCCGATGAGATCGGTATGTCATCTGAAGTCGGCGTCGAGAGAATTTGCAAATCGATTAGCACTCAGGGCTTTGATTTCATTGTCATCGATTCGATTCAGACCGTCTACAGCGAAGACATTCCTGGCACCCCGGGCTCAGTCAGTCAGGTCAAAGAATCCGCTCATCAAATCATGCGTTATGCCAAGCAAACTGACACCTCGGTCCTCCTGATTGGCCAAGTTGTCAAGTCTGGCGAGATGGCCGGACCGCGCGCCCTCGAGCACCTGGTTGACGCAGTGATCAATTTTGAGGGTGATCGCCGCGAGCAGCATCGAATTCTTCGCGCCCATAAAAACCGCTTTGGAACAACTGATGAGGTTGGCGTTTTTGAAATGACAAGCAGCGGTCTGGTTGGAATTGAAGATATCGCTTCGCTCTTTATCGAGGATAGCCAAGGGCTTCCCGGCAGCTGCCCAACAATTGTGATCGAAGGTTCGCGACCAGTCATCTGCGAGATTCAGGCTTTGGCCAGCCCCTCTGATCTGGCAAATCCAATTCGCGCGGTGCGCGGTATCGATTCAAAGCGGGTTCAAATGCTCCTCGCCGTTCTGAGTAGCCGAACCGAGGTTACGGGAACCCGGGCAATGGATATCTACGTGAACGTCTCCGGATCGCTGAAGATCGATGATCCGGGCTGCGACCTTGCCGTTGCGCTGGCGGTTGCTTCTGCCGTAAATAAGCGACCGCTCAATCATCAGGCGGTTGCCTATGGTGAGATATCCCTGCTCGGCCTCGCCAAAAAGGCCGCTCAGCAGGAGCGCCGGAACAAGGAGGCGAAGCGGCTCGGTTACCAGACTGTTGCCACCGAGGAAACAGTCCGGGTCCAGGAGATCCTTAAGCAGGCCGGGATTGTTGGCAGCGACAGCTAATGAGCAGCGTCGACGTCAGTGGCAGCGTTGCTGAATCAGAGCTTGAGCTGAGCGGCCTTATTACCGGCCTCGGCTGGAGTCACACGTTGACAATTGAGCTCCGCGATCAGGAGAAAAAGCCGGTTGTTGCTCTTGAGTCAGGCCAGGCAGTCAAGTTTGAATTCTCAGAAGAGCGCTACTGCATTGGCAGCCGGCCGCCGGGCAGTTCAAGCTTGATCCCCTGCCCGGCGGGTGCCGTTGATATCGCTGGCTCACAATGCGAGGCCTGCTTTGCGGCAGCATTGATGCTCCCCTGTCTGCGCTGTGACGGCAGTTACTGCCGCAATCAGGCCCGACGTGACGATTGTGTCCAGCCCGACAACCACATTCTCTATCTGGCCAGTTTTGGCTATGCCGACATCAAGGTTGGTGTTGCTCGGGTTAGTCGCCGAGTCGAGCGCCTGACCGAGCAGGGAGCATTGCTCGGCCTGATTGTTGCTCGCGCTGATGGCCAGATAATCCGCCGCTACGAGTCAACGATCAAGCGCTTTGGTGTTGCCGACAAGAAAACAACTCGAGAAAAATTACTCAGCCTCGATCGGCGCTACGATCAACAGCTCCTCCTCGAAGAGCTCTATGAAAAACTTTTTCAGCTCAAGGAGCGAATGCGCGCAAACTGGATTGAGCCGGAAGCGGTCTTCGTCGAATCGCGGCTGGCAATTGAACTTGAGCACCCGCCGCGACTGATTTCGGCGCCAGGTTTGAAAATTGAGGGAACGGTTCTCGGTCTTGCTGGCCAGCTAATTCTGATTGATGACGGCAGCCAGGTTGTTGCGGTTGAGGGGCCGAGCCTGGTTGGTCGCCGGAGCGGCCCCGGTGAATCGGGAGCGGGAAGCTACCAACTCGGAATTTTCTAGCTCGGCAGTTACTTCTTTAGCCCGGAGCGCAGCTCGGAGGCAACTGTCTTGACCATTCGTCGACTCTCGGCAGTCAGTGTCATTTGCCAAGAGGCATCTTGAATTCGATCAATCTCCTGCTTGGTTCGCGAGCGCTTTAAGGCGCGGACAACTCGCTCCTGGTCATCGGGAAATTTCTTTGCATAGCCATCGGCGCGATTGACAATTCCCTGACAGGCTTTTTCAGTCTTCTCGCGGATTTCTTCTTCAAGCCCAAGCAGCTTGGCCTCAGCCTTAACCTGCCTGGTAATTTCCGAGAGCAGAGCAACGTCCATCGCCGCATAAACAATTTGGTTTCCGAGGAGATCTTTTCGGCCCCAATCAGAGATCTGATCTTCTTTCGGAATTTCCATCTCGAGGTGACGCCGAACCAGATCCTGGAGTCGGGACGGGCCCGGCTCCCAACCTGGAACAAGTGCCTGGGCTGCGGCCAAGCCGGCGGCCTCCATTGCCGCTCGAGCCTGTCGATCGGGTTCAGCGTCTTTGTAGCGCTGAATATAAGGGGTCCAGGGCTTACTATTTTCCGGGTTTAGCTCCTGATAGCGGCTCCGGCCGGCCTCGAGGCCGGCTTCAGTGAGAATTTCGTAAAGACTCTTCTGAATTTCTCGATCGGCAATGCAGGTATCGTAAATATTTTTCAGCTCAACCCCGCAGTGAGTCCGAAGCCAGGCCTGCTCGAAGTTAGAGTAGTGAATCTGTTTTTCAATCCGAGGGCTGCGCAGAACCGGCAAGAGCGCCGCTGGATTTGCCGAGTGGCAATCGATGATCAGCTGGAACTCGTGATTCTCGGTCTTGACCCCGAGCTGGATCAAGCGAATTGCCCCGTTGAAGGCGCCATTGACTGCACCAAGATTGCCGTCTTTACTCGTTGTTTCGATGTCAAGGGCGATCGACTTGGGGTTGAGCGACTTGAGTAACGCTGCTGCCTGGCGAACGCTCGAGTCGTCTTCAAGCCGGATTACGCTTAGATGCTCATTTTTAAATAGGTCGTAGTTTGCAGCCAGATCGGGCTCGCTCAAATTAAGCGCAGCTTCACGGATGAGCGGCGGCTCGCATTCGACTCCCTCTGCCTTGCCAATCCCAACGTTGCCAATCGTCATTCCCATTGCCTTGATCATAGCAGATTCAGCAGCGTCGGTCAACTTCTCTCAAGCGCTGCTCGCCGGCGCATTCACGACTGTTTTCGCTCGGCTCGAGGCAGAAATGATTCCTGCTCAGAACCGGAAAAGAGAATCCCGAGTAGCGGCCGTGCGCGTCTATAATCGGCTTGTGCGGGTTTGCTCCTGGAATATTTGGTCAAAGGGATCGCTTCTCTCCGGGTCGGGAAGCGAACCCGGCCCTCGGCGAGAGCGACACTGGAAAAGCGTTGCCGCTGAGCTCGCTGAGCTTGATCTCGACCTGATTGGCCTTCAGGAAATTGATTATCGCTGGGGGCCGCGCAGCGATAATGCTGATGTTGCCAGCGATATTGCTGAAATTCTTGGCTACGAAAAACTTTTTTCGCCATCAATTTCCCTCGAAGACGGCTCTCGAGCTTATGGGAATGCGATTTTTTCTCGGGAACCCTGGTCAGCTTCCGGGCGGGTCAGTCTTTCGCCAGAGATCAGCTGGGACCGAGCCGATCACGAGACCGAGCCCCGAAGTGCAGTCTGGGTTCAAATTGAAAAACTCGGATTGGTTTTTATTACCTTGCATCTGGCAAACGCTATCAATCTTGAGGCGAGTCCGATTCTCAAGCTCCAGCTCACTCGGGTAGAGAAGCTCGTCAAAGAGCTCGCTGAGCGCTTTCCTGGCAATCAGATTATTCTCTCTGGCGATTTCAATCTGGCTTCTGATTCAGCGGAAATCGTCAAGCTCGGAGAGCTCCTGCCGCGCCAAGGGGCGGCCGAGCCGACTTGGAGCGTTCATCCATTTGAGTACAGGGGCTGGCAGGAACTCCCACCGCCGCGTTTTGCAATTGATCACATTTTCTCCTCGAAGACAATGAATTTCTCGGTTGGATCGAGTGAGCTCTCCGATCATCTGCCGATCTTTGCCGAGAGCATCGGTAGATAATAGCGCTTAGGCTTAGGCTTAGGCTCAACCCCGGACACGCTTGCATCCGGGATCGCGAGCCGGCCGCGAATTGCTGCTAGCGCCGCCATTGCCGGCGACATCAAATGGCTGCGCGCCCCGCGCCCCTGACGACCTTCAAAGTTTCTGTTTGAAGTACTGGCAACCCGGCGCCCAGCGGCAATCGGATCAGCCATGCCGAGACAAGAAGAGCAGCCGGCTGAGCGCCATTCAAAGCCGGCGGCGATGAAGACTTGATCAAGGCCCTCGGCCTCGGCGTGACGACGAACCGTCTCCGAGCCGGGAACAACTCGCGCTCGAACTGATTTTGCGACCTGCTCGCCGCGAACAATCGCTGCCGCTTCACGAAGATCAGAAAGGCGGCCATTTGTGCAGGATCCAATAAAGACTTCATCAATTTTTAGCGAGGTCAGAGCCTGGCCGGGCTCAAGCCCCATATACTCGATTGCTCGCTGCTCGCTTTCGTTGCTTGGCTCGGGAATAATTCCGCTGACCGGCAAGACCTGGCTTGGAGTTGTTCCCCAAGTGACCATCGGCGTGATTTCGTCGACTTCAATTGTCAGTTCGCTCGCGAACTCGGCATCGGGATCACTCGCGAGAGCAATCCAGCGAGCAGCAGTTTCTTCGTCGACCGGAATTCGCTCGCGCAGATAGTCGACTGTGGTCTGATCGGGAGAAACCGCGCCGGCACGAGCGCCGGCCTCAATGCTCATATTGCAGATTGTCAGCCGCTCTTCGATGCTCATCTGAGCAATAACCGGGCCGGCATATTCAACGAAGTGGCCGCTCATCCCGTCGCTGCCGAGCTCGCCAATCGTATAGAGAATGCAATCCTTTGCAGTTGTTCCTTGGCGGCGCCGGCCAAGATAATTGATTCGCATTGTCGGCATCTTTCGCGCGACGAGAGTCTGAGTTGCGAGGACGTGCTCAACTTCCGAGGTGCCGATCCCGTAGGCGAGTGCTCCAAGCGCACCGTGACTTGATGTATGCGAGTCTCCGCAAACAATTGTCATTCCCGGCTGAGTCAATCCGAGCTCCGGGCCAATCATATGAACAATTCCCCGCTGCCCGGAATCGATTGAAAGGAGTGGGATACCGTATTCACGACAATTTGCCTCAAGCGTCTCGACCTGCTTTCGTGAAAGCGGGTCGAGAATATCGGCAATTGAGCGAGGATGATTTGTCGGCAAATTGTGATCGACTGTCGCCAGGCTTTTCTCGGGGCGGCGCGGCCTTCTTCCGGCTAAGCGCAGACCCTCAAACGCCTGAGCCGAGGTTACTTCATGAAGCAAATGCAGGTCAATATAGATCAACTCTGGATTGATTTCATGATTCGCCCAAATTTTCTCAAAGAGTGTCGCCGCCATCACTAATTTATTCTAGCGATTGAGCACATTTTTTGATCAAAAGGCGACCCGGCTGGCGTTTCTGTGTCATAACAGTTATTAGTGTCTTCTGAAAACCCGACCAACGATGATCAAGACTGGGATAACGAGCTAAGCGAGTACCTCGATCTCTACCGAAATAAAGAGGGCGCTAGCGCTGATTCTACTGATAATCCGCGCCAATCAGCGCCGCTGAGTCAAGCTAGCTCGAATATAGATGCAGAAATTTCCGAGCCGGCCCGAGTCGAGCAGCCCGCTGATGGTCAAGATAAGCTTGCTGACAAAGCTTCGCGGCCAGGCGAAGAAAAAAAGCACCTCAATCAGCCCGGCGAGGTTCAGGATCAGGCTGATGCTCAAGCCGAGGTTGATGCTCCGACTGAGACTGCTCTCGAGGCCGATTCTGAGGATTTGGAACTGGAGACTGAGGCTGAGCTCAATCTTGATTCAAAAATGTCGGAAACTGACGAAGCCTCTTCGGATTCGCTTGAGCCGCTCGGCGACGATGTTATCAGTGAAGTGATCGAAGATACTCGCTCAGACGAGGGCCCAGAAAATTTTGACATTCAGGTTGACGATGATCCAGATTCAATCGCCGCCTCGGCAGATTCCGAGCTTGACGACTCTTCCGAGCCATTGCTTGAATCGAGCAGCATTGTCGAACTGCTCGAGGCTGCCGACTCGGCAGAAATGCCGAGTCCAGATGAGCTCCCGCAGCTCAGCGTTGCCGATGCGGAAGCACTTGCGGCTCAGAGCGAATATGAGCAAAGCGAGCCCGGCGAAGAAAGCTTTGAGGTCGAGCCGATTCAGGGCGAAACAGTTATGGCTGACGCGATCATCGAAGAAACGAGAGCGGTCGAGGCCGGTCTCAAGGTTGAATCATCAAAATCAGCGGATAGCAAGAAAGCGTCTACTCGGGAAAAAGATCGTCAAAAGCGCGAAAAGCGTCGGGCAAAAAGACTCGGTCGGCAGCGGAAAAAAGACCAGCTCGGCAAGTTTAAGAAATCGAGCCGCCGCGCAAAGAAGAAAAAAGAGAAGAATGTCGGCAAGGACCGCCACGATAAAGACCGTCAGCGCGAAAATGCTCGAATTCTCAAACAGCGCGAACGTGACCGCAAAATCCGCCAGAAGAAATCAAAGGAAGCCGAAAAGAGGAAGGAAAAGGCCGCTCGCAAGCGCGGAGACCGCGAGCTGAATCCGCTTGCCGCTCGCTTTAAAGCGCTTCAGCGTAAGCATGCGAGCAAGGTGCGAACGAATATCGTTGGCCTTGATATTGGTGCATCCACGCTCCGAGCTTCGCTTAAGCAGGAAGGTAGTGAGTCGGGGCTCCTGATCACTGAGCACCCGCTACCTCCAGGAATTATCGTCAATGGCTTGCTTGAGGAGCCGGAAGAGCTCACTAAGGAAATAAAGGCTTTCTGGAAGGAGAATAGCCTCGATTCAAAGAAAGTCAATTTTTCGTTCAAAAATCAGAGCTCGCTAATGAAGCTCAAAGAAACTGCCGCTCGCGATTCAACCGCAATTCAGCAGGTGATCGCTAACGACGCATCGCGGCTGATTTCTCCATTCCGCCCCGAGCACTCGATTCTCGACTATACGGCGCTGACGCCGATCGGGCCGCGCACTCGGCTCCAGGTTGGCGTTGCTAACAAGTCGATGGCAAAAAAGTTTGCTCGTGCTCTCGAGCGGGCCGGCCTGATCGCCTCGGCCTGTGAAATCGGGCCGCTTGCCGCAGCCCGGGCCTTGAATAATCCGCGCTACCCGCGCGGTGGGCACATTATTGTCGACATTGGCGCCGAAACAACTTCGGTTGTTCTCGCCTCCGGCCCAGACGTTTTCTATATGAGAATTATTGATATTGGTGGTAATGATTTTACCGAGGCAATTGCCGAATCGATGAATGTGAATTGGGATCGCGCCGAAAACTACAAACTGCGGATTGACTTAGCCGGGGTCGCCAATCCAGATCTGCGCGAGGCCCAGAATCGCTGCCAGCGAATTGCCGATCAGCTTGCTCAGGAGCTACGTCGGACAATCCGCCAAGCTGTCTCTGAGACTGATCGCCGCGCCGAGTCAGTAACCTGGATTGGCGGAGGCGCAAATATGAGCGGCCTTCTTCGCCGTTTCGATCGAGTAATTCCAAAAATGGTCCCGGTTACGGCCGAGCCAAGCGCCGATCTTTCCTACCCCGACAGCGAACGCCAGGCGACAGTTGCCGGGCTTGCTCGTGGTCAGGCAATGAGCTTACTCCCAGCTCCAGACGCCCTTTCGTCGAACATTACAATTCCCGGCTTGCGTCGGAAGAGCCAGCTCGATGTTGAGAAGTCGCAAAAGGCCGGAGCAAAAATTGCCGAATCGCAGATTGGCCGTCACGCAACAAATCTGAAGATTGTCGCAATTTTAATTGTCGTTGTTGCTGCGGCCGGGCTGAACTTTAGCGGCGGCGCTCTGAACAAAAGCATGAAGCGTCTTGACAAAGAACAAGCAAACATTAAAGCACAAATTAGCAGTATCGGCGAGCAGGCGGTTCCGATTTCTTACCCAAACTCAGCAAGTGCCTCAAAAGTTGCCTTTGCTCTCTCGCGCCAGCCAGCGGGTCGATCCGTTGCCGACATCGTTGAGCTCCTTCGAAGGAATGGCGGCCGGAAAATCATAGTTTCAACACAGGGGCCAGATATAACTGCTCGGGCCCGGGTTCGCTCGGATATTTCGATAGCAATCAATGAAGCGAGCATAGCCCTCCCGAGCATCGAAAGCGTTGCGATCACCTACTCAGCGCCGAAGCAGGAAATCGAAGTGATCGCAAAAACATTGCCGCTGATTACGGTTACGTTGCCAGCCGAGGTAAGCGGATGATCAACGAAAATGAACAAAAACAGGCGATTTTCTTGCCGATTATGATTCTGATGATTGGCCTGCTTCTTGTCGGGCAAATGTTCTATCGTTCGCCGCGCAGCAAAGAGGCTGGGCTTAAAGCCGATATTGTCAAACTCAAAAAAACTGCGAAGGAGAGGCAGAGTGTTAAAATTGATGCAAATCCGAGCACGACCGCACTCGCCGAGGCGACGCTGAGGGGCAAAGATACTCAGTCAATTCTGCTTGCGGCCGGCATTCCGGCAAGCGCGCTCGCGCCGGCCGCTGGTAATAGCTATAAAATCGATATGGATGGCAGCATCTCAGTCCTGGCTGAAATTCTCGCAAAGATCGGCGGTTCGGTGGCGGTCACCGCACCATCCGGGCAGATGGTCGGCGAGGCGCCGCTACTCCAGATCAGCCAGATCAGCCTCGAAGAATCGGAAACGACCGCTCGGCTCCGCTTCCAGGCAACGCGAATCCGCTGAAATAAAATTCTCTCGAAGCTGAGCTAAGCTGAGCTGAGTTCGATCAAACATAGCGAGGAGGTTCCTTTGAATCGATCCGACTTGGCTCGACTCGAGTCAGCTCAAGCCAAATCAAGCCAGGCCGGGCCGGGCCGGGTCGGATCAAAGGATTCCGTTCAAAAACAAAAGCGGTCCCGAAATAAGCAATTTCGGGACCGCTTTTGCATGATCAATTCCGCTCAGAAAGGAACGTTGCCGTCGTCGATATCGGCGCCAGCCCCGCCAATTTCGAGATCGGGGTCGGGCGCATCATCACGCTCAACCTCGCCAACTCGAGCAAGAAACCACTTTGCTTCGCTGTACTGAGCCTTCTCGCCTTCGCGCGGCCGCTGAGCTCCAGCGCGAACCTCGAAGATTCCGCTGACGAGTGCGTCAGAGAACTCTTCGAACTTGAACTTGCCGCCGCCGCTCAGGTCTTCTCCGGTTGCCACCTTAAAAAGCTGGCGGAAAAAAGCGTTGCCCTGATCGACAGCAACAAAGTTGCTCCCGCTCTTGCCGGCGAACTCGCCGTTGATGACTTCCCACTGAATTCGGAAGAATGGGGCTTTCGCCGGAGTTCCGTCCTTCTTCGTGGTCTGCGGCGTGTAGCCAGTCACTCGATCGCGACGATCGAGGCTCTTGTTGTAAGCGCCGACCATCTTGATCTGAACGGTTGCTCCGTCCGTGATCGGGCCGAGCTTGCGCTCACGCTCTTCCTGCATTTCCTGAAATTCACCTTCACTTCCGAATTCAATATCCATTTTTGTTTCCTCTCGAGGGTAGACTGCCAGCTTTAACTGGCATCAATAATGATTATGGACCAGGCATGACTGAATTGCCGGGTCTCGGCAAAAAAGTGACGCAAAACTAACAGCTCTGATTTCTCACTTTGAGATTCTCTTGGCGCCGTTCGCACCGAAAAAACAGTCAGAAGCAGCGGCGACAGCGTAGCTTAGTAGGGTGATCGATAGTAATCAGGACGAAATCCGCCAGCAGCAGGCGGCCCACACTCGTGTGCCGAATTTGTATATGGACATCGTTCTTTGGCTGCTCAGTGATGTTGAAAAGGATTGCATCCTTTATATTCTTCGGAAAACTATCGGCTGGAGCGGCAGCAGCCCAGGCGAACGCAAAAGTCGCGACACGATCAGTCTAAGTCAGTTCGAAACTGGAATTGTTTCCGGGGACTACCTCTTTAATCTTGGGGTAAATCGTTCAAAAAACTCGATCAAGCGGGCCCTCGACGGCCTGATCGAAAAAGATCTGATCGAGCCTCGTTCGAGCTGCACGCATTGCTGGTGGGAGGAGGGCGATGAGGCAAACAAGCTCGAGAAGGCGGGCAGCTGCCCGCGCTGCGCGGCCTCGCTTTCGCGTAGCTATGCGCTCGCAGCGCTGACTCCAAATAAAATTCTCGTCCTGCTGAATGAGAATGAACGCCAGCAGACTCTCGGCCGCCGCTTTGAGTGGGATGTGCAGATGAAGCGCTTCCGGGTTGTTGACGAAGACAGCAAGCAGCGTAAAGAAGACGCTCGGGCAGAACTTGAAAAACGCTACAACGAGATTCGCGAAAAGCTTTGGTACCCGGAAATCATCGACGAGATAATTGAGGCCGCTTCTCGTCTGCTCAAGGGGCGAAAGATTCAGCTTGGTCGTCAGGTGAGTGGTTTTCTTGAGCCAGCGCTAAAGATGCAGGAGGAGTACAAGCAGCCGCCGCTAGTTAAATACGCACTCGAGCAAACTCTTGCCGGCCCGGTTTTCCAAGGCGCGGTTGGCAAGCCGACAAACAGCTGGTTTCGCTATGCGGAGCGAGTCTGCGCGAACAATCGAAATACATTTCTCCATTCAAGCGATCACGCTGACTCCGGACGAAGCTCGCCCGAGCAGCTCGAGCAGCTTGCTCGGAAACGCCTGCGCGAGGCGGCGCTGCTCAATGGCACCGATAAGGCCGCCGAGGCCCGGGAGATTCTTGAGCGAATGCTTGAGGCACTCGAGCAGCTGGCAATTCTTTTTGACGGTAGCAGCGAGCTTGCCGAATACCAGCTCCGGCTCGCTTTTAAGCAGGGCGCAAGCGATCTGGTTGGCGTTCGCGCTGAGCGCCATGCCGCCGACTTTGACCCAGACTGGGATCCCGGCGCCGGGCCACCGAGCACAGTCGGTCCGGGAATCTGAGCCGGGCGACTCTTTTCCGCCGGCTGATCAGAAAGAACAACAATAGTTGTTGCTGACTGGCATGATTAAGAAATGGATACGCGTGAATTTGCAAACCCGGACTGCTCAAAGTGTTCTGGCAAAGGAATAGTTGAGATTGGTCCGCTTCTTTCTGACCGACGGATCTGTAATTGCGTTCTCCTGAACCAGCGGCTGAGCGCGGCCCAGATCATGCTCCAGACGGTCTTGCCGAAGCGGGCGCTCGAGATGACCTTCTCGAGCTTTGACACCGGGGGAATTGCTCAAAACGAACGGGCACTCGAGCTTGCCCGCTCGTTTGTTGACAACTATCCCCGCGCAGCCGAAGAGGGCTGGGTGATCGGCTTTTACGGTGAGCCACGCAGCGGCAAGACTCATCTGGCGGTTGCAACTCTCCAAAAAGCAACCAAGCGCTACAGTATCCGCCCGCAGCTGCTCAATCTGCCGCTCGCGCTCAAGGTCGAGCGCGAGCGCTTCAATAACAGTGCAATCGAATCTCCGTTTAGCGCCGCCGCTCGGGCCGATCTGCTTGTGATCGATGATCTTGGTGCCGAGTATGAGCGCCAGGCCGCCGCACGCGGTAATGTCTCCTGGCTCTCTGAGCAACTTTATGAATTACTTGAGGCCCGGTTCATGGAAGAACGACCAACGATCTACACAACAAACCTCTCGCCGTCGGACATGGCGAAGAAGTATTCAAACGAGGCCTGGAAGCGAGTTTTTGCTCGGCTCGACGATGCCGAAGTTGCCTCAGTCGAGCTGCTCCGAAATCCAGGCCTGAAGAGCGCCCGGGCCGAGGCTGCCCGGGACCGTCTCTTTGGCGTCAGCCTCAGCTAGACCAAGTTACCGCCAGCAACTCCGGCTCAAGCAATTGCTTTTTCTGAAGCGGAAGCGGAAACGAAGATGGAAAATCGCGGCCGAGATGCGACTCCTCTCGCATAATCCCGGCCAGGAATGCCCGCTCACGATAAGCTAGGTTTGATGCCCGGAACGAGTCATTTTGAGATTGTCAAAGAGAAGGTTGATCTTGAGGATTATCTCTCCAATCACCTTGGCGTCGACATTGCCTATTCGGGAACTGGCCGGGCCGAAGCCTGCTGCCCATTTCACGAGGAAAACACGCCCTCCTTCAAAATTCGTGATTCCGATCGCGGCGACTATCGGACCTGGCACTGCTTTGGCGAGTGCGACATGGGCGGAACAGTTATCGATGCTGTTATGCAGGCCGAAAACTTCGAAATCGCCAATGACGCGGTTCGCTATCTGAACGACCTCTACGGCCTCGGCCTTGAGATGAATGATCCCGACTATCAGCGCTTCGCGGCGGCAGTCAAACAGACTCGAGGCCGAATTGAAGAGACGACAACAGCCCTCGAGGAGGATGAGCGCCTTTCGGAGATCGCTCATCGTTATCTAAATGGACGCGGACTGACAAATGAATCAATCGAGCATTTTCAGCTCGGCCTCGATACGAAGATTAACGCAACCGGACGAATTGCAATCCCGCTGATTGACAAAGCCGCCCATCCGGTTTCAATCGCCTATCGAGCCCTCTTTAACGGCTCAAACTGCAAGGTCTGTGGAGAATGGGTCGCCAGCGGCGATGTACTCAAGCTCAAGCACAAGAAGGACCGCGAATATGACCAAGGCGCTCCGGCCGATGTCTGGCAGGTCTGCCCGAAGTGCGATGCCCCGGACAAGCAGGCGAAGATCTCCTGGCTCTATCATCAGAATCCGAAGTATCGTTTTGAGCGTGAATTTGAGAAGGCCCGTTTTCTCTATAACGAACATGCGACCCGGCGCGTTCTCCGCAAAGATTCGGATGCGATTGGCCTTTTTGTTGCCGAGGGCTACGGCGAGGTTTGGGCGGCCTGGATCGGCGGCCAGCCGGCGGTCGCTTACAACGGATCGTCGATGTCTGACTGGCAGGCCCGGGAAATGGTCGATATTTGCTCGGGCCGAAGCGAAGATCTTTCCCGGCCGATTATTCTTGTTCCGGACTACGATGCCGCCGGGCTAAAGAACATCAGCGTAAACATCGATCATCTCCGCAATCACTCTGACACCCAGGAGATTCAGGTTGTTTATGGAATCGATGCGCTTGAGTACACCGACCATCTCGGCGAAAAGAAAACCTGTAAGGATCTTGGTGATGTTCTCGAACACTTTGGTGGAGAAAAGGTCAGTGAAGTTCTCGCAAACAATCGAATGCCGGCCGCTGAATGGCAAATTCGTATTCATGTTGGAAAAGTTAACCAGAAGACCGGTAAATCGTTCCACTCGCGCCATCAGCAGATGCACCTTGTCGCCGGCGTCCTCTCTCGCGAGCGCTCAAAGGCGAGCATCGATCACATGATCGAGTATCTCGCCGAAATGTGGAATGCGCCGGTCGACCCAATCCGGAGCTGGTTCTATTCAAATCTGACCGCCGACAACGCAACTTCCTATCAGCACCTGATCAAGACAATTGAAGAGGCCCGCGAAGAGGCCCGCGAGTTCCTCAAGAGCGACAACATTATTCCACTTGGCTTCGATGCCCTTGACGCGGCAATGCCCGGCGGTGGCGCTCGGCCCGGCCAGATCGCAATGATCCTCGGCAAGGCGCTCAGCCTTGATAGCAAGATCTTGACCGCGTCCGGCTGGAAGCAGATGGCTGACATTCAGATTGGCGATAGCGTCGTCGACCCAGATGGCGGAAGCGGCCGCGTAACCGGCGTTTTTCCTCAGGGCGAGCGTGAACTTTTTCGAGTTACCTTTTCGGACGGAGCCTCGGTTGAATGCGATCGCGAACACCTCTGGCTGACGCTTGACTCAGACAATCAGGAAAGAATTCAAACGCTTGGGGAGATCATCGACAATGGCGATGTCGGCCGAAGTGTCGAGCCGAACAATCAGGTCTATATTCCGCTGACCGAGCCGATCGAATTCGGACCAGAGGCAACCCTGCCTATCGCCCCCTACATTCTCGGGGCAATTCTTGGCGCGGCCGCTGAGCGCTCAACTCGCGCTCTTTCGCTTGCTCCTGAGCTAGCTCTGAACGAAGCCGGCAGCGTCACGGAGCAATCATTTATCGGCGCCGGCACGGCCGTGTCTACTCAGCTGGAGCAGCCAAGCTCAATGATTCGATCATTGAAAGATCTCGGCTTCGAAAATAATCAGGACTTCGTTCCGGAGCTATATTTGGTCGCCGCCATCGAGGATCGACTTGACCTCCTGCGTGGTCTGCTTGATTCCGACAACGGCGCCGGATCGAATCGATTTTCCTCTGCGCGGCGCCGACTCGCTCAGGCAGTTGTTTCCCTGGTTCGCTCACTTGGCGGCAGCGCTGAGCTCGAGGAAGTCGGCACGGGCTCTGAGCAGTCTTATCAGGTCGTCTTTGCTATGTCAGCTA
>Ga0105046_10004161_pt1 | contig 23009 bp, 16 predicted proteins | sample MAT03_FD_78385 | JGI IMG/M metagenome (GOLD analysis project Ga0105046, IMG submission 78385) | Freshwater microbial communities from Lake Fryxell liftoff mats and glacier meltwater in Antarctica - MAT-03 (megahit assembly) | ecosystem: Environmental > Aquatic > Freshwater > Ice > Liftoff...
ACCCATCGGCCGCACGTCGTTCTCGTCAAATCGAATTGCCTGCCCGTGACGGGTAATCAGAACGACATGGTTGCTGCCACTCGTCGTGCGAACCCAGGCAAGTTCATCGTTCGGGTCGATCCCGATCGCGATCATTCCGGTAGAACGAACCGACTGGAAGAGGTCTAGACTCGTCCGCTTCACCTGCCCGAACTTCGTGGTGAAGAAGAGGTACGACGATGCTGAGTAGTCGCGCACCTTCATCATCGTGGTCACGATTTCGTCCGGCTGCATGTTGATCACGTTGACGATCGGCAAACCCTTGGCGGTCCGCCCGGCATCCGGAAGCTCGTGTACCTTGATCTGGTAGACCTTGCCGCGGTTCGTGAATACAAGGAGGGAGTCCATCGTATTCGCGGCCAGGATGTGCTGTACGCCATCTTCTTCGCGCATGGTCACACCTTGCACACCACGCCCGCCCCGATGCTGGGTCCGATAGACGTCGTGCGCGATCCGCTTGACGTAACCTCGGTTCGTCAACGTGACCAGGACATCGACTTCCGGAATGAGATCTTCCTCGGAAAGCGCCCCGGAGACATCCTGAATTCGTGTCCGGCGAACATCGCCATACTTCTCCTTCAGCATGTTGACGTCGTCGCGAATCAATCCAAGGATCTTGAGCGGATCGGCCAGGAGACCTTCCAGGTAGGTGATCTCCTTGAGCACTTCCTCGAGTTCGTCGTCGATCTTTTTTCGCTCAAGGGCCGCGAGTCGGGCGAGCCGCATATCAAGAATCGCCTGCGCCTGCACTTCGGAAAACTTGAAGGCTTCCCGCAGGTTGTTGCGGGCAGACTCCGTGGTTCGGGATCGCCGAATCGTCGCGATCACTTCATCGATCGCATCGAGCGCGGTTTTGAGACCTTCGAGGATATGTGCGCGACGCTTCGCTTTGTCGAGTTCAAACTGGGTGCGCCGGGTGATGACGATCTTGCGGTGATCGATGTACTCCTGCAACGCCCGGCGCAGGGTGAGCACCCGCGGCTGCGTTCCATTCTCGACAAGCGCAAGCATGTTGACGCCAAACGACTGCTGTAGGGCTGTGTGCTTGAAGAGGTTGTTGAGAACCTTCATTGGCTGTGCATCGCGCTTGAGCTCGATGACTGCTCGCATACCGCTGCGGTCGGACTCGTCGCGGAGGTCACTGATTCCGTCGAGCTTGCCCTCCTTGACCAGTTCGGCGATGCGTTCGAGCAGCACTGCCTTGTTGACCTGGTAGGGGAGCTCAGTGACCACGATCTGGTACTTGTTGCCGCGTGGAGTCTCTTCGACGAATGCCTTCGCCCTGATCACGACCCGGCCACGACCAGTCGCGTACGCTGCCCGGATACCCTCGGTTCCGAGAATCGTTCCGCCGGTCGGGAAGTCTGGCCCGTGCACGATCTGGATCAGGTCTTCGACTGACGCTTCCGGGTTGTCGATGACAAAGGAGATCGCTTCGCAGATTTCGCCCAGGTTATGTGGAGGGATATTGGTCGCCATGCCGACAGCGATTCCTGCGCTGCCGTTGATCAGCAGGTTGGGAAGACGGGCCGGCAGAACTTTGGGTTCCTGCATCGAGGCGTCGTAATTGGGCTGATAATCGACGGTATTCTTGTCGATGTCAGCCAGCAATTCGTCAGCAATCGCAGTCAAGCGCGACTCGGTATACCGCATTGCCGCGGCGCCGTCCCCATCGACTGAACCGAAGTTGCCCTGACCATCCACGAGCGGATAGCGGAGGTTGAAATCCTGCGCCATGCGGACGAGCGAGTCGTAGACCGCAGTGTCACTGTGAGGGTGATAGTTTTTCAGCACTTCACCGACGACACCGGCGCTCTTGCGGTAGCGCGTATTGTTGCGCATACCCATTTCGTTCATCGCGTAAAGCACACGCCGATGGACGGGTTTGAGACCATCCCGGGCATCGGGCAAAGCACGCTGAACGATAACGCTCATCGCATAGTCGAGATACGACTGCCGCATCTCGGTTTCGATGCTCGCTATGCGGACATTGCCTAAATTCGGATCTTGTTCCACGAGTATTGTCCCTTTCTCAATCCACGCACACTCGCAGGACAAAGAGACATAATTGTAGCAGAAATCGCTACATCTTCCGAATTGATTGCGCCATAAACTCCATCAAAAACTGATAAAACGAACACCGGCCAGGCATTGGTGCCCGGCCGGTGCTGCGAATCACATTCTGACGTGGTTGTTCCGCAATTAGTCGCCGCTGATTGCGCTTTCAAGTGCCGCATCGACGCTCTTGGCAGCGCGAACTTTGTAGGTTTCGATGAACTCGTCGAGCCGATTGCGGGCGATGTCGTCGTGATACTGCTCCGGCGGAGACTTCATGAAGTAGGACGACGGCGCGAGCAGCGGACCGGTCACGCCATTGTCGATCGCCAGCTTGGCGCAACGAACCGCATCGATCACGACGCCAGCTGAATTCGGGGAGTCCCAAACTTCGAGCTTCAGTTCCATGTTCAGGGGAACGTCACCGAACGTCGTGCCTTCAATGCGAATGTGGCACCACTTGCGGTCTTCGAGCCAGGGCACATAGTCCGACGGGCCAACGTGCACTGCCGCCGACGGGAGCAGGTAGTCCATCTGTGAGGTAACGGCCTGGGTCTTGGAAACCTTCTTGGAATCGAGGCGCTCGCGCTCGAGCATGTTCAGGAAGTCAGTGTTTCCACCGAAGTTGAGCTGGTAGGTGCGGTCAATCCGGACACCGCGATCCGCGAAGAGGCGGGTCAGCACGCGGTGCGTGATAGTCGCGCCAACCTGGCTCTTAATGTCGTCGCCAATGATGGGAACGCCACGATCGATGAATCGCTTCTGCCAGTAATCGGACTTGGCGATGAACACCGGGATGCAGTTCACAAAACCGCAACCAGCTTCGAGAATCTGCTCGACATACCACTTGGTGGCCATTTCCGAACCGACCGGGAGATACGAGATGACGACGTCGGTCTCGGTCTCGCGAAGAATGTTGGCGACGTCGGCAGTTGCTCCCGGCGCCTTGGTGATGATCTCGGAAAGGTACTTGCCCAAACCATCGTGGGTCATGCCTCGATGAACCGGGATACCCAGGTGAGGAACATCGGCGAATTTGATGGTGTTGTTCGGCGCAGCCAGGATGGCCTCGCTCAAGTCCTTCCCGACCTTGTTGATGTCGATATCGAACGCCGCCGAGAACTCGATGTCGCTGACGTGGTATCCACCGAGATCGACGTGCATCAGACCAGGAATGAACTCATCCGCCGACGCATTCTTGTAATACTCAACCCCCTGGATGAGCGATGAAGCGCAGTTGCCGACTCCGATGATTGCGACACGGACCTTGCCGTCTTTGCGCTTCTTGCGCGTGCCTGCAATGTCAGTAACTTCCATGCGGGAATTCCTCCTCAAAGCCGAAGCCGTTTGCTTCGAGCCACTTTGTTCGACAAACCCGGCGAACTCACTCACCTCGTGCGTATCAACGCCCAGGGCCTCGACGATCGACTGCATGGTGGACCAGTTGACGCGCGAAAAGCGTCCGCTCTCGATTCTGGTCACTGTCCAGCGAGCAACCCCGGCACGCTCAGCCAACTCTCGGTAGCTGATGCCTCGTTCTTCTCGCCATTCACGCAATGTTCTCATCGATCGTCCTCCGATTAGGCCAGATCATACCATTGGCCCAAAATAAGCGCAACGTTGCGAACAAAGTATAGTCGCCGTGATTATTGGGCCAGAAACATGGCCCAATTATGGTGCACTATCGACCAGATTGCCAAAATACCACCGCTTGGGAGCGAAACACAAACGTTGCAAGTCGACTTGGAATCGAAATATTGGGCCACGGCGCGCATCCGATATGTAGGGATAACTACTCGCAAACAGTAGGGCAACACTGCGGTGTGCCTTTCTCGCCGATATTCCGCTCGATTAACCTATCACGATCATTGTCCGTCAGCACACCTCGGTGTTCACTTCTCGCCGACAGTTTGCCCAATTTATCGATCACCAGCCTGGACTATCCCGACGCACGGCGGTTCGCTATTCTGATCTCCCGCCCTCCGCTCTCACCTACGCCCGCCAACAAAAAGCGCCCCTGCTCGGCAAATTGCCGGGGAGGGGCGCTTTTAGGTAATGAATTGACGTTACAGACCGAGAATCTTGGCTTTCATCGAAGAGAATTCCGCGTCGGTCAACGCTCCCGACTTGTGCAGCTCATTCAGTCGCTCGATCTGCGCAAGCGTGTCACCCGTGTTGGGAGTGGTTGGCGAGGCCGGAGCGATGGGCGTATTCGCCCCTTGCATCGCCTGGATCATGCTCTGACCCAGCGCAACTCCTGCGCCCAGTCCAACGCCTGTACCGGCTGCACCGCCGGACGGGTTGCTGGCGGCGTCGCGCATTGCCTGTGCCGCCTGATACTGGGTAAACGCGCCAAGATCACCGATCGCACCCATCGACGACCGCTGATCGATTGCCTTTTGCACCTCTTCAGGCGGGGTGATCGCACCAATCTGGAACGTCGTCAGCAGCAAACCGAGCCGCTTGAAATCATCGGCAAGCGCTGCCTTCATCGAATCGGCTAGTTCCTTTGATAACCCACCGAGATCGAGCAAGGGTGTTTTGGCATCACCGATCAGATCGTTGAACTCGGTGATGATGATGCCCTTCAGGAAATCATCGATTGCTGAGGTCGAGTAAGCGCCCTGTGAACCGACGATCGTGTTGACAAAAAGTTGCGGGTCGTCGACCCGCATGGAGTAGTTGCCGAAGGCGCGGAGTCGCACCATTCCGAAATCGGCATCCCGATACGCGATCGGTTGCGCCGTTCCCCATTTCATACTGGTGAATTCGCGCATCGAAACAAAAAAGACTTCGGCCGTGAAAATCGAAGTCCCGCCAGACAACATCCCGATCAATCCAGTCAGGAAAGGAATGTTGTTGGTCGAAATCGTGTGGCGACCAGGACCGAAAATATCTAACGCCTTGCCATCTCGGACAAAAACGGCCTTCTGTCCTTCCCGGACCACTACCTGTGAACCGAGCCGGAACTCGCCAGAACCACTCTCCGGCACGCGATGAACGATTTCATCCGCGTACTCGTTTGCGTGCTGAATCAGATCGATGACCATCGCGTTACGCTCCTGGATGATGTCCTCGACTATGCCGACGGAGTCGAAGCCGGGATGGCTTCAGGTTCATCGTCTCCAGAAGATGTGCTTTCAGGAAGGGCGGCTGACGGTGTCTCTCCCTTGAGCAACGCGAGCTCCATCTCGATATCGGAGTCGACATCGAGTTCGCGGAACTGAGCTTCGAATGACTCATCACCCAGTTCAGTCAAAGCCGCCGCTTTCGCTTCCTTGCCGCGGATCTTCCGCTCCATCCGGTCGAGATCTGCCGTCGGATCCATTGGTGAGAACTCGGAAAGCGACTCTGCCACTGTCACCTGTGCCTGGGCACGGCGCTGGCGGGCGATCAGGGTGTCTCGGTGGCTGAGAGTCGATTGGTACTTGGACTCCAGCGCCTGCAACTGCTGCTTCAGCTTGGCGACCGTCTGCTCCTGCGTCGACAGCTGAGATTCGTAAACGGAGGTATTCTCATCGTTGTCCCGTTTGCGACGGAGCGCCTCTCGGGCCAAATCATCCTTACCGGCATCGACGGCACGTTTCGCCTTTGCGGCCCACTCGGAAGAGAGCTTTCGAGTTGAAGCGAGATCGGCCTCGAACTCCTTCTCCTGGGCGATCATCCCCGCGACCTGCTCGCGCGCCTGCCGAATGTTCGTCTCCATGTCGCGAAGAATCTGATTCAGCATCTTTTCAGGATCTTCGGCTCGATCAAGCATTTCGTTGATATTTGCTCGCGTCAACTGGGAAATACGATCGAAGATACCCATAGCGTTCCCTCTCCTTGGCTCAATTCGTTGAGCGGTGTCTACAATGGACCGGCAAAAACCTACGTTGGTTTGCCAAAGATCTCGATATCGTCGGGGTGGACCTCATTTCCCACCAGGATTTGTTGCTCGGTGCCCCACTGAAGAACGACGGCCCGCTTGCTGGGTTCGCTCTCCCCGCGCAGCAGTGTGTACGCCAACGGTAGGCGTCCGGTTTGTCCACCAACCCCAACAAGATCGCCAGAACCATGCCCACTCGCTTCGACCAGGAATGTCGAGTCACCGATTGTCGGTGTTGCGGCCGGTGAATACGCGTCCTTCGACGCAATCAGCGTGGCGAACGGTTGATCTCGTACCTTCGGCACGAGCAACCAGCGATCGGGGGCAACATCGATCCGGAAGATGCGGAAAAAACCGGAACTTGCTTCGATATCGATCCGCGCGTCGACTACATAGTTGTCGCCGAGCACAGCAATCGCGTCACGGTCATGTAGCTCATATGCGGCCGGAGGACTGGCTGCCGCTTTTCGCTCTTCCGGAGTCTTCAGTACGTCAAGCGCGCTGCTCATCTCCTCGGGAGACGCTGGCGCCGCCGATTCCACGACCCTGCTGCGCAGATCGAACCGTCCATTGGCTTCATTTAGTGTTGCTTTAGCAGCAGCGGCTGTAGCGGCGATGTCTCCACCGGAACTCACGGACAGATCGATCGCGGAAAGGGCGGCATCGATCCGATCGAGACTCGCGAAAAGTGATTCATCGAACAGCCGAATCTGATCAAGCACGGCCGCATTGATATCGCGATTGCTGAAGAGCCCGCCGTAGCCATAGGAAGCAGTATTGATACGATCCCGCAGATAGCGAATTTCGGTGGCCAGGTCATTCACCGGTCCAACCTCGGCGATTCGTCGCTGGTTCGCAAGACTGGTGGCAATCGATTCGACGCGTTTAGCGCGAGTCGCCAGTTCATCGACAAGCCGGTTGCGCACCGCCTTGTCGGCATCCCGCCGATTTTCTTTGTCCCGATAACCGGAATAGCCCGGAAGTGAGTTGAGGAATCCGGTTCTCTTCTGTTCTGCCCAGGTTTCGTCCATGGTCTTCTCCACCAGTGGCGACGCTGCCACTGACTCTTTTTTAGCCGGTCAGGAAGATTTCAGCACCGCAAAAAGGGCACTTGATCAGTCCCTTACCGGCAAGTTCAACTTTGCCGCCACAATTGGGACAGTGCTGCTGACCCTGAAGTTTCGAGCGTTCCACTGAGTAGAGCATTCCCTTTGCCCAGTCGACGTAACCGCTGAATAAACCACGGCCGACCAGTTCATTGAGATCGCGCTGCACGTTGTCGCGGGTCGAATTTAGTTCGAGCACGAGGTCAGGGATAGACACCTGCCCACGGGTTGTCACGATATCCAGCAATCGCCGTTGTTCCTGCACGCGGGCAAGATCCTTTGATTCCGCCTGACCTTTCACGAAGAAGTAAATCCCGGCCCCAACGAGTGGAACGACGAGAAAAAGAGACAGGATTACTCCGAGGATCGCTCCGGAACCTTGAATATTCCCTTCAAGGATGCCAGCGATTAACCAGGCCCAAGAAACAATGCCGAAGAGCAGCCCGGTTCCAAGCATTATCAAACCGACTACCCGCCCGGAACCAGACATCTAATTGCCCTGACATGTGCATGCTTCCATCGATACCCAGTCGATATCGATTTCAATGTGAATAATACGGCGCTATTGCGCCGGGTGCCGCATCTCATGTGGTAAGGACTTCCTGAAGAATGGCAAGCGTTCGTGTCGCGGTTCGATTCCATGTGAAATCCTGGACGCGCAGGAGACCCCGCCCGATCATCTGAGCTCGCAGCTCTTTCTCTTTGATGACGCGCGAGAGCGCAAGCGCAAGTGCATCGACGGAAAAGGGATCGGCATACATCGCCGCTTCGCCGCCGATTTCGGGAAGCGACGATCGGTTTGCTGCCACCACCGGGGTCCCACACGCCATCGCTTCAAGAACAGGCATTCCGAATCCCTCATAGAGCGAGGGTTGACAGAAAACTTTCGCGCCTGAGTAGAGCGCGGGAAGATCACCATCTGCGACGTAACCCAGCATTCGAATGATATGGGAAGCCCCGGATTTCGCGATTTCTCGCTCCACCTCATCGGCCAGCCAGCCCCGCTTCCCGGCGATTACCAGTTCGATCTGCTCACCACCGGCATTCAGATTCAAAACTGCTTCGGCCAGTCGCGCCAGGTTCTTCCTGGGCTGTACCGTTCCAACCGCCAGAACATACCGTTCAGGCAATGAGTATTTTTCTCGCATGCGCGCCATTTCGTCCGGTGACGCGGCGCAGAGCGACCCCGAAACGCCGTGGGGCACAACCTGGATCTTGTCTGATGGCACCCGGTAGTGTCGTATGAGGTCAGTTTTTGTCGTCTGTGAGATCGCAATGATTTTGGTCGCCGACCGAACGCTCCAGCGAGTCGACCAATCGAGCATGCGGAGATCACCTGGCGGATGTGCGTCCGGATGTTCGAGATAGCCAAGATCGTGGATTGTGACCACCGTTCGGGGATGAATAAAAGGAACCACGTGCGCCGGCACGAAGAGCACACCTGGCCGACGTCGCACCATTTCGATTGAGAGGCGACCATGTGTCCAAAGCCGCGGAAGTGGAATGCAAATCGCCTCACCCAGGGAGGGGAGGCGATCCGGGGGAGTCTTCGCATTTACATAGAGTTCGAACCGCTGGTCCGTGTTGAGTTCTGTCAGTGCCTTGATCAGTTCGAACGAATAAGTCTCCGTGCCAGTCAATCGCTCGACTGTCGCTCGGCTCGCATCGATTCCGATCACCTCGGGATGCCTCACGATCCGAAGTCTATTCTTTGCTTGCAGGCGGAATAGCAAACATGAATTCGCCTCGGCACGCCACCTGACCGTCGACTGTCGCGGTACCAGTGCCCGTGCCCACTCCACGCCGGAACTGTCCAAGCTCGACTTCGATCCGCAGTGTATCCCCGGGTTTCACTTGTCGCTTGAAGCGAACATTGTCCAGACCGGCAAAGAAAGCAATTCGCCCCTTGTATTCTTCCAGTTGCAGCATTGCGACAGCACCGACCTGTGCGATCGCCTCGACAATCAATACTCCCGGCATAACCGGGTAATCTGGAAAATGACCCTGGAAAAACTCCTCGTTGATCGTGACATTTTTGATCCCGACCGCGCGTTTCCCGGGTTCGATCTCGATGATCCGGTCGATCAGGAGGAACGGAAATCGATGCGGAATGATCTTTTGAATATCAACTGCTTCCAGCACATTCGCCTTTTCATCCGCCATCTTCACGACCTCCCTTCGAATAAAACGATTAGAAACGCAGTCTAGGCGAACGCGAGCATTGCCGCGTCGTCTGTCAACGGCACCAGTTGCTCGCGATCCGGTCCGACCCCGACCATGGTCACTCGTGCGCCGAGTGCCTCTTCCAGGAATGAGATGTAACCCCGGGCGCCTTCGGGTAAATCGTCGGCCACCCGAACTCCGCTGATATCTTCCTGCCACCCCTTGATCGATGTAAGGATCGGCACAACCTGCGCCAGAAGATCCTCCCGCGCGGGGAGGTAGTTGATGTTCATCTCATTGAGCCGATAGCCAGTGCAAACCTGAATCTCATCGAACACATCGAGCACATCCAGCAGGCTCAGTTGAATCTCAGTGACGCCGTTCAAACGTGCAACATACCGCCCTGCCACCGCATCGAACCAACCGGTCCGCCTTGGTCGACCCGTCGTCGTCCCGTATTCCCGGCCGCGCTCACGAATAAGATTGCCGGTTTCATCCAGCAGTTCGGTCGGCAATGGCCCGCTTCCGACACGTGTGCTGTACGCCTTGTACACCGCAACCACACGCTCAACCTGCGTCGGCGCGACGCCGGCGCCCTGACACGCCCCCGCAGCGGTGGGAGACGATGACGTGACAAACGGATAAATGCCGTAATCGATGTCGAGCATCGCACCCTGGGCGCATTCGACCACAACGTTCTTGCCGTCCGAGAGCGCATCCTGGACGACCATCTCCGCGGGAACAACATACTCCCGAAGCCGTGCTCCGGCTTCGACAAGATCGCGGTAGATCTCGGTTGCATCAAGCGCTTCCTGACCATGCACCTTGGTAAGAATGTCGCTCTTCACTTGCACTTCGCGGGTCAATTTGCGCAGAAGCGTCGCTTCGTCGATCAGATCAGCGACCCGAATCCCGTGTCGCCCGATCTTGTCGGCATACGCCGGACCAATCCCGCGCAACGTGGTGCCGATTCCATCTCCGCCTCGATTGGACTCTTCGAGCCGATCCAGTGCCGGGTGATAAGGAAGCACGATATGAGCGCGATCAGAGAGTCGGAGATTTTGCACTGCCACGCCACGAGCACGAAGTGCGTCGATCTCCTCCAATAGACTGAAGGCATCGACCACGACGCCCGCGCCAATCACGCAAAGACACTCCGGGTTGAGTACGCCGGAAGGAACAAGATGGAGTTTGTAGGTTCCTGCAGAAGTTTGTACCGTATGGCCGGCGTTGCTTCCACCATTGGCGCGGACCACCACATCAGCTTTTGAAGCCAACGCGTCGGTCAGTTTGCCTTTGCCTTCGTCGCCCCACTGGCCGCCCATGATGATTGTTGCCGGCATCAATCAGTCCTAGCAATCGTGATTCGTCCGCAGTCGCTCGACCCGAAGTTCGACGACACGGACTCCCGAAAAGTCGCGCTGACCACTATACCTGAGGTTGGTGCGTCCCGATAGCGAAAATGGCAAGTACGACGTCAATGCCGATAGGGGTACCCGGCTACTCGGGCTGAAGCGCTTGCAGCTCGCTGAATAGCGCCTCTTCCTTTTCACTCAATTTATCCGGTATCTGTACATTGAGTCGCGCCAGGAGATCGCCGCGCTCGCCCGCTTTGCCTTTCAACTTCGGCATCCCCTGGCCACGCAACCGGAACGAACGCCCGTTTTGCGAACCGCGTGGCACGGTCAACGCAACTTTGCCGGTCGGAGTCGGCACGACGGTCTCGCCGCCCAAAATGGCGGTGTACAGGGAAACACTAATTTCGGTTTTGAGATCATCGCCGGTTCGTTCGAAACGGCGATCGAGACGCACGGTGATATTGAGCACCACGTCGCCATTTGCGCCGCCCCCTGCTCCCAGCCCGCCCTGACCGCCAACCCGGACTTTCGAACCCGTGGCGACCCCTGCCGGAATCTTGACTTCGATCGTCTTCGTTCTTCGCATCATGCCGGTCGCGTCACACGTCGGGCACGGCGCCTGCCGGACATAACCGGCACCACCACAGGTTGTGCACGTCTCCGGAACCTGGATATCGAGTCGGCGGGTTGCGCCTTTGAACGCTTCGTCGAACGACACGTCGATCTTTACATCGAGATCTTCGCCCTTCGACCGCGTCGGGCGCGCCGTTCGCGCTCGTCCAGTCCCCCGTTGTTCGCCAAAGATTGACTGCATGAAATCGGGAAAACCCGCGGCCTCCTGTCCGGCGCTGTCGAACCGGAAAGTCGTACCGCCTGCCCCGCTCGCCCGCGTGAACCCTCCGAATGGATCTGCACCCGGCCGGGCAGAACTCGATTGCGGTTCATCCCCGGTGAAACCCGCCTCCTTGTACCGCTCCCATTCGCCGCCATAACGGTCGTAGAGCTTCCGTGACGCCAGATCGGAAAGGACGTTGAATGCCTCGTTGATACCCTTGAAGTTCTCTTCAGCGCTCTTGTCGCCCTGATTGACGTCTGGGTGATACTTGCGAGCAAGTTTGCGAAACGCAGCCTTAATGGCCTTCGCGTCAGCTCCCTTATCTATCCCAAGTAGTTTGTAGTAGTCCTTTGTTTGGCTGGCGGACATGACCGCACCTCCGTATGTCTAAGTTGACCCAATTCTAAAACTTGAGTCGACTCGACGCAAGGCACTGGTCAATTAATCAGCCTCTTGGTTTGAGACCCGTTAGCGCCCATTGATATGACTTGCGCAAAAGAAACCCTGCGGCGATTACCGAAAGCGCTCCAACGACGGGAACAATGACCGCCAGGATAGAAACGATCGTCGCAATCATATCTTCAACCATGCTGACAAACGGGTTGCCGATTCCCTTCGTCTCAATGGTGATCGCGGGTCGAGAAGTCGTCTTGTACCAGTGAACCGCTCCCGCAATCAGCAAACCGAAGATCATCGCGATCACTGGATTCAGTTCGCCACCATCGTTGACCGCTGCCATCAGCACGAACGCGCCGGCTGCCGGTCGAATTGCAGAATGAATCAGGTCATTGAGATGGTCGGCTCGCGGAATCTTGTCGACGACGATTTCGATTGTCAGCAGCGTGAGTATGATCACGATTCCGGCGGTCGAGGAGAGGAAATCGTACGGCCGGCCCAATTCGAAGCTGGTGCTGATGCGATCCGCCAGTCCGAGAACCAACAGCGGAACGAACGCATTCAGCCCCGCGGGCGCGGCCAGCGCTGCACCCATTAGTATCGAATTTTCCATTACTCCGCCCTTCTCGCTGGATCAATCGACCGCGACACCGCGGTGGCATGCCTGTCCCGACCTGGCGCTTTAGGCCGCGCGAGTATAGCACTCGGAATGGGACTTCTTGCGCACAATCACGAGATTCGTCAACGCGTTGGGCAGAAAAATGCCCCGCTTAAAGTTCAAGCGGGGCATTTTGACAACAGAATCTAATTGGCTAGCTGAGCGACCGCACAACCGTTACCAGCTTGCCCTGAATTTCCACATTGTCGGCACCGGTGTAGATCGGCTCCATTGTGACATTTGCGGGTTGCAGGCGAACGCGGGCGCCTTCGAAGTAAATCTTCTTGAGCGTCGTCTCTTTTTGCTCGCGGAGCCAGACTGCAACGGTTTCGCCATTTTCGCAGGTCTCTTGCCGGCGAAGCAGAACGATATCGCCATCATTGATAAGCGCATCGACCATTGAGTGTCCTTTGACTCGGAGCGCAAAGAGTTCGCGGCCGTTGTCTGGAACGAGATCGCCACTCAGTTCGATCATCTCGGTTTCACCCGAACCTTCGAGATCACCCGGAACCGGAATCGGCAACCCGGCGGCAATCTGGCCAATCAGCGGGATGGCCACGATGTTGCGACGACCGGTCGCGCGCCCGACGAGCTCAATCCCGCGCGAGATGTTTTTGTTTCGCCGGATGTAGTTCCGCCCCTCGAGCACCTTCAGGTTGTAATCAACCACGCTGGTGGAGGAGATACCGAGTTCGCCCTGTATGTCGCGAATGGTAGGCGGGTAATCGTTCTCAATCAGAAATTGTTCGATGAATTCAAGGATTGATCGTTGCCGCCGAGACAAGTCTTTCATTACATGTTCTCCCAGAATTGACCCATCCCGCGCAGCCGGCGCGGCGGAGCCTGCAGGAATTATAAGAACGAACAAGTGTTCGTGTCAACAAGAGTTAGGGCCAATGGGGGATAAAGAAGGGTAAACGCGCTGCATAAAATCGATTGTGAACCGCGCCCCTCTGGGATCACCTTTGTGTTCACTCATGAGAGCGTTGCCGGTTCGTCAAGAGGGTATGGCAATGAATCTGTTGGATTTCATGATCTTCGCGTCGTTTCTTTCTGTGATCGCAGTGGGATTCTTCAGCGGCGTGACCAAAGTGGCCGCCGGCATCTTCGCGATCTACTTTGCCGCAATCGCCTCCGCCGCTTTCTACGAATCCATCGCGGATGCCATCCGGGGTTTCATCACTTCGATGAACCAGCAGACGAGCCATCTCTTCACCTTTGTCATTCTCTTTTTTACATTCTGGACCTTCTTTGCCTATTTGATCGCGAAATGGATGGGCGACCTGAAGTTTCCACGGCGAATCGAGATCATTGATAATATAGGAGGCGCGGCGCTCGGCGTGCTCGTCTCCGGACTTGCTGTCACCTTGGCCGCCATTCTTTTGGCTGTTATGTTACAGGCGCTCAATCAGACTTTTGGTAGCGGCAACGGTGATTCGGTCGTCGGGTTCTTGCACGATCAGATTGAAAATTCGAAGATGGTTCCACTCTTTCTGAAGGTAGCACCAGTTTTCGTGCGTTTGGTTTCTCCCTGGTTCCCGCGTGGCTTGCCGCCAATTCTGTCTGGGGGTGCGGAGGTTTAGACGTTCGCCCGTGTCACATCTCGAAGATTCTCCAAGTATTCTCAAACTTGAATTTCCGGTAATTCGCGAGCGTTTGGCCGCGCGTTGCCGTTTCACAGTCGCCGCCGAACGTGCCCATCAAATCGGCCCGACCGGCGATCAAAAGATCGTCACTTATCTCCTCGACGTCACCGCCGAAGCGGTCGATCTCGTCACCAATTTCCCCGATGTCACGGTAGGTGGCGCGCGGGACATCCGAGATTTCGTCGTCAAGGCGGAGAAGGGTGGACGCCTCGCTCCGGCGGAATTGCTGCTGATTCATGACATGGTCACGGCCGGACGAGCGTTACGCCGCTCGCTCCTGCGACTGCCGGACGGTTCTACCAGATTCCGCAACCTGACCGAGTTTGCCGAACACATCGCCGATCTGCCGGACCTTGAAACCGATATCGGTCGCTCCATCAGTCCCCGCGGTGATGTGCTCGATAGCGCCAGCGATGAGCTCCATCGCATTCGCCGGGCGATCAGAATCGCCCACAACCGCCTGTTCGAGCGACTCAACTCGATGATCAGTGGCCGCTATGGCGCTGCCGTTCAGGACGCCATCATCACCTCCCGTGACGGCCGCTACGTGATCCCGATCAAATCTGAGGCCCGTGGGCAGGTTGCTGGTGTAGTCCATGACACGTCTGCCAGCGGCCAAACGCTCTTCATCGAACCGCTCGAAATCGTGGAACTCAACAACAAATGGCGTGAGGAACAAATCGCCGAGCAACGGGAAATCGATCGGATTCTCGATCTCCTGAGTGACCTTGTGGGGCAACGCGCGACCCCGCTTCAGCACACGGTCGAAGCTATCGCAGCGGTCGATCTGGCAATGGCCAAGGCTCGTCTCGCATTCGACATGCGCGCCACTCGTCCGCTGCTCTGGTCGGGGCGACCAACCTATCCTGAAGGCCATCGAACGCACCGAATCAAGTTGATAAAAGCTCGTCATCCGCTGCTCGATCCTGCCACGGTGGTTCCCACCGACATTGAAATCGGGGAACGTTACCGCGCCCTCCTGATCACCGGTCCAAATACCGGTGGGAAAACCGTCGCGCTGAAAACGGTCGGACTCCTTTGTGTGATGGCGCAGGCAGGTCTCTTCATCCCGGCTGATGATCAATCCGTCATCAGTGTCTTTCCGGCCGTCTTCGTTGACGTCGGCGACGAACAGAGCATCGCTCAGAGCCTCTCCACCTTTTCGGCGCACATGCGAAATGTCATCGGAATGCTGAAAGAGGTGACTCTGGATAGCCTGGTCCTTCTCGACGAGATGGGTGCTGGCACGGATCCGCAGGAGGGTTCCGCCCTCGCTCGTGCACTGATCACGGAACTGCTCGCGCGCGGACCGCTGGTTATCGCCACCACCCACTATTCGGAGGTAAAGGCATTCGCCTACGCCACTGAAAGTGTCGAGAATGCCAGCGTCGAATTCGATGTCCGCACCCTTGCTCCGACCTATCGTTTGACCATTGGCGTCCCCGGTCGTTCGAACGCAATCGCGATCGCTCGCCGCCTCGGCATGAACAAGTCCGTGCTCGATCGTGCGAGTGCGCTGATCGATCCGAACGAGGTACGTGCAGACGCGCTGCTGGAGGATATTCGCCGCCGCCGCGACGAAATCGAGGTTCTGCTCAACAAGGCGAAAGCCGACGAGAAAGAGGCCTTCCTGCTCAAGCGCCAAACCCAGAAAGAATTGCGAGAGGCTGAAATCGAACGCCGCGGCGCGCGGGAAGAGGCCCTGGCGGAAGCGCAGGTCGAACTTGATGAGGTTCGCCAAACCCTGCGCCGGTTACAACGGGATCGTGAAACTTCGGGAACCGCCAAACCGCAGATCGAGGAACGGCGCAAAGAGGTCGAGCAGGCGGCCGAGGTTGTGCGGACGTTCAAGCGTGTCCATACCCCCGTGCGATCTCCCCACGCCGATGCCGCAATCCGGTTGGGGGATCGTGTCCTGATCGTTCCCTTCGATCAAGAGGGCGAAGTCGTCGGTCTCGATGAAACCTCTGCCGAAATCCAACTCGGCGCGCTTAAAATGCGCCAACCGCTGGACGTTCTCAAACGCCTTGGCCGCGCCAAACCGGAGGAACAACGTCGGGCGATCATCAAACCGCCATCGGTCGGCTTCGTCTCCATGGAGACCGATATCCGAGGAATCCGCGTCTCGGAAGTGCCTGAAGCACTGGAGCGCTATCTCGAGGATGCCTATCGTTCCGGTCTGCCCAGCGTGAGAATCATCCACGGCAAAGGAACGGGCGCGCTTCGCAAGGTCGTTAGCGATTACCTGAACAGCCACCCGGCCGTCGCGAAACACGTACTCGCGAATCCAAATGAAGGTGGCGACGGAGCCACGATCGCCTATTTCCTCTCGGAATAACGATTACGCCGCGGTATGCGGCTCATGACCAAGCGCGACGTCGACCGCGTCCAGCACGGTATTGACTGCATCCTCCCATGGGATGGTCAGATCCGGCAGTCGCAGACGGATCGAATTGGGCGTGAGCCGTAGCGCGAGACCAAACTTCGAGTTGAGTTTGCGGGAATCGAGCTGGCTCGTCCGCACCGGACGAATCACAATCTCTCGCTCCCGCTCGATCATCGATTCGATCCCAAGCTCTTCGCATCGCAATCGCATCGTGATCAGAGCCAGGAGATGCTCAACCTCTTCAGGGATTGGACCGAACCGATCCACCAACTCCTCGCGCATTTCTGTCAGTTCCCGAAACGACCCGACCGCCGCTACCCGGCGATAGGTGGAAAGCCGTAACTCCATATCCGCGATGTATGACATCGGAATCAACGCGGTCAGTGGCAAATCGAGTGTGATCGCACCCTGCTCAACAAATGGTCGACCTGCGCGAATCTCTTCGACTGCCTGGCTCAGCAGCCGGATGTAGAGATCGAACCCGATCTCGGCAATGTGGCCACTCTGTTCCGCGCCCAGAATGTTGCCTGCACCCCGGATCTCCATGTCCCGCATCGCGACGCGCAAACCTGCCCCGAGTTCCGTTGCTTCCTGAATTGCTTCCAATCTCGCTTGCGCTTCGGCGCTCAGTACCTTGTTGGGTCGATGGACGAGATAGGCATATGCCCGGTTCGTACTCCGCCCGACCCGACCCCGAAGCTGATAAAGCTGCGTCAGTCCGAAGCGGTCGGCGTCATCGACGATGATGGTGTTCACATTGGGTATGTCGATCCCGGATTCGATGATCGTCGTGCAAATCAAAACATCGTAGTCGTGCCGGACGAACGAGAGGACTACCTCTTCGAGAACCTGTTCGTCCATCTGACCATGACCAATGCCAAATCGTGCTTCTGGAATCAGCTCTCGAAGTTTGTGGGCAACGCTGTCGATACTGTGAACCCGGTTGTGGACGAAGTAGACCTGTCCGCCTCGTTCGAGTTCACGCAGAACGACCTCCCGGATCAGTTTGTCGTCACGTGCTGTCACAAAGGTCCGGATCGGCAATCGCGCCTGCGGAGCAGTATCGATCACGCTGATATCGCGAATGCCTGCCAGCGACATGTGGAGCGTTCGCGGAATCGGGGTTGCGCTCATAGTGAGGACATCGACTTCGGTTCTCAATTGCTTGAGAAATTCCTTCTGCCGTACCCCGAATCGCTGCTCCTCGTCGATCACCACCACGCCGAGGTCCCTGAACTTGATGTCTTTCTGAACCAATCGGTGTGTGCCGATCACGATGTCGACTGTCCCCTCCGCCAATCCTTTGACGATCTCGCGCTGCTCCTGCTTGGACTTGAGCCGCGAGAGCATTTCAACCCGAACGGGAAACGCGGCCAATCGATTGCTGAAGGTGGTGAAATGCTGCAGCGCGAGTACGGTTGTCGGTACGAGCACCGCCACCTGACGTTCGTTATTGACCGCCTTGAAAGCGGCCCGTAATGCCACCTCAGTTTTGCCAAAACCGACATCGCCACAAACCAGTCGGTCCATCGGTTTGACCGATTCAAGATCGCGACTGACATCACCGATTGCGCGGAACTGATCGGCCGTCTCGGTATACGGGAAGGACTCCGCCAGTTCGATATCCCAGGCGGTATCAGGAGTGTATGGCCGTCCTCCGGCGGATTCACGCGCCGCATAGAGTTGAATCAGTTCGAACGCCATTTCGCGAACCGCACGGCGAACTCTCTGTTTAACCCTTACCCATTCACCGGACCCGAGTTTCGTTACTGTCGGATCGAGACCGCCGCCCGAGTACCGTGTCACCCGGTCGCTCTGATCGACCGGAACGGAGAGCAGATCACCCTTCGCATACTCTAGCGAAAGATACTCCCGCTCGACCCCGCCGATTTCGCGACGTGCCAAACCCAGAAATTTCGCGATCCCGTGGTCGATGTGTACGACGAACTCGCCAGGAGTCAGACTGTTCGCGAACGCGACTTGATCGGAGACCGATCGCCGCGATCCTCGCCGGGTCTGTTTGTGGAATCCGAAGATCTCCAGATCCGCCAGGAGCAATGTCCGCTCCTTCGGTATCATGAACCCGCCATCGAGATCCGATTTCCTGATCTCCAGCATCCCGGCTTCAAGTGGAGCAGGCGTTGTGCTATCCCGGCGCTTGTCTCGCCGCGGGAAAATCCCGTTCTCTTCGAAGATTTCCGTGACGCGATCGACCTGATCGGTGGCGACACTGATCTTCCAGCCATCCTCCAGGCGCGTTTTGACCTCCTCCACCACCCGGGTAATCCGGCCAGCGAAGATAGGCGCTTCCACGACTGTGGTCAGACTGAACGTTTCGCCTTCCGCCGGTTCCGTCAGCCCGAGATGAACCTGTTGACGCCGGACCAGTTTAGTTTGCAGTTCTGCCCAGGTGGCAAAGGGACGAATCAGATCAGGTGGCAACTCCCCGTTTTCGACAAAGCCATTCACCAGCTCCGTCGCATATGCCTCCAGATGCTCGGCCGCGCGAACCACTGCCGACGGTTCATCCAGAATCACCAGCAGATCAGACGGCGCGTGATCGAGCAGGGTCGACGGTACACCCATCAGATAAGGCGCGTACAGATCGATCGAAACCGGCATATCGCCACGCTCCATTCGTTCGACCATCCGCTCCCACTCGTCATGAACTTCCGGGCGAAGCGTGGTCCAGTCCAGATTCCGCATTGCGGCTCCCGCCTCCGGCAATCGCCAGAGCGGCAAATCGCTTGGAGGAAGTACCGCGAATGCAAGCATTCGTGCGTCGGAGCGTTGGCTGGAGGGATTGAACGTGCGAATGCTCTCGATCTCGTCGCCAAAGAGATCGATCCGGATCGGTTGGGGACTCGATGCCGGGAAGAAATCGACGATTCCGCCGCGCCGAGCGATCGCGCCAGGTTCTTGCACCAGTGGTGCCGGTTGAAACCCCAGCTGAATCGCCCACCGCATAAACGAATCGGCATCAAGCCGATCTCCAACCCTGAGCAGGCGAGTGCGCGCTTCGAGATCGGAAGGTGACATAACAATGTGCATCAATCCGCGTGCTGGCGCCACCAGTACCGAGTGCTTCTGATCTCCGGAAGCGAAGCCCCGCAAGATGCAGATTCTGCGAGCGGCGGCGTCGAAATCGACTGGCAACTGCTCATATGGCAATGCCTCTGGCGCCGGCCAGCGCAACGCCGGAGATTCTGGCGGCAAAAACTCATTGAGCGCCGTGCAGAGCGACTCCGCCCGGTCGTCCCGGGCCGTGACAACAAGGGTCGGGCGGTTCAATCGTCCCGTAAGCAGCGCGGCCACCAGCGGTCTCGCCGTCAGCGGCAAATCGGCGATCGCGAGCGTGCTCTTACCCCGGGCTGCCTTGGCCAGCAACTTCGCGATCTCTTTTGATTCGGAGAGTGCCGGCAGCAGGTGCGATAAGGTCATGGACACCCCAGGACGCAACGTCGGGTCAAACCCACGACGTCGTCTCCTCACACAAATCGTTCGCGCCCCGACATTGCGTCCGGTTCGCGAAAACGGAGTCTAGCATGCTCTTGTCAAAATGCTGCTTTTCTCTCACAGTACTGAAACTCAGTAATTTCGGATTTGTGACTTTCGCCACGGAGTCCATGGGATGGCGCAGAGGAATTTTCTTCTCATGGTGTTTGTGGCGATCATCGCGGTTGCCAGTGGAACTTTGCTCATGCTCGTCCGGGATAGTCGCGATGCACCGCCAATCGTGATCGAAGACGCGCCGTCGGACGTCGACATCGTTGTGTGGGTCGGTGGGGAGGTCGCAACACCGGGAATTTACCTGTTGCCGTCGGGTTCTCGAGTCAATGACGCACTCACCGCGGCCGGCGGTATGTCGAATTCTGCCGACGCGAGTTCGATCAATCTCGCTGCCCGGATCGCCGATGAAGACCGAATCGAGGTGCCATCTGTTGCTGCTGCGCAGTCGATCCCGACAACTGGGAACACGCCATCTTTCGGGATTCGGTCCGATACTCCAGTTCCAGTCGAGTCCGATGTAGATGACAGGATCAATGTTAATACCGCGAGTGCCGCAGAACTCGAGTCACTTCCAGGTATCGGACCAGCGCTGGCGGAGCGGATCATCGAGTTTCGCACCGTCAACGGTCAGTTCGAAAATATAGAAGAACTTGCTCAGATTAACGGAATCTCCGTCGCAATGGTCGAGGAGATGTCCGGGTTGATTTCCGTCGGATCATGACCGGGATACTGCTTGGCTGCGCGCTGGTTGCTGGGGCCACATCGGGTTGGCGTGCTGTCATTCTCGCGATTGCAATCACCTCGATCTCGTTCCTGCTTTCTGGTGGCCGAGCGCGATGGACCGTCGCGCTGATTGTCTTCGCCCTGATCGGCTGCCTGCGGGTACATGACCGTCCACACGTTTCGGCGCCGGATTGGGTTGGCGACGATCTACTGCTCACTGGTCGGATAGTCAGTGGGCCGGTTGAATCTGGCAAAACGCAGTTCTTTGAAATAAATGCCTTGTCAGTGGCCGAATCGAGTTCCGCGAAATTGTGCGCCAGGGCACCGCTCTTGCCAGTTGTTCATTTCGGGGATCTCCTTTGGGTTTCGGGAAGTTCAGTCAGCATCGTCGATCTCAACCGTAATGACTCAGGGTACCTCCGAAGCCGCGGTTGCGCGGGGTCGCTCGATATCGATCGCTTCGAAGTCCGGGAAAGGGGCAGTGGAGTTCGGGCACAACTGGATATTCTCCGACGTGAACTCACGACCGCGCTGCAAACGGCCGCACCAGGCGATACCGGTGCGCTCATGGCCGGGTTGGTCACCGGCGATGATGCTGGGCTTTCCTACGAAAAGAGACGCGCCTTTATCGTTACCGGCACCAGTCATATCACCGCGGTCAGCGGCAGCAATCTCGCTGTGGTCGTGTCACTCTTCACCTTCGCCGGAACTGCAATAGGGCGAGGGAAGCGACTTTGGTGGCAAGGACTCGTCGTCTCGACGCTCTGGCTCTATGTTGCGGTGATCGGTTTCTCTCCACCACCGGTACGTGCTGCAGTTGTCGCGACACTCGCGCTCCTGGCCGTTCGATTCGGGCGAAAACCGGACTTCATCACGTTGAGTCTCGCCGCTGCCGCGGTCGAACTCATCGCTCGACCCGCCGATTTCGATTCACTCGCCTTTCGCCTATCCACAATTTCAGCGATTGCCCTCGTTCTCGGTCTCTCCCAGCGCTCTCCGAAAGGAATCTGGGGATGGCTGACGCACATCGTTATCGGCACAGCCGCCACGACCGCCGCGACCAGCATTCTGCTCATCCCAATATTCGGCCGGTTCGCGGTGTATGCAATTCCGGCCAATGTTGTGGTCGCCACGTTTTGTTCGTTCGCGTTCCCCATCGCGTTCGTTGTGGGTCTGGCTGGACTCTTCAGCCAGTCGCTGGCAGACGCCATTGCTGCTCCAGCGACCATTCCGACACGGTTCGCCCTTTGGTCGGTGGAATGGATCGCAAACCTGCCGTACGCCGATGCGGGCGCGGCGATCGTCGGAGCACTTCCGGTCTGGACCTGGACCGTCATCTGTGTCGCTATCGTGATCGGGCTGAGCCGCGAATGTCGTGGTGGAATCGTCCGACTGGGCAATGATCTCGCCTCACTTGACTCCCGGATGCAGACCGTAATTGGAACATTTGCGGTCGGGGGCGTCGCGGGTCTGGTTCTAGGGCTCTGGCTGCGTTGACATTTTGCCTTCAGGCGCGGTAAATTTCCCCGAGTGCCTCCATAGTCTAGCGGCCTAGGACGTCACCCTTTCAAGGTGAAGATCGCGGGTTCGAATCCCGCTGGAGGTACCGCCGGGCCACCGGTGGTACCCAGTTTCTCATTGCTCAACCCCCAAATTGACATTGCCCTCGGACCAATGCAGGTCTGAACTTCCGTTGTCGCAACCTCTAGCGCGAGAATCGCGTTCGCTCATAAATTTTGCCATCACAAGCGGACCTTCCTCGCGCCCTTCGGAGGGGAGGACCGATGCTGCCTCTTGGACTCCCGGGCACCAATTCTGGATTCTGAAGATCGCCAATAGACAAACCACCTGCGCAGCAGGTATGTTTGTATTTGGTGTGCAAATAATACAATAGCAAAACGGAATAACATTTATGCGAAGCAATTACACGGATTTTGCGGCCTGCAACAAATCGCGCCACTCAGGCACAAAATGCGACCATAGCGTTGCAAAAGGTTGCCAAATGTTGCTCTCGGCGAGGCCCAACCTCTACGTTCCCGTGGTCCGGTGTCCTCAGAGTCAAGCTGATTCGCCCCACCGCCTCGTTTCACGGAACCAATCAGGCAATACGTCGCCCTTCTCTCAAGGCTCGAGAACAATTCCCGCGGCGCGCAACTGCGCTTCGATCCGCTGGTTGTTCAGTTCGATCAGCTCCGCCGCTCGCTGGAACGCGATCAGGGTCGCCGTCCTCATCAGATCTCCAAACTGACCCAGTTGTTCCTCCTCT
>Ga0105046_10004162_pt1 | contig 23006 bp, 18 predicted proteins | sample MAT03_FD_78385 | JGI IMG/M metagenome (GOLD analysis project Ga0105046, IMG submission 78385) | Freshwater microbial communities from Lake Fryxell liftoff mats and glacier meltwater in Antarctica - MAT-03 (megahit assembly) | ecosystem: Environmental > Aquatic > Freshwater > Ice > Liftoff...
CGTTTTGATGTTAATTACACTAATATCGAAATACCCTTGTTTTCCTGAGGTTTTTGAACGCATCAAGAAACATCCATATTACCCATCTTGCCAATTTGGGCGATTTCTTGTGCGCTGGCCCTGACCTGTATCCCAGTCCGAATCATCCGAGTAAGTGGTCGCCGGGTTCCCGACATTGGTATCGCTAATCTCAAAAAAGCTGAGAGTGCGGTCGATCGCGGGAACTATTCGGTTGTCGAGTTGCTCAACTCGAAGTGATGGACGGTGCGTCTTCCTCATCCTCAATCTCCTAGTGTGGGGTGTGAATTTCGTTCAAGTGGCTACGGGGAGTGTGAACAGCCGAACGGGGCCCTCACTCCTCCTCCCCTAGTCCCACGAGGCGCGGCTTTCCTTCGATGATCTTGATGAAAAGTCTCGCTTGCATTGGCCGTGCAGGAGTCTTGATCGCGACATGCACCAAGAAGTCGTCGTCGGCCAGAACCAGCTTGTAGTCGTTGAGCGCGGTGTCCCCGAGGCCCGCCTTGGCCTCTTTGAAGGTCCGGATTCGCTTGACCTCGTGCTCGCCTTCGAACATGAGCTTGCCGTCGAGCCCCTTCTTTAACCCGTCCCGAAGCCGGTTGTGGTTACGGGCCAACTTTCCCGGCTGGAGGTAGAAAGGAACATCGCTCAATTCGTCCAAGCGGTCTATGTCCTGCTTGCCAAGTGCGGCGACCACCTTTGCCACAAACTCCTTGAGCGCTTTTTCTGAAGGTGCCTTCTCCTTGGGATTCGGAGCGGCGGAAGTGTTCGGGCCCGACGCGGGTATCGCGATAGCCAGAACAATCGGGACCGAGAGTCTCTCGACCATCAGTAACAGCCAATTCTTTCGACTCACCTTTGTTTCTTCTTTGTTTCTGCGCTCAGAATGCGGCAGCATAACTTCCCTTTACGAAATTGAGCCCCCCGCCAAAGTAAGGTGTCATCATCCACTATCTTTGGCGTAACGCAAACGAATTCTTGAGAAATCTTCAATCGAACCATTTTGGGCGAGTTCTTGGGCAATGTCGAGGAGGGTTTCTAAATTGGGCCGCGATCATGGAACAGGAGGCATTATTTTGGAGCAAGCCTCGTAGCCTTTCCTAAGCGAGTGGGCAACGTTGATTCGCGGTTCGTCGCGACAAGATCCCGATCTTATCGCGTCTTGAAATTAAGTGAAATCTTCTGATAGACGAATAATCCTATTACACGAGATTTCTCATTGAAAAACCGTCGCTTGGTCCGCCTCGGCTCGGCGGGTTTACCTGCCGTATGCTACTTCCCACTCACCCGCTTCGGCGTCCGCAGCTCCACCAAGCGATCCTTCGCCGGCGGTTTCAATTTCGACAATGCCTCGCCGATTCGCACTCTCAGTGCCCAGGCGTCTTGCGGCAGCAACTTGTCGTACGACAACACGCCTGCATCCTCGCCGGCAGCCCCGGTTCCTTCGCGTTTTCCCGTCAGCTTCAGGTGCTCGCGAACTTGCTGGCCTACTGACCATCGGGGTTCGCCTGTTGCCTGGGAAAGCAGCGTGAGGTATTCCACGTCCTGCTGGCCACGTAGATAGGCTTTCAAGCGAATTGACGGCACGGGTTCCACACTGCTGACGAATCTTGGCGGATAGAGCAGCGAGGTCGATTCCGCTTTCTTCCAGGCTTCGCCGGAACCGACGGTCAACCAGGGGACAATGCCGTCTGCACCCAGCGACCAGGCATCGATGCACCAGCCGACGGCTTGCGTGTTCGAACGGCCGATGTCGTTGGCGCTGCCGTACTCGATGATGAGGTCGCCATGCGCTCGCTGGCGATCGAGGACCATACGGCGATAACGTCGCCAATCGTTGTTGACGACGTTGTAATCGAGTAGGCCATCGAGCGAATCGCGTTGCCACATGGGCCTGGAAATGTCGGCACGGAAGACGACCTTTCCCTTTCCTGGCACAGAGGACACGCCTTCGTGGAAGGCCTGGGCGTAGTAACGCAGTGCCCAGAAATCTTGAAAGCTGGCCGGCTCGTCGAGCAGCCACGGAGCGGTGGCACGCGACCAGCCGTTGCGTTTGAAGTCCACCTTGTTGTTCAGGAAACCCTGGAAAAGCGTGTCGTTCCAGCCGCGTTCGTTGACATGCTCCGCGAACTGCTTGGATGCCGACACGAAGTTCTTGCGATATTTGTCATCAAATGCTTCGTCCGCCCAATAGCTGCCGTTGTAATGCCCCTCGACGGTCGTTGGCCAATTCTCGTGCAGCGGCAGATAGAAGGCGTCGAGCGGAACTCCCTTGCGAGGCATGTCGTCGAAGGCCGTGCCGTCGAAGTAGGGGCCAAAGCGTTGCTCCCACTTCAAGAAATCGAGATGCGTGCCGTTCCAGCCCGGCCCCCAACCTGGATGCACTTCGCCTCGTTGCGAATAAGGCACAACATTCATCACGGTCCGATGGCGATGGGCGAGACGATAGTAGCCGCGTTCCGGACCACCGAGACCGTAGGTATTCATCTCGGCCAGGAAGCTCAATCGATCCGGCAGTGTGAAGTCCCAAACGCGAAGAACGATCGGCAACTCCAGTTTTTCGGTGCCGGCTTGCAACGTAAGCGTGCCCGCGTGATCGCCTGCGGGCGTGTTCTTGTCGATGATGAGTTCGACATGCAGACTGCCGACTTTTTGGTCGTCGATTCCTTCATCGGCTGAAGGCACTGATAGACCGCCCTCGAGCCGAACGATCGGATCGGGGAGCGATTGCGTGCCGGCGGGCACATGAACATAACGCCCGAAAGTCGCCGTCAGTTTGGGAAGCGTGGGCACGGTCAGTGTGGGGTTCACAGCTTTCACCTCCCCCGTGAAGGCGACTTGAAAGCCGAGAATCTCGCCCTTGGCGGCGTGCAGGCGAATCGTGAGATCCTTCGCATTCCACAGATGATTCGCGGCTGAATAACCTGCCGCCTGCTTGGGAATCATCACCCCGCTCACCGGGTTGAACTTGTCGAGTTCATCGACGACTGCGACGGTGGCGGTGCCGAGTTTGGGCAAGTCGCCTGCAGCCGTGGGAAGAACAGGAGCTTTTCCCGGCAGCGGCTTCGCTTCGAAAGCGGACACGCGAACGACGCTGCCGGCAGCCTCGCCGATATTACCCGCACCATCCACGGCACGAATCACGATGGTCGGCTCGGCACCCGGTTTCAGGTTAAGATCGCGCAGGTGCATCGTGACGAAATCGCCCGCTTTTCGAGGGATTGGGATCAAGTAACGAGGCACGGCGACATCATCGATTTTCACCTGGAACGACCAGACCCCGGATCCGGTGTCGCTCGGCGTGATCCAGCGAACGAAGGCTTCGCCGGCGGGCAGGCCTATTGTGTTCGATTCGATCTTGGTCACTGGTCCCGGCACCGATTCGTCGGCATCACCCAGGTAAACAGTCAGATAGGGGGCCTTCTTTGCACCGGCCTCGCGGCTGTGGAAAAAGCGATTGGGAAAGTGCTTGCTCGTGAACTTCTCGCCTTCACGAGTCCATTCGGAGCCGGTGTCGTCGAACATCACGAAACCATGTTCATTGCCTGCAATTCTTGCGTTCAAAACGCCAGGATGAACTGGGATCGTCTGCCATCCTTCGCTAGTTGGTTCGCTCGCATCATCGTGGCTCCAGACCGTGCCTCCTTCGCCGAACATGACGGAACAGAAGTCGCTCCCCGGAATGGTCCACGGCACATTTGGATGCTTGCGGTGCTTGAATGTCGAGGCCCCTGCCTCTTTCGCGTAGTTGCTTCCTTTGCCTTCGACCCAATCGGCCCCGAGCGTGCCCACCGCGATTCGACCGAGTTTTTCCGGGCCGGCCAGGTTCACGTGCAACGTGGCCCCGTTGATGATGCGGCCTTTCAGCGGCTCGATGGCGATATCGAATAGGGACATTTCTTGATAAGCCTTCACCTTGAGGCGAGGCGAACCGCCGTTGGTCGTGTCCGCCTCATCGCCGACGATTGAGAGCCAGGTATCCCGTGTGAACTCCACTCGGATCGGCTTGCCCTTCGGCACGGGCAAGGCTTTCGGCTCCGGCTTCGGCAGATGGTCGAGAACTTTCGTCTTCACCTCGGTTAGCTTCTTCACTGATAACCAGCCGCGCAGTAGGTAGCCGCTGTTCTTGAGATTGGCCGACGTCGGCTCGCTCGAAGCCTTGGTGCCGCCAAATTCGCTGGACGGATGCACGTCGTTCTTGTTCATCAACGTTCCGTTCCAGTCCTCAGCACGGCGAGCGAGAATCTCTTTTTCGAAGTCGATCAGCGGCAGGCCCTTTTCCTTGGCGATCTCGCGAATCTCTTCGTTGAACAGCTTTGCCGCACGCGGAAAGTTAATGTGCGGGGGAATGGTCGAAACGATCGGTACGATGCCACGTTCAAGCATCATGTCCATCGCGATGATGTAACCCTTGCGAAAGTCGGCCGTCTCGCGCTTGGCACTCACGTCGTTTGTGCCGAGCATGAAAACGACGACCTGCGGTTTGTACATGTCGAGGAGTTTCTCGAATGATGGCATCTCTCGCCGACCGCCGATCAGGATTTCATCGAGACGCATGCCACTCGCGGCCGTGTAGGAGCGATCCCCTTCGGGATGGTCGAAACGAGCGAGCCACCAGCCATCGCTGTCGTTGTCTTTGCCCGTGTGCATCCATTCCAAGATTTTCTTGTCTTCGGCCGAACGGCCTTCGCCATAACGGGCCCATTGGCCGTAGCCGTTCGAGTACGTGATTGAATCGCCGATATGCAGCACGACGCCGGGCCGACCCTTGAAGTTGGCCCCGACCTTTTGCATCGGTTTGACGAAATCCCATTCCTGGGCGATCGGCTTCTCCTGAGCCCGAGGAGCTGTCGCGAAAACGAGCACGAGAATGGGGATGAGGATGAGGTATTGCATGGTGATTTGCGTGTTCGATGGTGGGGGAGGCGTCATCTGCTTTGCTCGTATGGTGCAAAGTGGTGCATTTCAATACAGACGCCCCCGACAAAACCGCGGGGGTGGGTTCTTGAGGGCTATTTTACCAAGTTGGCGAAAGGATGATCGCCGCCTATTTCGTTGGGCTGGCCGGCCAGCGGGCCAGGCGAGACCGGCTCCAGGCCAATTGGCGCGCCCAAAACCGGCCGAGGAGGCCCCTCTGGGCCAGGATCGCCCGTATAGCCGGACTCTGAGCCTTGATCGGCGCGCACCGCCCCTACCCCCCATTGAGTTTTTCGCGTTGTCAATTGCTTCATCCGGACCAGAAATGCGGGACGGCAGGACGCCGACAGACGTGTTGACGAACTCGCTCGAAGAATTGTTGGTTGGGCCAACTGCCGCTCAAACGAATCACGATGCGCCGACAACTGACCACCACCGTTGCAGCGACCTTGATGAGAAGCAAGCGCCACGTCGCAGACTGTCCTTCACCCAGCGGGTCGCGGCGACGACGAGCATTCTGATACTGCTTGCGCGTCGGTTCCGGTAAGGCCTCTGCCGGAACATCCTCGGAAGGTGCGGGCGGCGGATCGGCAGTCTCTCTACGCAAGCTTCCAACAGATTCAACGCCGCCGCGTGCAGGTAGAGGCGAAAGAAATTCGCCATGAACCGGTGATCGCTCAGTCGATCCATCGCCATCCCACACTTGTATTCCTCGGCACAGGTGACCACCAAGGGCAGATACTGGTACTGCTCGTAGTGACCGTGGAAGAGCGACAGTTGTTGGGTCCCGTGCGTCTGGTCGTCCACGGGATCGAGGTCGAACGTCAACGTGAGCGGCGGCTTGGCGAACGACGCGATGAACTGGTTGATGAACAGGTCGCGGAGTTTCTTCAGCGAGGGGATGTCGATCTGATTCTCGAAGCGGGACAACGTCGGTTGGCTGGCCAGGTGCGCGCCGTTGGGCGAACGGTTGGCAATCAGTTTGAAAGCCGGATCGGTCCGCAGAGTATCATGGTCGTTTTGATCGTTGTAGCCGGCGAGGATGCCGAAAATGCGCATGCGAACCATGTCGAGGAAGGAGTGCTCGATGTACTCGGGATTGCGAGGATCGTTGAGGGCGGCCGCGAAGTGAGCAATCAGGCCGATCTTGTCATCGAATTGGCGCAGCAGCAACAGCCCCGTGTCGGAGGTGAGTGGAGCATCGGAAACCTCGATCTGGATCGGCCGAGGCGGGAAGAAATCGAGGTCGAGCAGAGGAGCAGGCTGTAAACTCACGATGGCCTCCCTGGCGTTCAAAAAGGACTTGTAGTTAAGCCTTTAGACGACAGTGGAGGCCAACTTCATCAATTCAGGTAAATAATCCGGGCTAGTGACATTTCCCTTACTTGGCGTCGACTTTCCGTGGTGAAACCGCCTTTTCCATCAAGTCATCAGCGGTTCATCGAGACGGTCGAGTGTGACCCCATGGATGGCATACCAGCCGCCGGTGCTTTGGACCCGAATTGTGTGGATACCAGCCTCAAGTCGCACGACGCCACCGGGTGCCAATCCGCTTGAGCCGCGGCCGATCTCGACTCCATTGGCGTAGACTGCTGCCCGCCCGTCGGGAGCGGCCTTTGCGGTTATCAAGTAATCCGAGGTTGTCACGATGCGGACTGTCCAACTCACCCACTCGCCTGGTGCCGCATTTGCCGGCGTACTCCAGGCTTGAAGACCTTTCGTGGAGGCCACCGTCACTGGAGCAGCGCCACGGACCACGACACGTGCGATCGGTGCTGATGGCAGAACCCCGAGCCGGGCGTCGATACCCTGCACAATTGGGTAAAGATCCGCGTTAGCTGCATCGTCCAAATACCACTGGTCATAGGTGCCGACAACATAGACTTCCCCGCCGGCCTGGTGGAATGCGTCGATTGCATTCGCCATAACCTGAACCGTTCTCGGGTCGCGATGCTTGGCCCAGCTCTGTATTGGCACTGCCGCGCTGTCCCCGCCCAGCGACCAGCCGCCTTCGTAGGCCACCACCTTTAGCCCATAGGCGAGTGGGAAACTCGCCTGAACCGCGAGTTGGGTCTGATAGTCAGCCTTTGTCACCTCTCCTGCGGCCTTTACGCCGGTAGGGATACGGGACTTGTAAATTGCGTCCAGGCTCGCCACCCGAATATCGTCGATGAGTGTTGTTCGCTCGGCGAGCCCTCGGCCCACAATTCGAAAGGTGTACTTGCCTGCCTTGGAAATTTCGACCGGCAGTGTGCCGTAGGTCGAGAACTTGTTGGCATCGCGGCTGCCGTTCCCAGGCCACCATGGGTACGGCGGTGCGACCAGTTCACGGCCGTTCGGGGTAATCCGTTGGTTGTCGAAGTAGAAATCGAGCTGATTGCCCATGCCTGGACTGAGTTCTGCGGCTGCCTGGAAGTCGATGGCGAACACGCCCGCCCGTGGGAAGTTGATGGTCACCGAAGCGGATCCAGTTCCGGAGACGAAGAGTGCTTGTTTGCCGTTAGGCGCGGCGGGTACCTTGCCAAGGCCGGCCACGACCATTGGAGTGTTCGGTGCGGTGCCGGCCAGATTGCGGTAAATCCCGGCATCCCCAGCGAACGTCCAATATGAGCTAGCGGGTGCAGGTGTAGCTGTCCCGCCTGGGCCACCCACGATCCCCTCGAAAGCGCCGCTTGGAACCCGAATGTCGGTCACCAATCCACGCGGGTTGGCTGCGCCGAAGTATGCCGCTCCGCCGGCTCCCCAGATGTAATAACTAACCGGGTGCGGCTCAGCGACGTTCTCGTTCCCGTCCCCGTTGTTGAAGTATCGATCGATGAACTGGAGCGTTTCGCGGGCCGTAGACTGCTGGTTGTTGTACTGGTATTCGATGACGACGCGGACCCGCTCGCCCATGGCGGCATCACCCCAGGTTTCCCTGAAGAGGTTGCTCGCCTCGACCGTCCGAAGGGCAGCCCAACGGCGGAAGTCACCGTTGGGGCGCAGGCCGTCGAAGTTGATGATTTGACCTTCGGGCGTATTGTTCACGACGGCGGCTTTGCCGGCGGTTGCAGCCCATCCGCCCTGGCTGAACGCCCAGTTCCAAAACTCGTTGCCCCACTCGACGTAGATGCGTAGATTCGGGTTTAGTCCGGGAAATGCAGGTTCTGCTACTGGCTCGGAATAGGGCAGCACTCCGTCCGACCCGTAACGGGTCAGCAAAGCCAGGTTGCGAATGTACTCCGCGGAGGCTCCGACAGGCAGAGTGATGTACAGATCCTTGCCGGTCTCGTTGGCCAGCATGACCTCATGTTCCCAGATTGCAGCGCGGTCACCCCACGCGGCTTGCATGATTCCTGGCAGCTTGCGGTCGGCCCACTCCTTCTCGGCATTGAAGTTGGCCGTCAAGTAGCGAAGGGTGGTGAACCGGCTGAATGCTTGCTTCACATCCGCATCGAACAATTCGCCGGGCTGATAATGCGTGTCGCTGTCCGCGGCAATTGGCCGCAGCAGTTTCACGTTCGTAACGCCAGTACCTTCGAGATCTTCAGGAGTCCGCTGAGTGTGGACGAAGTACATGCCGAACAGATCGGTACCTTCAACGACCACTTCGGCACTGGTGGTATTTGTCTCCGAATTGTACCCGACGCCGAGCGGAAGCATGTTGCCGTATTCGATTCCCTCGACCTGGAAGTTACCGCGGCCCGACCACCCAGTTACCTCGGCCTGACCAGTAAACTGGAGCAAGTAGGTGCCGCCGGTCTTGGCTGCGTCACGGCCCGACCAGAACAGGTGTCCGGCGTCCGCCAGGGGCCAGCCGAGGGCGTCGGTTGCGACTTGCGGTCCGCCGAAGTAATCCGTTGGGGCGCCCCACTTGGCACGCCCGGTCTTGGCTGCATCGGCATAAAGGTGAAAGTCGTACGTGACGGCGTTCACCCCCACGTTAATGAGCGGGTCGATCACCTCGTGGGGGGTATTGGTGCCAGACCACGCGAGTTGGGAGGTGGCGGTCCCTTCGAGTTCCCGGTACTCCACTCGAATGTCGTAAGTGCTGCCACTCGCCATCAGATAGTCGGCGGTCACCGGTTCGGTTGAAGGGACGTCCCATACATCGATCAGGAGATTCCACGCGAATGCCTCGCCGGCGGGCCGAACCCACAGCCTGACCCCATCGTCGCCCGTCAGGTGAAAGATGTAAGCTTCGGAAAATTTTGGAACGACCTGGCCGGTCCAACGGACCGAGAAGTTGTCCGCCTCAACCCGCTGGTAGCCCGGCGACGTGGACCCCCCGGGACTGCGGTTCTGCCAGTCGAAGTCAACGCGCACGTCCCGCCGGGTGAACGCGGGCTCGCCTGCAAGCTCAGGGTTGTCGAAGTATTCTCCAAGAATCCCGCTGGCCGTGAAGCCGCCACCGATAGCTGGCAGGTTCCGCCCCTCCAGGGGCTGAAACTGCAACCGTACGCGATGCGGAGAAGGTGCGTTGGAGAGCTTGTTGCGAGTCGACCAAATAGCCATTCGGCAATTCCTTTCACCCGGATCCATACCGTTCCATGACACCTTGCGAGCGGACAACCAGTCTGACGGGCTTAAGGCCGGTAGTATACTCGTGCGGACGCGGCCTGTGAACGCCATTTCCCAGCGACCGAGACAAGTGAGGCCAGAGCGTAAAATGAGACGTTCGCAGATGTGTGAAATGTATGTCCGGGGCTTAAACGAAGAGAAGTGGGTGCTGGGCTTTTATGGTGGCAGTCTCAACTGAGACAAGGAACCGATCGCAGATGTGGATATTATGAGCGTCAAACGACTTACGGATAGAAAAGATCAAAAAAGGAAGGCTCCGGCGGATAGACGCCGGAGCCCTCTACGTTCGATGAGGCTGCGCTGACGCAGCTCGTCAGCGGCTTCAGTTCAGCCGCACCTTTCGTTGGTTACCCGATATAGTCACAGGACCACCTCCTCTCAGCAAGGACACCCCACCCAGTTCCGGAGTAACTCAGAACCGCGTGAGCTTAACCCCTGCCGTGCCACGTTAGCACGACCCATAACCCAATCATAAGCATGGACGCATCCGAATATCAAGAGAAACTTGTCGAAAAATCATTTCACGCTGTCACTTCGGTTCGTCAATCTTGAATTTGGCCTCTCCGCTCTTGAGGAGTGCGGCCTTGCCTCCATCGACCGTGGATAGCTGGTAAGTCGCGGAAAGCGTGTATTCGCCAGGTGCGAGCGGATAGATGTAACGGCTGGCTCTTCGGAAGCCGTCCGTGAGCCCCTTGAGTTGCACCTCGTGCGTCTTGCCCGATTCGAGAGCTATAACCTTCGGCAGTCGGAAGTCGGTGGTAAACGCGAGCATCGGGTTTGCCGTGGTGACCCCTGGCCCCTTCAAGGCGAGAGTCATCAGGCTCGCGTCCCCTTCGAGGTACAGGTTAACTTTATCCTTGGTGGTGTTCTTGAATTCCAGAACCATGTCTAACGCGGGTGGGTTGGGATAGCGTGGATCCTTCGCTTTAGCCAACTCCTTTAGCTTGGCCTCGAAATCTTTCGGGCCCACGTCGTATGGCCAGGCAATGCTTTCTTTCTTGATAAGGATCTTGAGTTCAATGGGCATCTTGTCCTCCGCGGCCACGCGACCGACGAGAAGAACGAAGCCGCAAGAAGCGGCGAGCAATGAACGCAGCATGATGTGATTCTCCTGGAGCCAGGATCAGACGGCCGATCCCATCTTGAACACGGGAAGCAACAGGCCCATGACGACGACCAATACGATCGCAGCCATGAACAAGAGCATGATGGGCTCCAGTAATTTTACGAAGAGTTCCAACTGGCGAGCCGACCGCTTTTCGAGTGCGTTGGCAATATCGACTAAGACCTTCTCAAGGCTGTTCGATTCCTCGGCGACGGCGATCATTTCGACGATGTCAGTCGGGAAATATTTGCAGCGACGCAACGGAGCCGCCAGCTTTTGGCCGGCGGTGATGTTCTCCGCTGCCTCGTGGATGGCCGCGGCGAGCACACGATTGCCTGTCGAATCTTTCGCGATCTCGAGCGATCGCAAAATCGGAATGCCGTTCGCGAGCAGTGTACCGAGAATGCGGGTGAATCGGCCGAGTGCGAGCGAGAGGATCAACTTGCCACCGACGGGGACTCTCAGCTTGATGCGATCGAACACGATACGGCCGTTTTCGCTTCGTTTCCACATGATGAACGCCACGATCGCGGCGATGCCCGCGGGAATGATCCACCAAAAGTTGTTTTGGCCGAAGTGGCTGAGACCAATAATGAACGTCGTCAGGCTCGGTAGTTCGCCCTTGGTTTTCAGTCGCTCGAAAATCGGCTCAAACTTCGGAACGAAGAAAATCACGAGCACGTTTAGGATAATGAAGCCCATGATGGCAAGCAGAACCGGGTAGGCCATCGAGCCGACGACCTTGGCCTTCAAGTCCTCCTGATGCTCCGTGAAGTCGGCGATTCGGCGCAGAACGTCTTCGAGGAAACCGCCCTCCTGGCCGGCACGCACCATGCTGACTGACAGTTCGTTGAATACCTTTGGGTACGGCTTCATCGCATCCGCAAGCGAGTTTCCATCTGCGACTTTCGCGCGCACTTCTCGCAAGGCGAACGTCAGTGCCTGATTCGAGTTTTGTTTTTCGAGGATGTCGAGAGCGCGAAGCAGCGGCACGCCGGATTGCAGCAAGTCTGCGAGTTGGGCGTAGAAGGCGGAAATGATCCGGCCCTTCACGCGTCGCACGGAACCGCCAGCGGCCTTGTCTTTGTTGCGTGAAATCCGCACGGGAAACAGGCCCCGAGCGTCGAGCATGAGGGCGGCTTCCCGCTCGCTGGTAGCGGTCAGCGTGCCGGCATCGCGGACGCCGGTTTTTCCGAGTGCTTCGTAGGTGAAATCAGGCATTGGCGCTCACTTGCGTTCGTGTCACGTTCGAGCCGTTGGCTCGATCGCTAAACGAGTTCTAACCGACAATATCACCCGCCGTCGTTCGTCCCACTTCATCGAGAGTCGTCACTCCCGCGTGGACTTTTCGCCAGCCGGCTTGCCGCAGGGTTTGCATGCCTGCTTTCAAGGCTTCGATGCGGATTAGACCGGAGTTAACCCGTTGTACGATCAATTCCTTGAGCATGTCATTATTCACGAGCAACTCATGGATGCCAGTTCGGCCGCGGTAGCCAGTATTGCGGCAGGAGCGGCAGCCGGTTCCCTTGAAGATCGTCGGCACAGGCCCATCGTGCTTCACGGGAGCTAGCGGGATAATCTCAGGCGTGAACGGGAAGTCCATGGGATAGTCCACCACCGGCAAAGTGACGCCAGTCTTGCAATCCGGGCAGATCGTGCGAACGAGCCGCTGGGCCATCACGCCTTCGACCGTGCTGGCGACGAGGAAGGGCTCGACGCCCATGTCGATCAGTCGAGTGAAGGAACTCGGTGCGTCGTTCGTGTGCAGCGTGCTGAACACCAGGTGGCCCGTCAGCGATGACTGAATCGCCGCCTCGGCCGTCTCGAGATCTCGCATTTCGCCGATCAGAATCACATCCGGGTCGTGCCGCAAGATGCTTCGCAACGCATGCGCGAAGGTCATGCCGATCTTTGCCTGCGTCTGGATCTGGCTGATGCCCGGCTGCATGTATTCGACGGGATCCTCGACCGTGATGATCTTTGTCGCTTCGTCCTTGATCTCGTTAAGGGCCGAGTAGAGCGTGGTGGATTTGCCGGAGCCAGTTGGTCCGGTGACCAGCAGAATCCCGTGTGGTAGTTCGATCAACTGCTTGAAGGTCTTGTAGGTGTCCGGCAACATGCCACAGTTGGCCAAGTTGAAGACCATGCGCCCCTTATCGAGGAGTCGCATGACGATGCCTTCGCCATGAACCATCGGGATGATCGAAACGCGCACATCGACCTCGCGGCCCTGAACGCGCATCTTGATGCGGCCGTCTTGGGGCAGGCGTTTCTCCGCGATGTTCAAGCGCGACATGATCTTGATGCGGCTGACGATCGCTGGAGCGAAGCGATTGATCTCAGGCGGCAATACCTGCGTTTGCAGAATACCGTCCACGCGGTAGCGGATGCGGATGGATTTTTCTTCCTGCTCAACGTGGATATCACTCGCTCGTTCGTTCGCGGCTTCGATCAGGATCTCGTTAACCAGCTTGACGACCGAGGCTTCTTGAGCCTGCTTGGCGAGTTCGCTGTCGTCGGCCTCGATACCTTCGAGCAGTTCGACCTCGTCCCGCTCCTGAACGAGGGCCGAGACTGTCTCGCCGCCGACGCCGAAGTGGTGCTTGATCAGCCGGGAAATTTCACGAGGGCTGCCCAACACCGGCTGAATTTCCAGCCCGGTGATCGTTTGCAACTCGTCGAGGGCGTATACGTCATAGGGGTTCGACGTCGCAACGATGAGCGTGCCGTTATTTCGTGAGACCGGCAGAAGCCCTTTGCGATGCACCAGCTTGGCCGGCATGACGGCGAGTGTGGCAGGTTCGATGACGGCACGTGAGAGATCGACGAACTCGAGTCCGAACTCTTCGGCTAGCGTTTCGAGAACGTGCATCTCGCCGCCGATGTTCTTCTCAAGAAGAATCTCGTGGATGGGGCGGGTCGGCTCCGCGGCCTGAGCCGTCTCGGCATCGCGAACCTCGGCATCCGTAAGGTAGCCTTTCTCGCGGAGACTCTTCAGAAGAAACATGAGGCCTCGAGCTTGGGGCGGAACGATCGGCTAGGATGGGGTCAGGTTAACGCGAGTGCGATGGAGCCTCAAGGCCCGATCGTTCGACATCAGTGATTGTAGGCGATTGGGAGATTAAACTGGCGTTAAACCCGGCACTGTCCGTCCGAACAGTTCCCTTTTCGGCGCGGAAGCAACGGCCGAAGCCTGGCGAAAATAGCGTAAAGTACCTTGCTGGCGGAATACACGACCGGCAGGCCAGTCACCCAGCGCAGCCAGCGGAAGCCCGGAATCGCTCCCCACAAGGCCCGGAAGGCGTCGACGCCCTTGACGACTTTGCCGTCGATGCGAGCATGGAGGTGCCGATTCACCTGAACCGGATCGAGTCCGATAGCGACCGCATCGAACTCGGGTTTGGCAATGTCAACGAATTCCACGGCATCGGCGGTCACGCGCCGGCGATAGTGGGCGATCTCTCTCGAACAGAGAGGACATTGGCCATCGAAGAACACTGTTAGACTTGCTGGCATGTGAGTATTTATAGGACGAGCAGGATGGCTGAGGCAAACCAATTGCCCGTGGAGAATGGCGTGGAACGTGGACTGCTGCCTGAGAGCGTTCGTAATTCCGATGGCGCGACAGAGCCATTCGAGCCCGAGCGGATTACGCGCACGTTGTTCGCGGCCACACTTCGGATCGGGTCGCCCGATCCATTTCTCGCCCGAGAATTGACAGAAAGCGTCTTACATTTCTTGTCGATCGACCGCGAAGGGACAACCACAACCGGGCAGGAGATTGCTGAGATTGCCGAGAAAATCGTCCGCGAATTGGGGCACCCTGCCCTGGCCCGTGCCTATCGAGAACGATCGGTGCCGGGTCGTCCGGTGCGGGAACCTCAACACAAGAAGAGCTGGCCGAACTGGCTGCAAACGCAGAAGCCCGCAAGCCGGATTCGGCAAGAGGCCGCGAGCGAAACTCTCTCTGCGTTCAGCCTCGCAGAGGTTTATCCGGCCGATCTGGTTTCTGCCCATCGTGAAGGTCTGCTTAGCATCGGCGGCCTGGCATCGCCAATGGAACTCGCCGGGATTTGCGCGCATTTGCCATTCGATGGGCTACAGGAATCGCTGCGAGAGAACTGCAACCTGGCGAGTCAATTTATTGCCGTCGATGGCCCCGAGTACGAACTGGCTGCCTTGCCAGGTGAACCCGACGAAATAGCGAACAAGTATCTTCAATCGTTGGGATTCGCGGCCGAGTCGCTCGATGTCCAGGTGATAATAAACTTGAACATCGGCAGCCCACCGGCACACATGGCGGAGGGAGTCGGCCCATTATTCGAGTCGAAGGTTCACGATGCTACCGGGCGGCGTGGAATGATGGCTCGCGCGTTGGCATTCCACGATTCCCTGGCAAATATTCGTATCCGCTGGCACGTCAGCGAATTGTCAGAATCGGCTCCGAGGCCTGGAGTACCGGTCGTTTTGGATCGTCCCCGAAGCCCGATTCACCTTGGTTCGGGCCTGGATCGTCAGACGCCGGCCACGTTGGTTTGCGTAGGGGTCAATCTGACCCGTCTCGCGGAGATGTTGGGCGGTCCGCCTGTCTCCAGCGAATTGTTCTTCATGAAACTCGCCAGCCTGACGCGATTCGCGAAGACCGCCGGGCACGCCAAGCAGGATTTTCTTCGCAAACATGGCCGTCCCGAACTCCGGGAGGCATTCTTGCTGGACCGTGCCCGCCTGGTCCTGATCCCCGATGGATTGGAAGAGGTCGCCACCATGACCGAACTACCTCCCGCCGAATTCGTCCGTGAAATTCCGCGTGCGATGAAACTGGCCGCCGAGCAAGACCGCCCACGGATGTTACCAGTGAGGATCGAGTTGAGTGAATGAACTTCGTGAGTCAGTCGTCCGTAATAATAATTCTGGAAGAAACTTGCCCGCGAAGCGAAGAACGTTGTAGGATTGAATTGAACACCCTAACACCTCCCATCAGCCACGGAAGGTGCCCCGCCTGACTCGCGGGTCTCCTGTAGGATGCGATTAGACGCAAGGAGGTGATTGCAGTGGCCGCCTTGTCTATCACTACGCCAAGACTCCGACGCGGCCTGGATGACGCCCTGGCCCCCGCACCGCTCCGAAAGATGATCGGTGGGTTGAGATTGCTGCGCCGCCTGGGTGCAGGTGGAATGTCGGAAGTTTATCTCGCCTACGACCAGGCTCGGCACTGTCCCGTGGCCGTGAAAGTTCTTCCAGACGACCTGGCTCGGAATGCGACTTACGTTCAACGCTTTCAGCGCGAATCCGCCCTCGGGCAAAAAATCGATCACCCGAATATCGTTCGTTGCCTGGAAGATGGTCAGGATCAGGAAACCGGCAGCCGTTATTTTGTGATGGAGTACGTCAAGGGACAGAGTGGCCAGTCTCGACTTGAGCGGATGGGGCCATTACCTGTCGCGGAAGCAACGCAAGTCATGCTCGATGTCGCTCGGGCTCTTGAGGAAATTCACCATCGACGCTATGTCCATCGGGATGTGAAGCCGGGGAACATTCTGATAGCTGAAGACGGTCGGGCCAAGCTCGCAGACCTTGGTGTCGCCAAAAAGCTTGCGGACACGGTAGACCTCACCTCGTTCGATCAGGGTATTGGCACCCCTTATTACATGCCGTGGGAACAAAGCTTGAACGCCAGCCTGGTCGATCCACGCAGCGATCTCTTCTCGCTTGGGGCGACGTTCTACCATTTGGTGACGGGTCGAGTTCCCTTCCCCGGCAAGGATGTCGCCGAAGTTGCTCGGCTGAAGGAAGAAGGGGAATTCGTTCTGGCCAGTCATCTGGATCCGAAGCTTCCTCGATCCATTGATGCGATGCTGGCGAAGCTCTTGGCTCGGATGCCCAAGGATCGCTTCCAGACGGCCTCGCAACTAATCGACGCTCTGACGGCCTCGGGCCTAACCGGCGACAACAAGCCGGCATCCGCACTGTCGGAAACCGAAATGCCCTCGGTTGCCACGAGAGCCGATTTGAAATCAGTTCGTCAGCCTCGTGTGATTAAGGACGGTCCAATTTGGATCTATCAGTACCGTCACGGTTCCGGCTGGAAGCGTGGCCGGGCTCGGACCGAGGACATCGTCCAGTGGTTCGAGGAACGCGTTCTTCCCGATGAGTTTTTCCTGGCCAAGGCCGGGCAGAAGACCTGCCGTAATTACAAGACTTTTGCGGAGTTTCGTGATCTCAAGCGCAAGGCTCCTCCTGCTCCTAGCGCAAAGCAACCCAAAAAAACGAGAAGTGCGTTGGCCGTGATTGTCCTGGGGATTGGCGTGGCCATTGTGCTGACTGCGACTGTGTCAACAATTTTGCATTTCCTGTGGGACAATTGAACGGTCCCATATCCCCGCCTGCGGAGCAACAGTCGCAATCGCATGGGCGATGGTGCATCGTGCTGGCTGCCGTGCTCTGGAGCCTGAGCGGGATGTTGACCCGTCTGCTTCAGAACCCCACGCCGCTCGAAGTTGACGATCCAAAACTGACACCCTTGCAGATCGCATTCTTTCGAGCGTTCTTCGCCGGCTTGTTTCTGGTGCCATTCTTGCGAATTCGAGATATTCGCTTTCGACCGCTAATGCCCGCGATGGTGATGACGTTTGCGGTGATGAATGCCCTATTCCTCTCGGCAATGGTTCTTGGGACTGCCGCGAACGCCATCTTGCTCCAAAATTCGGCACCATTTTTCGTGTTCGTCGCTTCCGTTTTTCTGCTCGGCGAGCGGGCCGATCGAAAGAGCTTGATCGCCTTACTTGTGGGCATGGCGGGCATGATTGTGATTGTCGCAGGTAGCGACGACCTGGAGGGTCGACTGGATGTCGCCCTTATGGGGCTTGGCAGCGGAATCACCTACGCGTTCATCATTCTCTGCCTACGAGCGATGAGGGATGAATCCCCGCAGTGGTTGATCGTCCAGAATCATTTGGGTAGTGCCTTCTGCCTGGCTCTGGCGGTTGGAGTCATCTGGGGGCCAACCTACTGGATCGAATGGCTAACGACGCCAACCTGGCGGCAACTACTCCTGCTCTCGATTTTCGGTTGCGTGCAAATGGGCTTGCCCTACTGGCTCTTTGCCCGAGCCTTGCGATCGGTAAGCCCGCAAGAAGCAGGTGCCATTAGTTTGTTGGAACCGCTGTTGAATCCGTTGTGGGCGTACCTGATATCGCCCGAAACCGATACGCCACCCAAAGCAACATGGATCGGCGGTGCGTTCATTCTGGGGGCACTTGCTTATCGGTATTTGCCGAGTCGTCGGGCGAGCGTTACTCGGTAGTAGCAAGCGTCTCGCTTGCTACACTTGCACGGCGAGCGAGACGCTTGCCGCTACAGCCATAATGATCATTTCTTCTCAACCGGAACCTCCGTCATCGTATCCGCTCGAACATCAAACGCGAATTCGTTCTTGCCGGATTTCACGATGGCCGTCAATGGCGTACTATCCGCTTTCGTGTACTTCGCGGGCATCAGGCCCTTCTTCTCTCCGACTGGGCCATATCGTCCATCGTAATTGATGGTCACCACGTACTCGCCAACGGGAAGCCCATCAAACGCCGCATAACTGCTGACGAGGAACGACCCATCACCCTCGACAACTGCATCGCCAATGAAGCGTGGGGCTTTCTTTCCGGCCTCCTTCAAGTGGAAACCGACGGTCGCTCCCGAGGCGGCCACGCCATCGAGATAAACAAAGCCCCGTGCCGGATGAGTGGCCTGGCGATTCAGTACCGTCACCGGTTCGTGCGTTTCCGGCAGGGTGAGATTTTCAGGCAGGATGCCATCGAGCATGAGGTTGGCCAGAATGGGGCCAGGTTTCTTCATCGTCACCCACACAATGTGATCGAACTCGCCATAGCGAACGCCCCGCAAACGGGAACCGCCGCCAGTCGTTGCGAGTTGGTAATAGTTCATGCCGTTTCGAACATACTTCTGATAGCGATGGACGTGGCCACAAAAGACCGTGTAGTTGCGCCCCGCAAGCGACTTCTCGATTTCGCCCCAGCCGTTCTTCTCGTTGTCCCCGTTCCATATTGGCTTGTGCATTGAAACAATAGTCCAGCGGGCATCGGCATTCTCCGCAAGAACTTGCTTGGCCCACTTTGCCTGTGTCTCCGAGATCGATGTCGAACCCGGCGGATCGTCCGAGTTGAGAATGAGAAAGAGCACACCATTGTAGTTGAAGCTGTAGTAGCGGCGGCCGAACTTTTCTTGCCAGATCTTTTCCATCTCTGGGTTAGTCACATCGTGGTTGCCGGGCACGTAGAAGAATGGCATCTGAAGCTTGGATGTAAATCCTTGGAACTCTTTCCATTGATCGAGAACTTTCTCGCGGTCGGTGGTGTATCCCTCGATGAGGTCGCCAACGGAAAGCACAAACTCGGGCTGCATGAGATTGAGTTGTTCAACTGCCTTGGAAAAGATCTTTTCGCGGCGGCCACCGGTTCGATCCGTAACGATCGCGAACTGAAAATCCTCGGGAGCGTTGTTGAGCCGAAGGTTCGTCCAGGGATTGCGGTCTTCGGACTGAATTCGCAGTGCCGATTGAGGGTCGTCGCCCTTCTTCGGGGCCTGCTGCGACAGAGCAACCGCGACAAGGAGCACGAGACCGGCCACACCGGCGGAGAGGAACTGTTTCATGATGGGATTCCAAAGCGAGTGAGTCTGCGTAACAGCTTAGCCAAAAATGGGTTGTGACTGCAAGTGCCCGGTTCAAGATTCATGCGAATTTCACTTGATCGTTGCAAAGCGTCCGATAATCGCTCGGGCCGTTCGTAGGCCATCGACGGCCGCACTGACGATGCCGCCGGCGTACCCTGCCCCTTCACCCACCGGATACAACCCTTGAATTGGCGACTCGCGTGTCGATTCATCTCGAACAATTCGCACCGGCGAACTGCCTCGCGATTCGGGCCCGACCAGCACGGCATCGCGAAGGAACTTTCCACGCCAGGCTCGATCCATGCTGGGCAATCCTGCTTGCAGAGCCTTGGCGATGAATGGCGGAAGCACATCGGCCAGGTTCGCGGTCACGGCTCCGCGTGGATAGCTGAACGCGGGAACCGAAGACGAACGCGTCCCTTGCAAATAATCCGTCGCTCGCTGAACGGGACATGAATATTCGCCGCGACCAAGTTCAAACGCACGCTTCTCGTACATCTCTTGAACTCGCATCCCGGCCAGCGGATCGTCCGCCCCGAACTCGCTGGTTGGCAACGTCACCACCAGCCCGCTGTTTGCATAGGGCGAATCGCGTTTCGACAGGCTCATGCCGTTCGTGCCAAAATAACCCTCTTGCGAAACGCTCGGAATGATATGCCCGCCGGCACACATGCAGAACGTGAACACGTCGGCAAAACCCTTCACGACCAGCGAGTAGTCCGCGTTGCCGAGTTGATCCTCGTAATGCCGCGAACCGAACTGCACGCGATTCACCAACTCTTGGGAATGCTCGACGCGCACACCAATCTGAAACGGCTTCTGAACCACGGGCACGCCACGATTCACGAGCATCGTGTAGACATCGCGGGCACTGTGCCCGGTTGCCAGGATCGCAACATCGGTTGTGATTTGGCCGCTCGATGTGGCCAGCCCAACGAGTCGGCCATCGCGAATGAGCAAATCCTCGACGCGAGTTTTGAACCGTACCTCGCCGCCGAGCGATTCGATCTTCCGGCGAATCGCCTTCACCACGGCCGGCAATCGGTTCGAGCCAAGATGCGGACGATGGTAATACAGAATCGAAGGCTTGCCCGGCTGCTGCCCCTTGCACTCCGCGAATAATTCCAGCACGCGAAGCACGTCTGGCCCGGTGCCGCGGCAAGTCAGTTTCCCATCGCTAAACGTGCCGGCCCCGCCTTCGCCAAACAGATAATTGCTCTCGGGCTCGAACTTGCCACCGGAATCAAACGCCTGCACATCGCGAATGCGTTCGTGAACCGGCGTGCCGCGTTCCAGCACGATCGGCCGATAACCCCGCTCGGCCAGAAAGTAGGCCGCGAGCAATCCGCCCGGCCCGGAGCCGATGACAACGGGCCGATGCCGAGTAGGCTCCCCGCCAGGATCGGGCAATTGAAACGGCTCATCGTTAAACGCTTCGACCTGATTGGATTCCCGACGAACACGATCCAGAATCCGCCCCTGGTCCTCCTCGGGCACGATCACTTCGACGGTGTACACGAATTGAATGTCCCGTTTGTCCCGCAAATCGAGCGACTTGCGAAGAATTTTCCACTCGCGAATCTCGCCAGCCGGAACGTGCAAGGACCGGGCCACCCTCTCCTGCAAGCCCGACTCAGGAGCCTCGACGGAAAGGCGGACGTTGGAGACACGAAGAGGCATAAGAAGCAATTGTAGCAAGAGCTTGGAGGAGCCCGAAGCGAAGCGAGGCAGATGTGAAAAACTACGGCCAACCGAACGAGTTTTAACTTCATGCCCAGACAGGGCAAAACCGGACATTTTTGGACACTTCAGCTCAGGGCATAATCGATTTTTTGGGCGCAAATCATTCGCTGCCAAAGGCTTTGGTAACGACCTCTGTCGCTGTACACTACTGTACAGAGCGATGGGCTGTTTTGGCCTGTTTTTGACACCTCCCTTACCGACGCTGGCACCTGTTCCGAAGTCGCCAGGCAACCCGATCACCACGCGGCCCGGGTCACTACGCAGCAGACACCTTTTTTGCGTGTTCCAAAACGTTCCGTTTTGTTCCATTTGCATGACAAATCCTCCGCAGGCAGCGCCCGATAGACCTGTATTGCGGAGGAGGTCAAAAGTGAACTCGATTTGGGAAGGAATTTCTGGAAAAGGGCGAAGGCGGGGAAAGCGGAGGTTCCCTCCGCGAACGTGAGGACCGACCCTTTTTCGTTTTCGACCTGAATTGCCATTCCTCACACGGGTTCTGCGGATAAAATGTCATTGAAGGAAGAGTTGCGCAGAATGAAACGGATTCAGAAACCGAGACAGGACGGTGCCGAGATGCAAGTCGAAAAAACACCGACGGCAGAAATTGCGATCCGGGCGCTAAGTACCGAGGATGTAAGCCGGGTCAACGCATAGCTCCAACATCTCAAGAACTGGGGGAGCGACCCTCACACGATGAAGGAAGCCCAAAAGCTGAGAAATAGCGACTTTTACGTCCGGAGAGGGTCCAATGATCTCAGGATCTATTTCGCCCTGGATGACGTGAAAAAGATCATCGACGTAGTTGATGTCGCAAAGCACTCCGCACTCGGAACTGCAGTTTGAGCGACCACCATGAAGCATCTCAAACCAATTGGCTTCGACAAAGATCAATGTCGAAAAGAATTGGCGGCTGTCAAATCGCTCCTCGATTCGAAGCCTGATCTTTCGGAGCAGGCAGAACTCCAGCCATTCTTTAAGAGCAATCTGCATCTCACGGCCTTGATCGGCAGCATATTGGTCGTGCGAAGCAATTCGCGGCACCCCGGCTGGAGAAGGCTGCCGTCCGCTTGGCGGCCAAGTCCCCGACGGTCGAGGCTCTTTCAACCGAAGAGACGGCGGCGCTGGAAGAATTTGTGCGGGTGAGGACGGAGTAACGAAAGTAGCCTGGGAACGCGAATTCAGAATGTTCCCTTTTGGTCTCCCCTCTCCGCTGTCAGCCCCATTCATGGGGCTTTCCGCGAAGCGGTAATAGGCCCGCCGTTTACGGCGGGTTTCGCGGGCCGCGGGAGCGTTTTTCAGCCTCGTTTACGAGGCTTCTCGCGGTTCGGCTTCAACCGCCGACCGTATCGAGATGTCGAACGCTGAAGCGAAATAGCGAGAATGACCCGCCGTAAACGGCGGGCCTAGTACCGCTTCGCGGGAAGCCCCGTAAAACGGGGCTAAAAACCTTCACCAACCTACCGGAGATTTATTCACAGGCTCAATGATCCCGAATGTCTAAACTGGCGATATGAACGAAAATCCCTTCCACCGTCGTGGCCGCTGCCCGGCGATCACCCTTCCCGTGCTCGACGAGACCACGACCATGCGCGAAATGAATCTCGTCATGGTCCGTCCCACGGTGGATGAGAACGACGAAGGCGATGGCGAAAAATTTGAAGTGATCGTCAGGGGCTGGACGAAAGGGCAACGGAAAGTCGTTGCCGCTTCATGAGGGTCGCCGAGACGCATTCGGGGTCTGACACTTTGGCTCACCCGATACGCCGAAACGAGCTGCGGCCCCTTTTATTTCCCACGTGGCTTGTATCACATCCGGCCTCGAATCAACCGACACCGTGCGCCAACCGCGAATCGTTCCGATGCCGACTGGGATTCGCTCGATCGCTTGATGCGGGTCAACCGGCAACTCCAGTGGCACCAGGTCCGAGTGCGTGTTGCCATCCGTGTCGGCGATGTTGTTCGTGAACCAGCGTCTCAG
>Ga0105046_10004163_pt1 | contig 23006 bp, 16 predicted proteins | sample MAT03_FD_78385 | JGI IMG/M metagenome (GOLD analysis project Ga0105046, IMG submission 78385) | Freshwater microbial communities from Lake Fryxell liftoff mats and glacier meltwater in Antarctica - MAT-03 (megahit assembly) | ecosystem: Environmental > Aquatic > Freshwater > Ice > Liftoff...
CGAGGTCGGCGAGGTCGGCGAGGTCGGGGCAGTCGCCGCCGCCGGTCGCGGTCCCTGACGACGGACTGGCGCGATGCGTCGCATCGGCGGCAGGTCGGCGAAGTACGGGCTGATCTTCTCCAGCAGGCGCTCCGGGGACTCGGGCGCGACTACCACGAGGGTCGCGCGGGCATAGCTAAACTTCTGCGCGAGCTGCAGCGCCAGCGCGCCCTCGACCAGCGCCGCGAGCGACTTGCCGACCGCGCGCCCGTCGTGGCCCAGACCCGGCGCGCCGTGTACGAAGGCCAGCGCCTCCGGGCGCAGCCGCGAGCTCATGCGCTCGTCGCCCGCGGCCCAGCCGAGCGACTGCTCCCAGCGCTGCGGCGCGGTGGTCGGGAAGCGCAGGCGCTGCGACTCGACCCACACGAGCGCGTCGAGGCGGGTCGCCGGGACCAGGCTCTCGTAGCGGAGCTGCGCGAAGCCGGTGGCCATCCCGTGCAGTCCCCCGGCGTCCTGCGCCGCTGCGATCGCCTCACCTGGACGCAGCTCGCGGTTGCCTTGCAACACCTGGTAAGCGAGCGCGTGCATGAGGCCCGGGGCCTCGGGCGGGTCGTCCTCGCTGCCGGTCTCGATCGCCAGCACCACCGCCGCCACGGGCAGGCTCATGTCGCGGGCCGTCAACACGCGCAGGCCACAGGGAAGCAGCGCGTCGACGACGATGTCGGTGCCTCCCGCGACCGGCGTCACCGCGGTCGGCGCTATCCCGGCCGCGGGCGTCGCCGCGGTCCCGACCGGTGTCCCGACGGCCGGAGCTGGCGTCGGGGCGACCGCGAGGAGGGTGAGGAGGGCGACGAGCATGGGCGTGCGGATGGCAGCGACGCGTCCGTCATCACGACGACTTGAACAGCTCTCTGCCGGCGAAGCGAGCGGTGTCGCCGAGGGCCTCCTCGATGCGCAAGAGCTGATTATACTTCTCGACGCGGTCCGACCGCGAAGCCGAGCCGGTCTTGATCTGCCCGGCCGCGGTGGCGACGGCGAGGTCGGCGATGAAGGTGTCGGCCGTCTCGCCGCTGCGGTGCGAGATGACCGCCCGATAGCCGCGGTGTTGGGCCAGTTGCACGGCCTCGAGGGTCTCGCTGAGCGAGCCGATCTGGTTGACCTTGACGAGGATCGAGTTGGCGATCCCGCCTTCGATGCCGCGACGCAGGCGCGCCGGGTTGGTGACGAACAGGTCGTCGCCGACCAGTTGGTGCGTGGCCCCGAGGCGGACCGTCAGCGCCTTCCAGCCGTCCCAGTCGTCCTCCGCCATGCCGTCCTCGATCGAGACCAGCGGGAACTTGGCGGCCAGCTCGGCGTAGAGGTCGACCAGCCCCGCCGAGCTGAGCGCCCGCCCGTCCTCGCCCGCGAGCACGTAGCTGCCCTTGGCCTTGTCGTAGAACTCCGAGGCCGCGACGTCGAGCGCCAGGCTGACCTGCTTGCCCGGCGTGTAGCCGGCCTGCTCGATCGCCTGAAGCAAGATCGCCAGCGCCTCGGCGTTGTTCGCCAGGTCCGGCGCGAAGCCCCCCTCGTCGCCGACCGCGGTGGTCTTCTTCTGCTTGCGCAGGATCTGCTTGAGCGTATGGAAGATCTCGACCCCGGCGCGCAGCGCATCGCTAAACGTGTCGAAGCCGTGTGGCACCAACATCGTCTCCTGGAAGTCGAGGTTGTTGTCCGCGTGCGCGCCACCGTTGATGACGTTCATCAGCGGCACCGGCAACAAGTTGGCCTGCGGTCCGCCGAGGTAGCGAAACAGCGACAGGTCCGAGTCCAGCGCCGCCGCGCGGGCCACCGCCAGCGACACACCGAGGATCGCGTTGGCCCCGAGCTTGCCCTTGTTCGGGGTCCCGTCCGCGGCGATCAGCGCCTGGTCGATCGCTAGCTGGTCGCGCACATCGAAGCCGAGCACCACCTCCGCGAGCGTGTCGTTGACGTGCTCGACCGCCTTGAGCACGCCCTTGCCGAAGAAGCGCGCCTTGTCGCCGTCGCGCAGCTCGACGGCCTCGTGCTCGCCGGTGCTGGCACCCGAGGGCACCGCGGCCCGCCCGATGTTACCGGCCTCGCTGCCGACCTCTACCTCGATCGTCGGGTTGCCCCGCGAGTCGAGGATCTCCCGCGCCTGCACGTGAATGATGGTGCTCATGGGCCGGGATGGTAACGCGGACACCCGCGCCCGCACCTCGGCAATTGCGTGCGTTTTCGCCCCGCCGACCGGGATCACCGGCCTCAGTCGGGGCAGATCTGGTTGACGAACAACTCGTCGCAGCAGGCCTGGCTGTCCGCGCAATTGAAGTCGTTCGTGACCTTCGCCTGGCAAGCCATGAGGTCGCGGTCCGAGTCGTCGAACGAGACGTCGCCGCAGTTCTCCTCGCACGCCGCCCGGCACTTCGCGCCGTCGAAGTCGTCGTCCCACAGGCAACGCGCCCACTCGCAGTAGTCCTGACAGCCCGCGGGATCGCACACCAGAGTCATGCCCGTCGGGTCCGTCGGCGTGCCCGTCGGGTCCGTCGGCGTGCCCGTCGGGTCGGTCGGGTCGGTCGGGTCCGTCATGCCGGTCGGGTCCGTCATGCCGGTCGGGTCCGTCGGCGTGCCCGTCGGGTCGCTGGAATTCTCCGTCACCGAGGACTCGGCCGCCGTCGTCATCTCGTCGCCCGTCTCGGCGCCCGTCGCGTCGCCCGACTCGTCGCCGCCATCGCCGGGTTTACAGCCCACGAGCGCGACCAACCCCCACAACACCCATCCACGCAGCGTGATCATGTTCGTTCTCCCCGGGAGGAGTAACGGCGGGCCCGGTTCACGTTGCGAGGTCGAGGATCTTTTTTCGCGCCGCGTGCGACTCGCGTGGTTGACGCGCCGCTTCGACTACCCATACGATCGCCGGCGTGATGGCGGACGCGGGTGACGAGGGCCTCCTGGTGGCCTGGCGTGCCGGCGACCGGGACGCCGGCGAGGCGCTGTTCACCCGGCACTTCGCCGGCATCGCCCGCTTCTTCCGCAACAAGATCAGCGGCGACATCGAGGAGCTGATCCAGCGCACCTTCCTCGGCTGTCTCGAAGGCCAGCACCGCTTCACCGGCGCGGGCAGCTTCCGCGGCTGGCTGTTCGGCATCGCCCGCAACGTGCTGTTCAACCACTTCCGCGAGCACCTGCGCGACCCCACCCAGGACCTCGGCGACCTGTCCGTACACGACCTGTCGCCGACGCCCGGCGCCGTGGTCGTGCGTCACGAGGAGGAGCGGCTGCTGCTCGGGGCCCTGCGCCGCCTTCCGCTGCAGCACCAGATCGTGCTCGAGCTGGCGTTCTGGGAGGACATGACCCACGCCGAGATCGCCGAGGTGCTCGAGATCCCGGTCGCCACCGCCTCGACCCGCATACGTCGGGCCAAACACCTGCTCGCCGAGCAGCTCGCCGCGCTCACGACTTCACCCGAGCTGCGCGCCTCGCTGTCGGGCGGCTTCGAGACCTGGGCGCGTTCGCTTCGCACCCTGCTGGACCCGTAGATGCCGGACGACTCGCCTGGTACGGCCGCGCGGGACGCCCTGCTCTCCGAGCTCGAGGCGCGCATGCTGGTCGCGTCCCTGCGCACGCGGCTGTTCCAGCGCCCGGACCTGCCGGTACGGCTCGGACGCTACCGCCTGCTGGGGCGCCTCGGCGAGGGCGGCATGGGCACCGTGTTCGCCGCCCACGACGAACAGCTCGACCGCCGCGTCGCCGTGAAGTTGCTACACACCACCCGCGGCAAGTCGGGCGCGACGCCGCTGGCCCGGCTGCGCCGCGAGGCCCAGGCGCTCGCGCGGCTGTCCCATCCGAACGTCGTGCAGGTGTTCGAGATCGACGAGTTCGACGGTCAGGCCTTCGTGGCGATGGAGCTGGTCCGCGGCGTGACGCTGCGCGCCTGGCTGGCCCAGCGAACCCGCGGCCTCGACGAGATCCTCGAGGTCTTCATCCAGGCCGGCCACGGACTCGCGGCCGCCCACGCGGCCGGGCTGGTGCACCGCGACTTCAAGCCGGAGAACGTCCTGGTTGGCGGCGACGGCCGTGTGCGCGTCGTCGACTTCGGCCTGGTCCGCGGCGACCCGGCGTTTGACCTGCACGACGATCCGACGCCACGCCCGCGCGACCCCGGCCTGACCGAGACCGGCGCGGTGCTCGGCACGCCGGCGTACATGGCCCCCGAGCAGGCTGGCGGAGACCTCCCGGTCGACGCTCGCAGCGATCAATACAGCCTGTGCGTCGCGCTCCACGAGGCGCTCCACGGCACCCGGCCGGGCACGCCGAGCACCGCCACGACCGCGATCCCCGGCCGTGTCGGTGCGGCGCTGCGGCGCGGACTGAAGGTCGATCCGCAGGCCCGCTTCCCCACGATGCACGCGCTGCTGGCCGCGCTCGACCGTCGGCCCGCCCGCGCCAGGTCGCGGACGATCGCGCTGGCGGTCATCATCGCCGCGGTGCTCGTCGCCGCGATCGCGGGCGTGGTCGCCGGGGTGCGCGCGATGCAGGCCGATCGCCAGCAACGCGCCGCCGAGGCCCGCCTCGCCGCGATCGACGGCCGCCTCGTCGAGCTGAGCGCGGCCGGCGAGGTCGCGGCCGGCGAGCGTCTGCTCGCCGACTTCAGCGCCGCGCCCGAGCTGCGAGGCACCGACGTCGGCGCCCGCGCGTGGGCCCGCTGGGCCGCCGCCCTGACCTCCCATGGTCGGCCCGGGCGTACTGCGTGGGCCAACGCGTATGTGCAGCCCGGGCCGCCCGCGCTGCGCTCCCAGGCCTTGCTCGGGCTCGCCGAGGCCTACCGCCGCGACGGCCGCTGGACCGGCGTGGCGAGCGTGCTGACCCTGCTCGCGCACGCCGCCCCGGACCTGTACACCGCGCCTGCGGCCGTGGGGCTGCGCATCGACGTGGCCGCCGCGCTGCGTGACTTGCCTGGTGCGCTCGCGCTGGCCAGCGATCCTGCTGCGCCGCCGGACCGCCGCGCCCTCGCCCCTGTGCTCGCGCAGTTGGTCCAGATGACGGCCACGCCCCACCGTGACGTCTTCGGCGCCAGGCCGCTCGACGGCGATCGGCTGCTTCTCGACCTCCGTCCGCCGGGGCAGCCGGCCCACCACCTCGTCGTCGCCGCCGATCGTTCGCTCGCCTCGCGTCACCACGAGCCTCGCACGCGCATGATCTCGGCCGGGCACGGGTGGGTCGTGCAGGACGACGGCCTCGCGGTCGCCCTGCTCGCATGGACCCCCGAAGGCCTGCATGAAGTCGGGCGCTGGCCCGGCGCCGACCAGCGTATCGACAGCGCGCGCGCCGTCGACCTCGACGGCGACGGCCTGCACGAGATCTATGTCGCCGATCAAGGTGACCTGTGGACCCTCGCGCGCGACGACGACGGCCAGTGGCAGCGGCGACTCGCGCACCCGGCCACCGCCGCGGCGCGCTCCGGCGGCGGCGGCCTCGTCGACGGCGACCTCGACGGCGACGGTCGACCCGAGCTGGTCGTCGCGCTCGGCCCGTGGCGCGCCTACGACCTGCGCGTGTTCCAGGCCGCCGCGTCCGGCGTGCTCGACCTGCGCGCGCGCCACAAGCTCGGCCACACCGTCGGCGTGCACCTGCTCGCCACCCCCGCCGGCCCGCGCGTGGTCGCCGTCGCCACCGGCGACTACCCCAACACCGGCGTATTCCCCGAGGCCCACCGCAGCGGCGCGCCGAAGGGCATTCACATCCTGCGTTTGACCGCCGACGGCCTCGCGCTCACGCATTCGCTGCCGATCCCCGACGATCGCATCGAAGATCTGGTGCCCGGGATCTTCGCGACCGGAGACCTCGATGGCGACGGCCTCGACGACCTCGTGCTGCACCTCGAGCACCATGCCACGCCCTTCATCCCTGGCCGCTCGGTGCTGCTGGTCGCCCGCCAGTTACCCGCGGGTGACTTCGCCGTGATCCTGCTCGGCGGCATTAAGCTAGTCGCGCTGGCCCAGCTCGACGCCGACCCGGCGATGGAGCTGCTGTTCAACCGCGGCGACGACCCGACCCTGTGGATCGCTGGAACCGGCGACAGCGTGCTCCCCGGCGAATCTCCGCCGGGCCTCGAGTACGCCGACACCCACGCGCGATGGCTCGAGTCGGCCGGCGCCCCGGACGAGGTCGTCGCGCTCGCGCGGGTCGGCGTACCCGAGCTGGCGCTGTCGAGCGCGACCCAGGTCGCCGCGCTCGCCGACGAGCCCACGCGTCGCCGCCTGCACCTCGCCGCCGCGCAGATCGCCGAGGACCTGCGGCAGCCCGCGCTGGCGATCTCGCTGCTCGCCGACGCCGCCGAGGACGACGCCCTGCGGCCCGCCGCGCTCGAGCGTCTGGTCGCCGACCACCTCGCGCTCGGCCGCCACCGCGAGGCCGCCGAGCACAGCGCCCGCTGGCTCGCCGAGCCCGCGCTGTCGGCCGAGACCCGCGCGCGTGCGGCCGCCATCGACGGCTCGCTCGCGCGACTGACGGCCAGCCGCGCCGTGGTCCCGCTGCAACTCACCACCAGCGCCGCCGAGTTCGTGCCGGCGGTGCTACGCCGCGAGCTGACCCGCGGCGGCCTCGTGATCGACAGCCACGCCGAGCTCACCACCGCGATCGCCTGGCCGATCGACTGGCCCGGCGAGCGCGTGGTCGTCGAGGCCGACCTCGTCGCGCGCGAGCTCCAGTGGAGCGCGACCTTCCAAGTGCGCCTGACCACCGAAGCGCGGGTCCTCGCGGTCGCCACGATCCAGATCCGCGGCGGTGACCTCATCTACGAGGCCTTCCTGACCTGCGGCCCGGCCACCACTGCGATCGGCGTCCCGGTGCGCCCCGACGGCGCGATCGATCCGTTGCGCCTGCAACTGGTCGTCGATCCGGCGCAGTCGCGCGTCGAGTGCCGCCTGCTCGCGCCCGACGGCGCACCCCGCTTCACGCTCGACACTGCGCTCGTCGCTGCTCCCGGACCCGGCCGGCTCCACCTCGAGATCGGCGCCGACCCGGGCTTCGGCGCACCCACGGCGCGCGCGCAGGTCGGGCTGGTGCGCCTCGAGCTCGCCGGCGCCGCGCTCGCTGGCGGCCCGCCGCGGACCGCCATCGAGCTCGCCACCGCCGCGCTCGTCGACGGCGACCCGCTCGCCGCGATCTCCACGCTCGCCGACCTCCCCGGCGCGCGCGCTCACCTGTGGCGCTCGGTCGGGCTCGCCGAGCTCGGACGCTGGCACGACGCCGCCGCCGAGCTGCGCCTCGTGACCCTCGACCCGCCCCTGACCCGCGAGCTGCGCCAGCTCCTGCGCAGCCGCCCCGCCACCCTCGGCCCGGTCGTGCGACACGCCCTCGGCGAGCGCCGCTACCTCGAGCTCTACCGCGACACCTGGGACTTCGCGCTCGACTACCGCCGCTTCACCGCCGTCGTGCTCGCCTCGCTGCTCGGCGACCTCGGCGTGCTCGAGCGCTGCGGCGCGCCCGAGCTGTGCCGCACGCTGCTGCGCGCACGCGGCCGGGCGCACGCGCAGCGCGGCGAGCGAGCGCGGGCGCGGCCCGACCTCGAGGCCGCGCTGACCTACTACCTCGCCGACCCCGAGACGAGGCAAGACGCGAGTGACTTGCGGGTCGACCTCGCGGTGCTCGCCGCGGGCGAGGACCCGGGCGCCGCCCTCGAGCACGCGCGCGCCGCCCTCGCCCTCGCCCCCGCCCCGGAGATCTGCCGCGACAAGCTGCGCGCGCGGCCCGAGCTCGACGCCTCGCGTGACACCGCCGAATGGCGAGCCCTGCTCGGCCCCGACGACCGCAGCCTCGCGCTGGCCCATGGCCGCCTCGCTGCGCCTTGACGGGCGTCGCACGAAGCTCCACCCTCGGCCCGCGCCGCGATGATCAAGTACCTCGGCTCCAAGCGGACGCTGGTCCCGCGTCTATGCGAGATCATCACCGGCCTCGGCGCGCGCTCGGTGCTCGACCTGTTCTCGGGGACATCTCGCGTCGGCCACGCGCTCAAGCGGGTCGGCCTGCAGGTCCACGCCAACGACCACAACGCCTACGCCGCGACCCTCGCCCGCTGTTATGTGCAGGCCGACCGCGAGTCCCTGCTCGCCGACGCGACCCGCCTGATCCACGAGCTCAATCCGCTCCCGCCCGCAGCCGGTTACTTCACCGAGACCTTTTGTGAGAAGAGCCGCTTCTTCCAGCCCAGAAACGGCGCCCGCGTCGATGCCATCCGCGAGGCCATCGCCGCGAAGGGTCTGGAGCCCGAGCTCGAGGCCGTGCTCCTGGTGTCCTTGATGGAGGCCGCCGACCGCGTCGACTCGACCACCGGCGTGCAGATGGCCTATCTTAAACAGTGGGCCGCCCGCGCGCACAACGACCTCGATCTGCGGCTGCCCGACATCTTGCCGCGCGCGGCCCATGGCAAGGGCCAGGCGCATCAACTGGACGCGATGCTCGCCGCGACCGAACTAAGCGCGGACCTCGCCTACCTCGACCCGCCCTATAATCAACACAAGTACCTCGGCAACTATCACATCTGGGAGTCCCTGGTGTTGTGGGATAAGCCGGAGGTCTACGGCACCGCCTGCAAGCGCGTCGACTGCCGGGCGCGCACCAGCCCGTTCAATTCGCGGGTCGACAGCGCCGCCGCCATGCGCGCCCTGATCGCCAGCGTGCAGGCGCGCCACCTGGTCGTGTCATTCAGCGACGAGGGCCACATCGGCCGCGACGCGATGGAGGCGATGCTGCGCGCGCGCGGCGAGGTGCTGGTGCTCGCCCACGACTTCAAGCGCTACGTCGGCGCCCAGATCGGCATCTATAATCCGCGCGGCGAGAAGGTCGGCAGCGCCGGCCACCTGCGCAACACCGAATACATCTACATTGTCTCCGACGCCCCCGAGGCCCTGCGCCGCATCACCCCGGATCTCCCGTGTACCCACTAAACGTCGCTCCGCATCCGCTGCTCGACCTGTGCGCGTTCGTCACGAGCTTCCCGGGTCCGCTCGGCGAGCTGCCCTCGCCGCCCGCGCTCCTGGCTGGCCTCGCGCTGGATTACCCCGATGCTCCGGTACACAGCGATGACCACGTCCGCGCCGCCGTCCGCGACCTGCTCCGCCACGGCGGAATTTTCAAGCCGACCGGCCGCAGCGAGCCCGCCTCCGAATATCTGTTGAAGGCCGCCAGCGAGGGCATGGCCAGCATCAACCTCGCGGTCGATGCCTGCAATGTCGCCTCTTTGCACAGCGGCTTGCCGATCAGCGTCGTCGACCTCGACCTCGTGACGCCGCCGCTGTCCATCGCGGTCGCGCCGGCCGGGGCGCGTGCGCGCCGACGTACGCTGCGCCGCGGGTCACTGGATGCACGTTGGGCGGGCGTCTATCGTCGTCAGAGCAAACCTGTCCCCAAGGACAGGCCTGGTGGCGAGGCCCGGGCCAGCCGGGCCAGCCGGGCCAGCCGGATCAGCCGGTGAGCTGTTTCAGGAGCGACACGGTCTCGGTGGCGGCCAGGGCGGGCGCGTAGGCGGTGTCTGAGATGCCGGAGATAACGCGCGTGATGTTGTGGTCGACGTCGCCGGGGGTCGACCACTTCGCGGTCGGGGTCGCGGTGATGTACACCGAATAGTTATGATGGCTCGTGCCGGGTCGCTCGCCGATTACGTGGACGATCGCGCCCCGGTCCGCCGAGCCGAACAGCAGCTCGCCAGTGCGGTAACCGGCGCGCACGCGGCCGGAGGTCAGCACCAGGTGCTTGGGGGCGACCTTGTAGCCGGCCGCGGTCAGTTGGTCGCGGACGTTCTTGAGGTACGGCAGCAGGTGGTCGTCGTCCATCAAAGCGAGGGTGTTGAGGCCGTCGCTGATCAGGATCTGCACGTCGTAGGCGCCGGCATAGTCGGCGCTCAGGGTCGTGATGGCGCGCACCGACTCGCTGTCGAGTTCCTCGCCGGTCGGCGGGTGGAGAATATAGTCGTCGCGATCTGCCGACTGGCTGCGCAGGGCCACGGCGTCGGGGATCTTCGCCACGAAGCCCGGGGTCCACTCGGCGCGCAGGCTGAGCTTGGCGTCGGCATAGAGGGCGCGGGTCTCGGCGTCGAGCGCTGGGTTCATGTCCCAGGGCTCTGCGCCGTGGCCCTCGGCGATCGGCACGCCGCGGGCACGCACCGCGGCGAGCTGGGTCATGCCCTCGGCCGTGATCTCCGCGTCGCTGCGCATATCCCCCTTCGCGCGCATGAACTTCAGGTAGACCCACATCGGCTGGCCGAAGTGCTCGGTGGGCTTGCCGTCGGCGTCGATGACCTCGAGCGTGTCGCGAAAGAACGCCCACATCGCGTCGTTGACCTTGTAGCCGAACTTCTCGCGCACGCGCACGTGGTCCTGGAAGGCCGTCGTCAGGTAGCTGAGCATCGGGTCGTTCTTGGTCGGCAGGCCCATCAGGTAGCCGGGGTTGGCCGGCATGATCTGGTCGATACACCAGTCGAGGTCGTCGAGGTCGACCTCCATGTGCAGGGTGCTGCAGATGTCGAGGCCGATCATGATGCCGTGCAGCTTGCCCATCACGATGTCCTCGAGGCAGCAGCGGACCAACTGGTCGCGCGAGCGAAACACCTCGGGGCCGATGAAGCCGGCGACGTCGTTGACGTGGACCCACGGCGCGACCGCCTCGCCGGCGGTCTTCTGGGCCGCGGCGACCGCGGCGGCGAGCACCCGCGCGAAGCCGTATTTGCGGGACTCCTGGACCACCATGTCGACGCCCTTGCCGTGGCCGTTGGTGAAGTCGGCGCCCTGACCTGTCTCGAAGTACAGGCCGTACTTGCCCGAGCGTTTGGCCGCGTGCGCGAGCATGCTGGCGAGGGAGATGCCGAAGGTCGCGTTGGCGTCGTCGTTGCCGGCGAGGCTCTGGAACCACAGGCCGGTGGTACCGGGCTGGGTCTGTTCGACGGCGGCCTGGATGTCGATGTGGGCGAGCACGCAGTGGGGGATGACCTCGGTGAGGTCGAAGACCTCGCGGATCTCCTGGAGGGCGCCCTCGACCCCGGCGACGGCGACGGGGTCGCTGGAGACCGGGTTGGTGCCGAGCACGACGTCGCCGACGGCGAAGGCCCAGCCGTTGAAGACCTGCCAGCGGATGTCGTCGAGGTCGTCGGTCGGGCTGTTGGGCTGGACGCGCGCGCCCATGTAGCCCTTGGCGCCGATGTTGGAGCCCGGCAGCGGATTGAAGACCTTGGCGCCGATGATGATTAGCTCGTCGTTGCTCATGAGCTTGACGACGCAGGCGATCACGTCGCTGCCGAGGCCGGGGCAGATCGGCTTGATCTCGTCCTCACCGGCGCTCAGGAGGAAGGCCTTGAGCTCGCTCATCGTCCAGCCGCGAGCCTCGGCGCTGGCGGCCTCGTCGAGGTTGTCGAGGATCGCGCGATAGAGCTGATCCTCGAACAGTGGCTGCGCCTGCAGGTCGCCGACCTTGGTGTCTCCGAGCAAGGTGCGGGCGTTTTGCCGCGACATCGGATCGGCCGCGGCAACGCCTAGCGCCTCGTCACCCTCCTTGAATTCGTTGGCCGCGCCGATCACCTGGCGAAACAGGTCGATATCGAAGCTGCCGCGGACGCGCTTTACATAGGCGAAGACATCCTCACCGGAGCGGATCTGCTCGATGAGCACGCCAGCGCCCTCGCCGTCGGGTACCGAGCAGCCGGATAACTGGGCCGCCGCGACACCGCTGGCGATTGAGGCGAGAAATATGCGACGTCCGAGCATCAGGGCGGTCATTGTAGTCTCCAGTCGAAGTGGTGATTGCGGACCAGGACGGTCCGCCGGGGGTATGGTACCCCAGTTGGCGCCCTGCCGTAAGGGCGGGCCACGAATTGGTGCCCGTGCCGCTGAACGATGATTCGTGGGCTCATGCTCGGCCGTACGTTTCAGCAGCCGCAATTGAGGAGCGGGGTCTCGCCAGGAACGGCGGTCGCTCGCGCTGCTCGACCCACTCGACGGTCGCCGCGCGATCATCTACGAGCCGGCCGACGGACACATCGCTCCGCACAAGATCTGGTCATTCAAGAGTCGGGCCGATCATGCGGCCGCGTTTCGCCTGAAGATCGACGTCGTCGATATCCACGACGCACCGATCTTCGTCGTAGAGACCCCGGTGCGCACGGCGTCATCTGCCATTAATCCTCGAGCGCCCGGGCGTCGCGCATCATGTCGCGCCAGGGATCCCCGAGCTTTGCCAGGCGCTCACGGACGGTGCGCAGCGTGTAGCTGCGGGCGTGCAGCGCCGGGTCGTCGAGCTCGTCCCACAGCAGCGGCGTGGCGACTGGCGCGGTCGGTAATCCACGCACCGTGTACGGCGCGGCGACGGTCTGGGCCGAGCCATTCCTCAGATAATCGACGAACACTTTGTCGCCGCGGCGCTTCTTCGTCATCTCGACGGTAAAGTGCTCGGGCGCGAGCGCGACCAGCCGCTCGGCGATCGCCTTGGCGACGTGGCGGACGGCGTCGTGATCGTCGCGAGCGATGATCGGCGCGACCACATGCAGCCCGCGCGAGCCCGAAGTCTTGACGTAGGGCACCAGGCCCAGCTCCGTCAGCATCGGGCGCAGCGCCAGCGCCCCCTCACGGACCTTCTCGAAGTCGCCGTCCGACGGGTCGAGGTCGAGGATCAGCAGGTCGGGTCGGTCGACGCGCGGCGGTTTCGCCGAACACACGTGAAACGTGATGCAGTTCTGATTGGCGAGATAGACCAGTGTGGCGGCCTCGTTGGCGAGCACATAGGTGGTCTCGCCCTCGTCCTTGCTGATCATCGTCGTGCGCGCGATCCACTCCGGGAAGCGCTCGCCGATCTGCTTTTGATAGTACTTGATGCCGGCGATGCCCGAGGGGTACGCCTGTAGCGTCAGCGGCCGGTCAGACACGTGCGGCAGCATGACCGCCGCCACCTCGCGGTAGTAGTCGACCAGCTCGCCCTTGGTGATACCGTCGGCCGGGAACATCAACTTGTGTTGGCTCGTGAGCGCGATGTCCCGCTCGCCGACCGTGATCGTCGTTGTCGCTGCAACCAAACCGCAGGTCCTCCGCGGCGAGCGTCGCCCAGTTGCCCGGGCCCGGGCAACCGCTACGATCGCGCGCCGCATTCGCCACGCGCGGTTACGATTGCATCAACGACGACGCGCCCGCACGGCCTCCCAGTGGTGCTCGCCGCACGCACGCACCTCGACAGTGGTCAACGCGGCCGCGACGCACAGCGCTCGCACCTCGTCGACCCGCAGGGCGGCCTGAAGCTGCCGGCGCTGGCGCTCGCTCCACGCCTCGTCCTGGTCCGCGACAGCGCGCTCCAGCGCCTCCGGTGACTCTGGTCGCCGGAGGTCGCAGATGTAGATCGCAGCGTCGTCGCGGGCCAGCCGCGCGACCTCTGCGAAGAGCGCCAGCGGATCGGCCAGGCGATGCACGAGTCCGTGCGCGAGCACCAGATCGCAGGACTGACCGGGCAAGCCGGTCACCACCGCGTCGCCGCCGACGAAGGCGACGTTGGTGTGCATCGCCCCCTGCTTGCGACGCGCCAGCCGCAGCATCGCCGCCGACCCCTCGACCGCGATCAGGTGCAGGCCAGGCAGCGCTCGCACCATCCCGATCGCAATGTCCCCCAGCCCGCTCCCGAGCTCGACCGCCCGCCAGGCGTTCGCACCCAGGACCTGCGCCCGCGCGACGAAGCTGCGCTGTGCCTCGCCATCGAGCGAGGTCTGTAGCGACCGCACGTCCTCGGCGTCCTGCGAACCCGTCGCGGACACCCGCGGTAATGCATCCACACGCGAGCCCGAAACGCGGCGCGGGAAATATTCGGCGATGCCCTCCAGATCCGTCACCACGACCCCTCCCAGCGCACGAACCGAGAGCTCTATCAACCAAGGTCGGAGCGCGTCAACGTTCGATCTCGCTGCTGTGGTATGCGCGCCACAACGCGGGCTCGATCGTCGCCCGCTGCGGGCTCGTCGCCACCCCGATCAGCGTCGCGGTGCGCCGAGCGCCGGCACGACGAGCGTGTAGGGCCCGCGCAGTCGCGCGAGCTCCTCGCTGGTGAGGACTGTCTTGCCGAAGGGCGCGAGGGCCAGGCCGGCCATGCGCATGCAGGCGACGCCGAACGGGATGCCGACGATCGTCAGGCACAGCAGCAGACCGACGAACAGGTGTCCGAGCGCGATCCAAATGCCGCCGAGCACCAGCCACACGATGTTGCCGAGGCACGACAGTCCCCCGCTGTCACCGGGCAGCGAGACGACCGCGCGTCCGAACGGCCACGCCGCGAAGATCGCCAGCTTGAACGACTGGATCCCGAACGGAATGCCGATGATCGTCAGGCACTGCACGACGCCCGCGCCGATGTACGCGAGGAACAGCCACAGGCCCGCGAGCACGAACCACAGGAGATTTGCCAGCAGCCGCATGTGCCATGCATGCGCCATCTCGAGCCTGCGCGCCGCTCGCCCGGCCGTGAGCCGGTACACACCTTCAGGGCCGCTTGCCCGCGATCATGCCCTCGCTGGCGAAGAACTCGTGCCACGCGTGCACCGCGGGCTCGAGCGGGCCTGGCTCGTAGCCCAGTTGCTCACGCGCCTTGGTGATGTCGGCGCGGCGCTGCATTGACAGCACCAGCACGGCGCCGGGGGTCAGGTGTTGCGGCGCGTCGGGGAACAGCGCCGTCATCGTGCCGGACACTGCGCGAGCTACCACGGCCATCAACTTCGGCGGCAGCTTGCGCTGGTTACGGCGCTTGCCGGTGACCTCCGCGAACAGGTCGAGCATCTCGTCCATCGTCACGTAGCGGGTGGAGATCGTGTAGCGCTGGCCGGTCTGGCCGCGCTCCATCGCCAGCACGTGACCGCGGGCGAGGTCGTCGACGCTGACCGCCTCGTAGCCGCCGGGGATGTAGGCGCGAAACTTGCCGCGGGCGTAGTTCAACAGCACGTTGCCGGTCCGCGAGGGCAGGTAGTCGTGCGGTCCGCACACGCCGGTGGAGATCGCTATGACCGCGTCGAGACCGTCGGCGATCGCCTTGAACGTCTCTACCTCGGCGAGCACCTTGGTGCGCGAGTAGGGCATCCAATCGATGAACGGGTAGAACGGCAGGTCCTCGGCGCACGGCCGCGAGGGGTCGTCGGCGTGGAAGCCGACCGTCGAGAACGAGCTGGTCAGGCACACCCGGGCGACCCCCGCCCGCAGCGCGCTCTGCATCACGTGCTGCGTGCCCATCACGTTGATGTCCCACAGCTCGCGGGTCTGCTTCGGCGTCGGGCTGGTGACCGACACCTTGGCCGCGGTGTGATACACGCGCACGCAGCCGGTCACCGCGCGACGAACCACGTCGAGGTCACGCAAGTCGCCCTCGATGCGCTCGACGGGTAGCGCCTCGACGCCGCGGTTGTTGTGTTGTGGGTGGACCAGCACGCGCACGTCGACCCCGTCGGCCAGCAGTCGCCGCACCAGGTTGGCGCCGACGTGCCCGGCCGCGCCGGTGACGAGGGTCTTGCCTTGAGGGATCTCGGTCGCGGGGGCTGGCATGCGCGGCGCACTGTAAACCGCCACGGCGCAGTTGACCGGGCCACCGGCCCACCGCTAACTTCGCCCGGGCATGCGCAGCGTCACGGTCGGCATCCTCGGGCTCGGCAACGTCGGCGCGGGCACGGTGCGCCTGCTGCAGGACCGGCGCGCCGCGATCGAGGCCCGCCTCGGCGCGGTGCTCGAGGTGCGGCAGGTGTGTGTGCGCGACCTCGGACGCCGTCGCGCGGTCGAGCTCGCGCCGGAGCTGCTCACCACGGACCCGGCCCAGGTGATCGACGATCCGCTGACCGACATCATCGTCGAGCTGGTCGGCGGGGTCGAGCCGGCGTGTACGTACATCCTCGCGGCGCTGCGGGCCGGCAAGCACGTGGTCACCGCCAACAAGGCGGTGCTCGCCGAGCGCGGCGCGGAGATCTTCGCGACCGCGGCGGCCCACGGGCGCGCGGTGTACTTCGAGGGTTCGGTCGCCGGCGGGATCCCGATCCTTCGCAGCCTGCGCGAGGGCCTCGCCAGCGACCGCATCGACGTCGTCGCGGGGATCGTCAACGGCACCTCCAACTTCATCCTCGACGCCATGACCCGCAGCGGCGCCGACTTCGCGGAGGCCCTGCGCGGCGCGCAGGCGGCCGGTTACGCCGAGGCCGACCCCAGCCTCGACGTCGGGGGCGGCGACGCGGCGCACAAGCTGGCCGTGCTGGCGCTGGTCGCCTTCGGCGTGCGCGTCGACCCGCGCCTCATCGTCACCGAGGGCATCACGGGGATCTCGGCGCTCGACATCCGCACCGCAGGCGAGCTCGGCTACGTCGTCAAGAGCCTGGCGATCGCCCACGAGACCGCCGCGGGGCCGTGCCTGCGCGTACACCCCACCCTGGTCCCACGCAGCCACGTGCTCGCCGGCGTGACCGGGGCGTACAACGCGGTGCTCGTCGAGTCGCGCGCGCTCGGCCGCAGCCTGTACTACGGACGCGGCGCCGGCATGATGCCGACCGCCGTCGCCGTCGTCTCCGACCTCATCGAGCTCGCGCGCGACCTCGTCGCCGGCGTCGCCCCGCCGGTCGCCCCCGCCGTCCGCGAGCTCGCGCCGGCGCCGATGGACTTGCTCGAGCACGAGAATTATTTGTGCGTGCACGTGCCCAACGTGCCCGGCGTGCTCGGCAGGGTCGCGACCTGCCTGGGGCGCCACGGCGTCAGCATCTCGCGGATGATCCAGGACCGGCCCGGCCGTGGCCCGGTGCCGATGGTGATCCTCACCGAGGCAATCAATGAACGTGCCATGCAGGCCGCGCTCGCGGAGCTCGCGGCGTCGCCCGATGTGGCAGCGCCGCCGACTCGCATCCGCATGCTGCCGGCCTCGCTGCTGTGACCGGCTCGGACTGAAGTGTCTGCGGACCGCGGCCTAACTCACTGCGACCGCCATCACGGTTCCTGCGCGCGCCCTCGGGCTCCGGTAGCCTCGCAGGCGCGATGGCTCGCCCGCCCCGGATCTCCCGCCCTCTTGCTGCCATGCGGCTCGCGCTGCGGCAGCGGGTGATCTACGCGGACACCGACCAGATGGGCTTCGTGTACCACGGCACCTATCCGCGGTTCCTCGAGGCCGCGCGGGTCGAGTTCATGCGCGCGCTTGGACACACCTACGCCGAGGCCGAGGCGCAGGGCTTCGGCATGCCGCTGACCGACCTCGGCATCGCCTACATGGCGCCTGCGCGCTACGACGACATCGTCTCGGTGCAGGTCGGGGTCGTCGAGCTGAGCTTCGCGCGGCTGCGCTTCGGCTATCACCTGTCCGTTGAGCCAGGTGACCGCATCGGCCTTGTGGAGCCGCTGACGGTGCTGTTCGCCGAGACCAGTCACTGCTGCATCGTCCTCGCCGACGGTCGGCCGACCCGCTTCCCTGACGACCTGCGAGCGACGCTGCTGCCGCTCGCCAACCCCGAGCCTACTGGCTGACACAGGAGACCTGCATGGATCGCACATTAGTTCTGGAGTACACGCGCGTGACCGAGGCCGCGGCGATCTCCGCGTCGGCGCAGATCGGTCGCGGCGACGGGATGGCGGCGGACGCCGCGGCGGTCAAGGCGATGCGCGCCGCGTTCGAGCGCGTGCCGGCTCGCGGCACGATCGTCATCGGCGAGGGCGAGCGCGACGAGGCGCCGATGCTGTTCATCGGCGAGAAGGTCGGCCCCAGCGACCCGCTCCTGCTCGAGGTCGACATCGCCGTCGACCCGCTCGAGGGCACGAACTTGTGCGCCAATGGTTTGCCGGGCGCGCTGGCGGTGCTCGCCGTGGCCCACAAGGGTCACCTGCTCAACGCCCCCGACACCTACATGAGCAAGATCGCCTGCGGCCCCGAGGGCAGGGGCAAGATCTCGCTGGAGAAGTCGCCGCGCGACAACCTCTGGGCGCTCGCTGCTGCCAAGGGTCGCCGCCCCGACGAGCTCACCGTCGTCGTGCTCGATCGACCCCGCCACGAGAGCCTGATCCAGGAGCTGCGAGCCGCGGGGGCGCGCATCTTGCTGGTCACCGACGGCGACGTCGCGCCGGTCGTAGCGACCTGCATCCCCAAGAGCGGCATCGACATGGTGTACGGCATCGGCGGGGCGCCGGAGGGCGTGCTGGGGGCCGCGGCGGTGCACTGCATGGGCGGCGAGTTCCAGGGTCGCCTCCAGTTTCGCAACGACGAGGAGCGCGTGCGTGCGATCGGCATGGGCATGAAGGACCCCGACCAGATCCTTAACGTCCACGACCTCGCGCGCGGCGACGTGCTGTTCGTCGCCACCGGCGTGACGACCGGGCCCCTGCTCAAGGGCGTGCGCCGGATCGGGTCCCGCCTGCACCTGCAGAGCCTCGCGCTGCGCAGCACCACTGGCACGATCCGTTGGGTCAACACCGACGTCGACGCGGACCGCTACATCCACGAGTACGATCACGTGTAGGAGTCTTTATGCGCCGCTCACTCGTCCTCTTGTTGTCCTGGCTCCCCGCTTGCGCCGGTGAGGTGATCGAGGGTACGGGCGTCACGCCGAGCACGGGCGGGGCGACCACCACGGGCGCCGACACCGACGGCGCACCGACCACGACCGGTGTATCCACGACGTCGGTCACGTCGGACACGTCGGACACGTCGGACACGTCGGACGCGTCCACCGATCCGATCACCGACCCATCGACCAGCACCGACCCCGGCAGCACGGGCTCGACCGGGTCCGACACGACCACAGGTGAGCTGTGCGGCAATGGGAACGTCGAGGTCGGCGAGCAGTGTGACGACACCAACGCGGTCGAGGGCGACGACTGCCCCAGCGCGTGCATCCGTGCGCAGAGCTGCCTCGAGCTCCTTATGCTCGACGCAGCCTTGCCCGACGGCGCCTATACGATCGACCCGGAGGGCGACGGGACCACCCTCATGGTCGGCTGCGACATGGTCAACGGCGGCTGGACATTGGTGGTCGACGAGGACCTCGACGAGCCGGAGGGCTGGAGCGGCGGCGCCCCGTCGCAGTGCGGCGGGATCGGCAGCCTGCTCGGAGGCGCGGGTCAATTCGGGGCCGGCGCGACCCTGTCCAAGGCCTTTATCCTGCTCGGCGTGCCGCACACCGAGCTGCGCGCGAGCGCCACGGTGGCGATCATCGATTCATGGGACACCGAGGTCATCAACCTCGAAGCCGACGGCCAGGTGATCGCCTCCAAGACCTGCCTGTACACTGACCCGAACACCTGCAACCAGACGATCCAGGAGTGCGGCGAGGCGAACTTCTCGGACGGACAGATCGAGCTCACCGGCGAGCTCGTCCACGTGACCAACGAGGCCCTCGTCAAGCTCAGCACCACCCTCGATGAGGCCGCGAACAACGAGGCGTGGGGGCTCAACGGCTTGCAGGTGTACGTCCGCTAGCCGGACGCGTACCATCGCCGGATGTCTCCGCGCGCCCGTCTCGTCGTGCTCGCCGCCTGCCTCACCGCGGGAGGCCTCGCGCTGCTGCGCTCCGGTCCGCCCGCGCCGCGAGCCACCGACACGCCGCCCGGCGAGTTCTCGGCGATGCGGGTGCAAGATCGCCTGGTCGCGCTGCTCGGTGACGGCGCCCCGCATCCGGTCGGCAGCGCCGCCAATGTCGTCGTGCGCGGCCGCCTGGTCGAGCAACTGCGGGCGCTGGGTCTCGAGCCGCGGGAGCTGCCCGCGTTCTCGTGCAGTGATTACGGCAACTGCGCCGCGGTGACCAACGTGCTCGTCGAGGTCGCCGGCACCGAGGCCGGCCCGGCGTTGCTGCTCGCCTCGCACTTCGACTCGGTGCCTGGTGGCCCGGGCGCGGCCGACGACGGCCACGGCGTCGGCGTCGTGCTCGAGGCGCTACGCGCCTTGCAGACGGACGGTCCGCCGCGCACGCCGCTGATGGCCGTGTTCACCGACGGCGAGGAGGCTGGCCTGCTGGGCGCGCGTGCCTTCGTCCTGGACCCCGCGTTTGCCAGGGTGGGTGCTGTGATCAACATCGAGGCGCGCGGCACCGGCGGGGCGGCGCGCATGTTCGAGACCAGCGACGGCAACGCGGCGCTGGTCTCCGCCTACGCCGCCGGGGCGCCGCGACCGAGCGCCCAGTCGCTCTCCTACGAGGTCTACCGGCGCCTCCCCAACGACACCGACCTGACGATCTTCAAGCGGGCCGGCGCGCAGGGGCTCGGCTTCGCGTTCATCGGCGACGTCCGGCGCTACCACACCCCGCTCGACGACCTCGCGCACCTCGACCTCGGGAGCGTGCAGCAGCAGGGCGACGCCGTGCTCGGCACCGCCCGGGCCCTGCTCGCCGCGGGCATCGAGCCGCCCGCGGGCAACGCCAGCTACATCGACCTGATGAGCCTGTTCGTGCTGCGCTGGCCGGCCGCCCTCAACCTGCCGCTCGCCGGCCTCGCGCTGCTCTCGCTGCTCGCCGCTGGGTTTCGGGCGACCCGGTCATCGGGTATGTCTGCACATGGTCCAAGGGACATGTCTACGTATATTAAACCTTCGGCGCGAGCGATCGCCGCTGGCGCCGGTTCGGCGCTGCTCGCCGTGCTGGTCGGCGCCGCGGCCTCGTTCGCGGCGCTCGGGCTGGCGGCGGCGCTGTCGCGGCCGATCGGGACCTGGCCCGCCGGACTCATGCTCAGCCTCGCCGCCGGTGCGGTCCCGGCCAGCGCTGGCGCGGTGCTGGTGCTGCGCGGCGTGGCTCGTCGGATCGGCGCGCGGGCCCAGGCGCTCGGCGCGTGGATCCTCTGGGCCGCGCTCGCGTGCGTGGTCGCGGTGGTACTGCCGGGCGCGAGCATCCTGCTGATCTCGCCGGCGTTGATCGCCGGGCTCGCGCTGCTCGCCGCGGGCGACCGGACCCGCGGCCAGACCCTCGCGTGTGCGCTCGCGGGCGCGCTCGCGTGGTGCCTGTGGGTGCCGCTGCTGCCCGCGTTGACCGAGGCGCTCGGGCTCAACGCGCTGGTGCTCGGCGGCCTCGCCGGGTGGACCTGGAGCGCCGCGTCGCCGGCCCTCGCCGACGCCCGCCGCGAGGCCCACGGCGCGCGCCTGGCCGCCGGCTTCGGGTTCGCCGCGCTCGCGCTCGGGGTCGCCGCGGCCGTGGCCCCGCGCGTCACCACCGAGCTGCCGGCCAAGCTCAATTTCTTCGAGGTCCACGACCTCGCCACCGGCGAGGCGCAATACGTGCTCGACACGATGATGGACATCGACGGCCTGCCGCCGGAATTCACGGCGGCCCCGTGGCGCCCCGAGCAGCCGCTGCCGTGGTCGACCCGCACGATGTACGCCTCGCCGCCGTTCGCGGGCGATCCAGGAGGTCCGTCGTACACGCAGTCGCGCAGTGAGCCGCAAGGTGCGCTACGGCGGGTCACGGGGACCCTGCGCGCCCGCCCCGGCGCCATCGCGCTGATCGTCGTGATCAGGGCCGACGCGCTCGCCACGTTGCAGCTCGGCGGTCGCACGCTCGACGTCGCGGCCCTGCAACGCGGCCCCGACAGCACCGTCGTGCTCCGGATCCAGGGTCCGCCGGCTGCTGGCGTGGAGGTCGTCGCCGAACTTCGCAGCGACGCCCCATGGATGCTCGCCGACCTCTTGCCCGGGCTCGCCGAGTCGCCCCCGTCCGCGACGCTGCTCTCACAGCGCCCCGCGGATCGGACCCCGTACCAGACCGGCGACCTCCGCATCGCGCTGCGGTCGATCCAGCCGTGAGCCCCGGTGCGATAGACCAAGCACCTGCACATGGCGATTCAACGCGATAACTCCGTCCTTAGCCGCGGTCCGCTATTCGACACAAAGGCCAGGAAACAGTATATCTCAGATAAATCGCGTGAGAGGATCCCAGACCTCCAACGTCGGCTAACCACCCTCTCAAAGTGGGTCAACGCGGTTCGACGGGGCGGCGGGGCGGTCTCGAAGGAGACCAGTCTAGAAGCCGACTTTTACAAGCAGATCCTCTGTGACGTGCTTGGCTACGTCACGCACCCCAACGAGGGCGCCACCGCGTACTTGAAGCCGCCATCTCGCCTCACGCGGACGTCCAAGGAGCCGGACGCTCTCTTGGGCCGAGGCCTGACTGCCGACAATTGGCAACCGGCGGTCGTGGTCGAAGTCAAACGGCCGGGGACCCCATTTGACGCGCCACAATCGCGCGAATCTCACCTCACACCGGTGGAGCAGGCCCTCGAGTACGGCCAAACGATCCTGGGTGTGCGATGGGTGTTGGTGTCGGACATGTTGAAGGTCCGGCTCTACTCTGTAGATCGCCCATTTTCCTTTATGGAGTTCGACTTGGAGCGCTGTGCGAACGACAGCGGCGGCACCCAAGAATTCGCCGAGCTACATTTCTTGATCCATCGTGACTACCTCGTAGGAGACATCGGAAGTGTCGACGGCGCGACGACACGACTCCTGCGCGATTCACGCACGAGCCAGCAGGACGTCCTCCCGAGCTTCTACGAGGCATACTCGCAGATCCGCAGGGACCTCTTGGGAGCCCTCAGGGAGGCGTCAAAGGGGATCAAGCCAACTCCGGACAATGACGAACTCGGGTCGGCGACGCAGCGCCTCTTGGACCGGATTCTGTTCATCTGCTATTGCGAGGCGAGCCCAGACGTGCCCATCCCGCAGGGGACGCTTCGCGGTGTCGTCGAGAGGGCGAGGAGGTCGCCAGCTTCCGCCCGCAACAAGGTATATTCCGACCTGAAGGCGCTCTTCCGTGAGATCGATGTGGGGAGCCCCAGTGGAAGTGGCGTCGATGTATCGGGATACAATGGCGAGCTTTTTAAAGAGCACAGGATCCTCGATGTCGTCGACTTGGCGGACTCGCTGGCCCTAAAGAAGTACCGAGTTACAGATTCTCGTGGCGAGATCGTCCGGCAGATCGATGGCGTTTGGGGCCTCTACGTCTTTGACTTCTGGAGGGAGCTTAATGAACACCTGTTGGGACGTATCTTCGAGGAGTCGTTATCGGAAGTTTCGGAACTGCGTAC
>Ga0105046_10004166_pt1 | contig 23000 bp, 18 predicted proteins | sample MAT03_FD_78385 | JGI IMG/M metagenome (GOLD analysis project Ga0105046, IMG submission 78385) | Freshwater microbial communities from Lake Fryxell liftoff mats and glacier meltwater in Antarctica - MAT-03 (megahit assembly) | ecosystem: Environmental > Aquatic > Freshwater > Ice > Liftoff...
CAATTGACCCGATCGTTGCTGAATAATTGTTGAAGCGGTCTTCGCAGGCAACCCAAGTCCCTCCTCCCCCGAGATCGGGGGAGAAGGTGGCCGGAGGCCGGATGAGGGGGCTGACCGGTTTATTGTCAAACGAAGCTGAAGAACAAATGTAACCTCCCCTCACCCTGGCCCTCTCCCCCGTGGAAAAACTGTCCAGTTGGAAAATCGATTGCGGGGGGAGAGGGGACAATCGCAGGACGTTGCAGCCTCACTCACGACCGCGCGGAGTATAACGATGACGATGCACGATCAACTGAACCAGAAACTGAATGAGATCCACGATCAGATACGTTCTGCCTGCGGTCGCTCCGGGCGGTCAACGAACGATGTGCGGCTGATTGCCGTGACGAAGTATGCGGAATGGTCTTGGGTGGAAGCCCTGAGTTCGCTGCATCAGACGTTTGGCGAAAATCGTCCGCAGCAACTGGCCGAACGACAGATATTGTTGCCGGAAGTCGAATGGCATCTGATCGGCCAGCTTCAGCGGAACAAAGTCAAACTCGCGCTGCAGCATGCAAGTATGATTCATTCCATCGATTCACTGCGACTGCTGGAGCGCGTGGCTCAGGTGGCGGCGGGGCTGCAGGTTCGTCCAAAGGTCCTGCTTGAGGTGAATATGTCTCAGGAAACCACGAAGTCAGGTTTCACGCCTGAAGAACTGCGGGGTGATTGGTCGAAACTTGCGTTCTTTTCTGAAGCCGTCCAGATTGACGGCTTCATGACGATGGCGGCGGAGTCGGACGATCCTGAGAATGCGCGGCCGACATTTCGATCATTACGCACGCTGCGCGACGAACTGCAGCAGACCGACGCGAGTCAGAATGCTGGTCTGACACTTCGCGAGTTATCGATGGGGATGAGCGGTGACTTTGTGCCTGCCATCGAAGAAGGGGCGACCATGGTGCGAATCGGCAGCCGGATCTTTGCCGGGTTGTGAGGACAGGCTCATGGTGAGTCGCTCCAATGAGAAGCCGACTTGTGTGGGGTGGACTGAAACGTGATTCACCATTCAGCCCATACGATATGTTTTTGCAATGAATCTCAGTCGGCGGAGCGACTGAGCTACGTAGGCGATGTCGCTCCGCCGACTCGCATTCCTGTCGAGAGATTTACGTGGAACGAGGCCATTCAGCTTTCTCCACCGGCTCTCCGCCAGCAATATGATGCGGAACCGTGATTTGTCCCCGACGAACATGTCGACTATCCTTCATCCATCATGACTGAACTCGCGACATCCGATATTCCCGAATTTCTGCAATCGCTGAATCCGCAACAGCGATCTGCCGTGATGCATGGCGATGCACCGTTGTTGATTATTGCAGGCGCTGGCACCGGGAAGACAACCACGCTGGCTCATCGAGTCGCATGGCAGATCGTGTCCGGCACGGATCCGTCGCGGTTGCTCATGCTCACTTTTACGCGCCGAGCTGCCGCAGAAATGTTGCGACGAGTCGAACAGATTCTCGTGCAACTCGATCCTGCGACTGTCAAGGATCCAAAGGTCTGTCAGCGATCATCGATTCGGCGTATCGCGGGTGGCACGTTTCACTCGGTCGCCACGAACGTCCTGCGCCGATACGGAAATCTGATTGGACTGCATCCGGATTTTACAATTCTGGATCGAAGTGATTCGGAAGACCTGATGAATGTGGTGCGGTCGAAACTCAATCTGCCGAAATCAGACAGCCGTTTTCCTTTGAAATCGACCTGCCTCGACATCTACAGCCGCTGCGTGAATACTCAGAAGTCGCTGGAGATCGTGCTGAAGAAATATTTTCCCTGGTGCCTCGAACATCAGGAACGGTTGGGTGAACTCTTCACGGATTACACGACCACCAAAGAGCGACAGCGAGTCCTGGACTTTGACGACCTGCTGCTGTTCTGGAATGCGCTCGCAGAGAACGCCGATGGCGGGCAGATGCTGCGGCAGCAGTTTCAGAAAGTTATGGTCGATGAGTATCAGGACACCAACATCCTGCAGGCTCAGATTCTGAAAAACATCTGCCCCGACGGCAAAGGCCTGACCGCAGTCGGCGACGATGCGCAATCGATTTACTCGTTCCGCGCGGCGACCGTCCGCAATATCCTGGACTTTCCGGATGAGTATCCCGGCACGGTCCTGATTCCGCTTGAACAGAATTATCGCAGTACGCAAAAGATCCTGGATGCCACCAATCGGGTCATCGCGGAAGCCGACGAAAGGCACTCTAAGGAACTCTGGTCGACGCGTGGCGACGGTGCAATGCCGGTGCTGGTCACGTGTAGTGATGAGGACGCTCAGACGACGTACGTGATTGATCAGATTCTGGACCGGCGTGAGAAGGGAGTTCCGTTGAAGCAGCAGGCCGTGCTATTTCGAGCGTCACATCACAGCATGGCTCTGGAAGCGGAGCTCGGTCGTCGCAATGTCCCGTTTGTGAAATACGGCGGTCTTCGATTTCTGGAGACGGCACATGTGCGTGATTTGATGTCGTTTCTGCGGCTGGCGGAAAATCCACTCGATTCCGTCGCCGGTTTTCGCGTCCTCGTGCTGTTGCCCGGCATCGGTCATGTGAAAGCCGCGACGTTGCTGGATTCACTGCGCGACGCCGGTGGTCACTTTGATACGTGGTCATCCTGGACGCCTCCCACGGCACTGCGCGACGACTGGCCGAAGCTCATTCGTCTGCTCAAGGACATGGAACAGCGGGCTGAATCGGATGCGGGAGTTGCCACTGATATTCATGCGACGCGATTATTTTATGCTCCATTGCTGGAAACGAAGTACGACAATGTGAAGGCTCGACTGAATGATCTGATTCAGCTCGAAGCCATCGCCGCACGGTATCAAAGCCGGACAGATTTTCTGGCGGAGATGACTTTGGATCCGCCCGGTTCGACACAGGAACTTCCAGCCGATCCATTTCTGGACGAGGACTATCTGATCCTCAGCACGATCCATTCGGCGAAGGGTCTGGAATGGGATTCGGTGTTCGTCATTCATGCGGCTGACGGCAATATCCCGTCCGACATGGCCACCGGCAGTCCTGAAGAAATCGAAGAAGAGCGCCGTCTGTTTTACGTCGCGATGACACGCGCCAAAAATCATCTGAGCGTCGTGCGTCCCGAGCGATATTACTTCCACAACCGTCGCAAAAGCGACCAGCATTCTCTCAGTAAGATCACGCGTTTTCTGCCGACGCAAATCCAGGTATTGTTTGACCGGCAGTCACAGGGAATGACGTACGGTTCCGGTTATGGGGGCACTGGTCAAAGTGGCCTGATCCAGAGCGATACTACGGAGATCCGGAAGAGAATCTCGAAGCTATGGGGTTAAGTCGAGATAGCTCCAGCCCAACGTAGGATGGACATTCTTGTCCGTCCTGGCCCTGAATTTCCTCGATTTAAGCCCGTATTGACTCATTTGTCAAAACTACGGGATACTAAGCCCGTCAGAACTCGCTGACGCGGTCTGTGCGAATCAAGGACTGAATATGTCTGCCGTCTTGTCACAAATGACAACCGCAGCCACACCGCAGGCGGATATCTGTCCGGCCTGCGGTGCACCATCCACTCAGGCTGGTCACGCCTGGAGATTTGTCAATGCGCGAGGCGAGACAGAATGGCTGCGCTGCCACTGCTGCCGGTCTTACTTCATGGACCGCAGTTACAGCCTCGCAAGTGAAGTCAGCCATACTCAGACGATGACATGGGGCGACACAGAACACGGCGCGCAGTTGAACACGTTTAAGCAGCGGATGTACAAGTCCATTCTCGGACAACTTCAGAAGCATGTGCAACCAGAAGGCAAATCACTCCTGGATGTCGGCTGTTCCTACGGCGGCTTTATGGAGGCCGCAAAAGACGTCGGTTTCGGCGTCTGCGGTTTCGATATCGTTCCGCAGGCAGTGGACTACGTAAAGGCGCATGGTATGTCGGCGGAATGCTGCGGACAGATTCGGGACTTTCAGGGATCGACAGCAACATTTGACGTAATTACCGTGCTGGATGCCAATATCTACTGGCCGGATCAGGCGACAGAACTGAGCGACATTCGCAACCGTCTGAACGACGGCGGTTTGCTCGTGATGCGTGTTGTGGACAAGTCATGGCTGGCAACCGTCGGTGCGGGATTGCAGAAATTATCGCCTGATCGAGGCCAGAGAGTGCTGCAGCGGGCGGTCAACGATCATCGATTTTCAATGCCGATCGGCAGCCTCTTGGGACTACTCAGGAAGACGGGCTTCAGCGTCATCAGTGCGTCACCGAAAGGAGCCGTCCACAGCGACGATACCAGTCTGATGGTGAAATTGGCTTTTGGATTCGGCATTGCGCTCTGGCAGACGATGGGCGTATTCCTGGCACCCGGCGCGGTGGTGATCGCGGAAAAAGCCTGACCCTGACCATAGGCGAAACGGTAGAGTCGCTCACAAATGTCTCTCGCTTCTGATCGCATATGCCGCGCGGTTGAGGATGGCGCATACGTATAACCGCGTGAGCAACGCCCCGCGCGTGGGAATCCATGAAGCGGGACACTGCTCGCGCGGCCCGCCGGGCACGCGGTTAAACGAATCAATGCAAACCGAGTGCGGTATAAGAAATCGCTGCAGGAAATCCAGTAATTTGTGACTTTGCCCGGTGAAGTTCGGCAAGAAATTGCGGAGAATACAGGGATTGGGCTCACGAATTTGAATTTGTCTCTCGTAGAGACATCGAGCATGTACAGCGCACCTGTCAACAGTACAATTCCCGCATGACTACTGAAACAAAACTCAATATCGTCCGCAATCCAACGCGTTCCGTTGCCATCGGCGATCGATTCATCGGCGGTGAATCGCCGATTGCCGTGCAGAGCATGACGGCGACAAAGACGACGGACATTGACGCGACGGTGCGGCAGATTCACGACCTGGTCAATGCAGGTGCCGACATCGTCCGCGTGGCAATTGACAGCCAGAAAGATGCAGAAGCTCTCATCGAGATTCGGCAGCAGGTCACCGGCAACCTGTCGGTGGACCTCCAGGAAAACTACCGCCTGGCAGAAGTCATTGCGCCATATATCGACAAGATCCGTTACAACCCAGGACACCTGTATCACCATGAAAAGTCCAAGCCGTGGCAGGAAAAGGTGAAATATCTCGTCCAAGTGGCTCGCGACAATGACTGTGCGATGCGCGTGGGTGTCAATTGCGGGTCAGTCGATCCCGAAGTGAAGTCGAAATTTGACGAACACGATTCGATCTCGCCCATGCTCGAAAGCGCTTGGGAACACTGTGCTCTGCTGGATGAACTGGGGTATGAGCGTTATTGCGTGTCGCTGAAAGATTCAGATCCTCAGAAGGTGATCGAGGTGAACCGCCGGTTTGCGGAGAAGCGTCCCGATGTGCCGCTGCATCTGGGAGTCACCGAAGCGGGAATGCCGCCGGACGGAATCATCAAGACGCGAATTGCGTTTGAGCAGCTCATCAGTCGCGGCATCGGCGACACGATTCGGGTGTCGCTCACGGTCGCCAACAATCGCAAGGCTGAAGAGATTGTCGCCGGACGCAAAATTCTCGACGACATCGCCGCAGGCCGCGTTCGCAGTTTCGTCGATTATGGTTTGAAGACGCTGAACATTATTAGTTGTCCGAGCTGCTCCCGGGTCGAAAACGAAGCCTTCGTAGACCTCGCCGAACAGGTTCGCGAGATGACTCGGTACGCCGAAGCGCACAAGATTACGATTGCGGTGATGGGCTGCCGAGTCAACGGGCCTGGCGAAACGGACGATGCAGATCTCGGCCTGTGGTGCGGCCCGACGCATGTAAACCTCAAACGCGGCAAAGAATCCATCGGTGCGTTTCTGTACGACCAGATTCTGCCGAAACTCCGGATCGAACTCGATGCGTTGATTGCCCGACAGCGCGTTTAGCGGCTGGTGGAAGGCTGGGGCGGCGGAAAAAGATTCCACCGAGCCCAGCACCGAAGGCAGAGCAGTTACTAAAAGACTGCGAGACGCCGGGCAATTACCTGGAATCAAAGTCTGATCATTTGATCGCAGCCGATTCTGCATACTTGTCGTCTCAAGGAGGACGAAGGCTGGTGAGCCTGAGCAAAAAAAGTCACCGCGTCGGTAATCGAATCCACGCACGTCCCTGGTCAGCAGTATTCGCTTGAACAAATCAGTTTTGTTGTTCAGGAACTGATTCTGAGCGCACGGACCGGGTTTCGAGGTGCATCTCGGGTGGTGGATTCCGTTGCCAGAATGTTTGGACTCAACTGGGAAATTCCTCACCACACGACATGCCACGCGTGGTTGCAGCGCATCGGGCGGTTCCAGTTGCAGCGTCCGAAAGATATGGCGGACGATTCCATCCGGAGCTTGGACCACACGGTGCAAATCGGACAGGAAAAGTGCCTTGTGATTCCGGGACTGCGTGTACGCGACATGCCTGCGACGGGAACCGCTCTGAGTATGGCGGATCTGCAGTTGCGGAATCTGCTTCCGGTCAAGATACGCTGCATGAATCTCGCGTCACTGCTGCGTTGGGGCAGAGCGATTCTGTCGGTGCTCGATCGGCAACCGGAAACCGTGTTGCGACATGGCACGGCCGAACGGTTTTCCGTTGGAACGACGTCTATGAACATGCAACACATTTTCGGCACATGCGTGACGCCGCACTTCATTTCGCGCAGAACGGTTCTTTACCTTGTATAGCGAGACTTTGACACTCTGAGCAGGATGGCAGTTCGGGAGCGCTGGGGGAATTTTGCGGAATTTACCACAATTTTCCGATGGGGGGATTGCTGGCCAACAATACGTTGCTTATCTAAGCGTGTTTGGCGAAGCCTCAGCGTTCACAACTACCACAATGCCGCTTGGCACGAATGTGACAGTGATCGATTATTTCGTTTGGAATAACACCACTGATCCTATGAATAACCCCTCTTGGAATTATTTTTCCGAGATTGGCGACGCCCAATTCTCTGCTTCGTTCTTTTCTGTCGCTGCCGTCCCGGAACCCACTTCCCTCGCCTTGTGCGGCATCGCTGCATGCGTCGCAGGTGTTGGCGCCGCTCGTCGCCGCCGCCGTGAGAAGAACCAAACCGCGACTCCCTAACGCTTCGGGCCGAGCGAAAAAATAACGTCGATACGGGCGACCACAGCGGTCGCCCGTTTTTCGTTGGTGTTGCTTGTCGGTGGAAAGAAAAAGCTGCCATTTGGGTTTGTGAAATCGAGTGCAACCTGAGCTCAGCGCGTATTGGTAGCGAGTCCGTCCTGAATCGGATTTTTTGCGGGATCGAGGGTCTGGAGCGGAATTGACGAGTACGTCATTTCTGTCGGTTTTATGAGTCGTGATCGCCAACCCTGGACTGCGTTTCGCAGGCGGCATGAAGGCCGCGTGAGAGGCTCGAAGCCCCAAGCTGCCTTATCCGGCGAATGTAAGCGAAGCGGCGTTGGACTCGCGACAGAGAGCCTTACTTTTTACATAAACGACCTTGGCTTCAGACAACGACAAGCGATGTCAGAAGCACGACGGCCATGGGGACGACGGCGTCATCGATCGCCCTTGTCAGATTCAGCTGCCAGAGCTTCGAGTGAGGTTAAGTTTACGGCTGGCGAAGAAATCGTCACTCCCAATCGCGCCAGCACGGCAACCAGGAGATTTTCACATTTGATTTGCGGCGGACCAGATTTTCGGCTGCGCATGCTTTTGCGATGCACTTCCTGCAGCGGCTTGGCTTCGTCTGCGAGAGCATGTTTTGGCACATGGTCCGCTCCAGTACTGATTGCACTTCAGCATACATTCAGCGGTCAGCATCCACGCGGCTCGCATGCAACCGTTGCGGAAGCGTGACAAGTTGCCGCCGCGACCTACACCGCGACGCGGTTCCTGAATCTGAAATTTCAAATTCGAAATCTCAAATTGAAACCAATGCAATCGCCAACACGTCGGAAAATGGCGATCCTGAATCCTCAAACCTCTACGCACCGCTTCCTCCTGCGGAATGGTCCAATGCGGAATCTGCAGTCCATCGAGGACTGGCGCATCTGGCGGGCACATCACTCGCGATCCTGGCTTTGACACCGGCGTATCAGCTTTTGCCGATCTATCAGCGATAGAGAACGGCCCGGTTCCCCCCTTTGAAGAACATCGCGATCTCAACTACGCAATGATTTGCTGGATCGGCGTGCCAAAATCGATCTCCAGTCTCTTTTGTCCTGGAAACTCAAGGCGACGAGAATCCACGCCCAATTGATGCAGGAGCGTCGCATGAATGTCCGTGACATAGTGGCGATCTTCGACGGCGTGAAAACCTATCTCATCTGTCGCTCCGTGCACGACGCCGCGTTTCAGTCCGCCGCCCGCCATCCAGACCGAGAATCCATAAGGATGATGATCACGTCCATCGGAACGCTCGGCACCCGGTGTTCGACCGAATTCCGTCGCCCAGACGACCAGCGTCTCGTCCAGCAGTCCGCGTTGTTTCAGGTCTTTCAGCAGACCCGCGATCGGCTTATCGACGGCCCTGCATCGCGTGGAGTGATTCTTCAACAGTTCACTATGGGCATCCCAGCCGTCGTCGTAGATCTGCACAAATCGAACGCCGCGCTCCACCAATCGACGTGCCGCAAGACTGAAGCGACCGACGCGCTCCGTAGCAGGTTCGTGCAGTCCGTACAGCTCCTGTGTCAATTGCGTTTCATCACTGAGTCGTACGACTTCCGGCACTGACATCTGCATGCGGAACGCAAGTTCGTAACTCTTGATCCGGGCGCGCATGGCCGGATCATCCGGATACTGAATCCCGGCGAGACCGTTCAGCTCATGCAGCAGATCCAGTTGTTCCCGGCGCTCAGCAATCGACACGCTGGCACCAGGCGTTCCAAACGGCAGCGGGTTGTTCGGATCCAGGGCCATGTTGACTCCGGAGTGTTCCGGTCCAAGATAGCTGCCACTGTGGGCTCCCACTCCTCCGCAGCAGTCGCCAGGACCGCCACCCATCACCACAAACTGCGGCAGGTTATCATTCAGAGAACCAAGACCATAATGCACCCATGATCCAATCGACGGGTGAAAGCCATCAAAGATGTGTCGCCCTGTGTGAAACTGAAGCTGAGCCGCATGATCATTGTCGGTGGTCCACATGGACCGCACGATGGCAAGATCATCGACGCAGTCACCAACATGAGGCCACCAGTCACTGACCTCGATGCCGCTGTTGCCGCGTCGTCGAAACCCCACTTGCGTGGGATACAACTTTGCCATCAGGGCTCGTGGAGTTCCCGCAAAGTCGCGCACGTTTTTTCGGTAGAACGGTGAGTCCAGCACGGACGACTTGAATGGGGATTCATCGATCGTCAGTCCCGCATACCTGTCCACCGCCGGTTTGGGATCAAAGCTCTCAAGATGACTGGTACCGCCCAGCATGAAATACCAGATGACGCTCTTCGCCTTTGGTGCGAACTGAGCGATCGCGGAATCAACCATCTCGTCGGCGGTTGACTCGGTAGGGCGCGCAATACCGTCGCGGGCCAGCAGAGACCCTAATGCCAGCCCCGTGAATCCCATTCCCATGTCGGACAGGAAATGTCGGCGACCGAGTTTGATATCGGAACCAGACTTCAATCGCGAAGCTGCTGACGCAGCTGGAGAAGGGGAAGCTTTCATGGCGGGCACTTCAAAGGATGTCTATTGCTGATAAAGGCGGTGTGTGGATGGAAAATGAAGGATTCAACGGATTGTGACAAAATCATTGTGACTCAACAGCACATGAACCAGGTTCTCGCGGGCTCGCAGGTAAGCAACAGTCGCCGCCGCTCGCTGCGAGGACTCCCCTCCGGCGGGAAACAAGACGAGGTTTGCGGCACCAGCTGTCTCGACATTTCGTCCCAGAAACGTCTGACACACAGCGACTTCAGCGTCCGTCGGTGTTCTGTTCAGAATGGTTTCAAATGCAGCCGTAATGAAGGCCACTCTGATCTCCGCCGCGTCGTTTTCACCCACTTCCTCGTTGAGTTTTCCAGCCAGAAGTCGCGCGTGATCCAAACACAGGCGGCTGTTCATCAATGCCAGAGCCTGCTGCGGAACAACACTCTCCTGGCGGCGGTAGCACTCGTTGGGATTTGCGGCATCGAAGGTCTCCAGAAATCCGGCCTTCTCGTTCGGCGTGCTCCGAAAATACAGACTGCGCCGCAGGTTGGTCTGGGCATCCGTTTCAGGAATCTCCGGGCCACCGCGTGAAGGGTCCAGCGAGCCCGCCACGAACAGCAGAGAATCGCGCACGGCTTCGGCTTCCATCCGGCGGGAATTCATCCGCCACAGAAATCGATTTCCCGGATCAACAGTCGCGTTTGCAATTGCAGAAGCCGATTGACGCATGGTCGAGGAACTCTGTCGATACACCGAGGACAGCACGATCATGCGATGCAGAGACTTCATTTTCCAGCCGTTGTTCGTCAGCTCCGTTGAGAGCCAGTCGAGCAATTCCGGATTCGATGGCTGTTGACCGTTGAGTCCAAAGTTGGCAACCGATGGAACAAGTGCTTCTCCGAAGTGACGCAACCATATATGATTCACTGCAATGCGCGAGGCTCGCGGATTCTGAGGATTCGTAATCCACCGCGCCAGCGCCAGACGTCGTCCGGTTGAGGAAGTCGGAAAGGTCTCGCCCAGCACGGAATAAGTGCCGTCCGCCTTATCGACGGCTGCCTTTGCTTCTGCCAGCTTCTGTTCTGCCGCTGAGTGTTTCTGTTCAGCCTCGGTCGGCGCAACTGCGGCATTCTCGGGTGCTGCCGACGGTGCCGATGCAGAACGAACGCCTGCCAGAAACTGCTCTGCGGCCAGCACTTCTTCGGAGAGCTTCGCAGCGGCAACCTGACGCTCAGCACGACTGGCAGCGAGGGCCTTCACACGAGCAACATCCTCGGGTTCGCCAAAGTGCTTCGCTCGTTCGGCCGCAAGTCTTGCTTGTATCGCTTCGACTTCGTACTGAGCGGTGATCTGCTTTGCTTTCGCGAGCGCCACCTGATGCATGGCCGTGATTCGACGCTGCCTGAGATCGTTCAGATCCGGAACAAGTTCGCGGACATCCACCTCCAAAAACTCGGCCGAGCCGCTGTGAACCCACATCGCAAATTTTCCATCACGGCGAGCCAACGGCATTGTGTATTCCAGCTTGTGTTCTCCGTTCAGCATAATCGTCAGTTGCTGATCCCGAACCGTGATCTCGACCGTTGTCACTTCACCCACTGAAAGTTTTGTGCTGACGATCCCTGGCTGTGGATAAACCTGCTGCCCTTTGTCGCGGTGAAATGCCTGAACGGACTGCGCTGCATCACCGGTGGATGTATAGATATCCTGCGAGTTTCCGTTGTCGATGTAATCAAAGCTGAATCCAACCGATCGATACGTTCCCGGCTGCAGCGTCCGATATCGCACGCGAGCCCGGAAGTTGCGGGGGTGAACGGTGCTGGCGACAACGGTCGCAAAACTTCCGACAGAGGACTCAATCAGCTTGCCATCCTGCCAAAGCCAGTTGCCGGATTCGACGTTCCAGACGTGTGATCGCGATTGGAAATCATCATGCAGCACCGGGGCAACGTTGGCGGCATCCGCTTCCCCAGCCTGCTGTTGCGCGATTGCCGCCAGACGTTCTTCGACGGCTTTTTCGGCCAGTGCTGCGTCGCCGCGAGCCTTTGCGATCTGCTGTTCTGCCAGCACGGCTTTCAATTCGGCGGCGGCAATCAGTCCGTCGGCCACAGCTGGACGCAATTGTGGATACCAGGCTTCCGGAGAAAGTTCCACGAGCTGGATCTCGCCAGCCAGTTCGCCCAACGCTGTGGGCACAGCCGGAGTCATCAGCTTTGATTCATCCGGATAGCGGTTGTCGCCTCGTTGAAAGACAAAAGTCTTCGCATCAACGACTTTGTCAAATGCTCGGGCAACGCCGTCCTTCAGCACTGGTCCCAACGTCGCATCCTTCTCCGAGTCTGTGTTTCCGCTGACTGGATCTGTGCGAAGATCATGCGGTTCGAAGAACGCGCGGAAGTGGTAGTAGTCTTCCTGCGTAATCGGGTCAAACTTGTGATCATGGCACCGAGCGCACTTGAGTGTCAGCCCCAAAAATGCCTGGCTGGTGTGTTCGACTGTGTCAAACATCCAGACGTTGCGGTCAAACTTATACCAGTTGCGACCGAGAAATCCTGTGGCTCTCAGGATATCCGAATCCGCCGGAGCCAGTTCATCACCTGCCAGCATTTCGACAACCATCTGTTCATAGGGTTTGTCATCGTTGAGCGATTCGACAATCCAGTCACGCCAGCGCCAGATATGTCGCTGGCTGTAGCGGATTTCGTTAATGCCGCGACTTCCATACCAGTCGCTGTAACGCCAGACATCCATCCAGTGGCGTCCCCAGCGTTCACCATATTCCGGGCGAGCCAGCAATTCGTCAACGACTTTCTCAAAGGCATCCGTGGATTGATCCTGCAGGAATGCGTGCAGTTCCGCGCGCGTTGGCGGAAGCCCGGTCAGATCCATGCAAACCCGACGCAACCAGACTTCCCGCGGCGCATCTTCTGCCGGGGACAGACCACGCTTCTCATGTTCGACGGCAATGAAGGCGTCAATCGGATTGCGAACCCAGGCCTGATTCCTGACAGCCGGCACTGCAGGACGAACGGGACTCTGATAGGACCAATACCGTGCGGGATCGTCGGGGATTTTTTCATCGGTCGGCGAAGTTGCTCCCTGATCAATCCATCGTTTCAGCAGTTCAACCTGCGACTCCGACAGTTTCTCGCCCTGACCTTCCGGAGGCATACGAACACTGTGATCCTGTGCGGTCACGCGGTCGATCAGCACACTGCTGTCGCTTTGGCCAGGCACCACGGTCGGTCCGTTGTCGCCGCCCTTGAGGATCAATTCGCCGGCATCCAGCCTTAGCCCTGAGTTCTGTTTCAGCGCGCCATGGCAGGCGGCACATTTCTGAAACAAAAGTGGTTTGATCTCGCGCTCGTAATCGACCACTCGCGATGGCTGGACATCATCTTCTGCCGCACACTGCGGCAAAGCATCTACCGGAATCAGCAGCGGGACCAACAGAAAACCAGCAGTCAACACAATGCACTGCATGTCGGAAGCTCACTTGTTTCGAACGGGCGGGAACGAATCTCGATACGGATTCAGGCGATGATCTCATGCACCGGCTCACCGCCATGTGCGATAAAGATCGGGCGACCACTGCGGTCAGGCACAGTCATATGGGGGTCGATTCCCATCAACTGATAGACCGTGGCCACAAAATCCGCAGGGGACACAGGATGCGAGTCCGGGTAGGCACCGATCGAATCCGTCGAACCGTAAACCAGTCCCTGTTTGACGCCACCTCCAAACAAGAGACTGAAGCCACATTGTGGCCAGTGGTCGCGACCTGCTGACGCATTCACTTTCGGCGTGCGCCCCATTTCTCCCATCACGACAACCAGCGTCGAATCCAGCAGTCCCCGCGAATCAAGATCCTGCAGCAGCGCCGGAATCACCTGGTCGAGCAACGGCAGGTTCAGGTTCTTCAGCATGCCGAAGTTATTCGAATGCATGTCGTACGCATGACCGTAATGGTCGAAGATCTCCTGATGCACACTGACGAATGGCACTCCCGATTCCACCAGCCGTCGTGCGATGATCAGGCTTGCTCCGGGAAGGTGTCGGCCATAGGCTTCGCGGATTGCCGCGGGTTCCAGGTTCAGATCGAATGCATCGCGGGTCCGCCCCGAAGTCAGCAGCAGGAAAGCTCGGCGCTGAGCATCATTCATCGTATCGACGGCGGCTGAAGCCTGTGTGCGTGCGAATTCTCCGTCGATCTGCGAGATCAGCGAGCGTCGCCGATCAAGTCGCTCGACAGTCATGTCGGCCAGTGCATCTGCCGTCGGCGGCACGGGCTCACCCAGCGCCATCACCGGGTCATAGTGGGCAACCTTTGGTTCACGCGCGAATGTGGGTTGACAGAGCGTGAACAGAGGATCGTACTGCTTGCCGAGGAATCCGCCATACGGACCACGTCGCCGATGCCCCTTTTCACCTGATCCCGGAAAGCAGGGCATACAAACCGCGCCGGGCAGGTCTTTGGGACCGAGCCCCAGATACTGGCAAATGGCACCGATGTCCGGCGGATCGGTGGGCATCGCCTGAGCCGCCGGGTTGCCATCCGTAAACCCCGTCATGAACGGCAGAGGATCGTGCGAGTTGAACATATGACTGAACGTGCGAATCAGCGTCGCACGATGCATCCACTGCGAGAGCCTCGGCAGGTGTTCGCAAATCGTCAATCCATGAACCGATGTCGGGATCGGAGAAAACTCGCCCCGAATCTCAAGCGGGGCCTGCGGCTTCATGTCAAACATGTCAATGTGCGAAGGACCGCCCAGAAGATTGAACATGATCACTGACTTCGCCGGTCCGCGGCCTGCTTCAACGGCACTTGCAGCTTGCGCTACGCGCGACCAACTTAAGCCGCCAAACAGCGACAATCCGCCAACTCGCATGACTTCCCGGCGGGTGATCCCATCGCACAGACGATTCGCTGTGCCAAGCACACGCAGCATGTTGATTCTCCTTCGCCGAAGGACTGAATGAGTTGACGATCATTTCAACCGCACTTGCGTCGTGTGAGCGGCAACCTCCATTCAATTATGACTTTCAGGTGAACCAGCGTAACAGGTCATCATTGGAACAGTCAATGAGTAGGGATCGCTCGATAAATAACTGTCCGATATGAAGTGAGCGGCGAGGATTTCGGACATTAAACGAATTGCAACCCGGAAACAATGAACCGGCGGCGACTGGGTGGTGAATCACTTTCGCGGTACGATGCCGCGACCGGCATTGAAGAAGATCGCCTGTCGCAGAGAATTCAGGCCTCGTTACGCCGCCGTCAGTTCAGGAGTCCGTCATGGAACACGACACCAACCGCCGTATGAATTTCGATCCGGTGACCAGGCAATTCCTCTACGGAACCGCATGGAAGGAGAACGAGACACAGCGCCTGACCGAGCTGGCGCTGAGACAGGGCTTTCGCGGCATCGATACCGCGAACCAGCGGCGTCATTACCACGAAGCGGCGGTCGGCCAGGCCATCGCGGCGGCCATCAAGAGCGGCCTGGTGGTCCGCGATGATCTGTTCCTGCAAACGAAATTTACGTTCCAGAGCGGGCAGGATCATCGTCTGCCCTACGATCCCGCTGCCTCCGTCACAACTCAGGTGGAACAATCGTTTGCCAGCTCACTTGAACACCTGGGGACCGAGTTCATCGACTCATATGTCCTGCACGGGCCAACTCAGCGAATCGGCCTGACTCCGGACGATTGGGCGGCCTGGCGTGCCATGGAAGTGATCCACGACAGCGGTCGAGCACGTGTGCTGGGTATCAGCAACGTGACCCTCGAACAACTCCGGTCTTTGTGTCAAGAGGCACGCATCCGACCTCGCTTCGTCCAGAACCGGTGTTATGCCGTCCGGAGCTGGGACCGCCTCATCCGTGAGTTCTGTGCGGCCAATGACATGATTTACCAGGGCTTTTCGCTGTTGACCGGCAACCGCGAAGTGATGGGGCGTCCCGAATTGGTCCAGATCGCCAGGCACCATCGTCGGACTGTCAGCCAGATCGTGTTTCGATTTGCGCTCGATGTCGGAATGCTGCCATTGACCGGAACCACCGACGCCGATCACATGCGCATGGATCTTGATGTCTTTGATTTCCATCTGCAACCCGCAGAATTGCAGACGATCGAACGTCTGGCCTCACGGTGAGTTCACAATCCTGTCGAGGTCAAAGACTGAATGGTTCGGCGATTTCGGGAGGCGTTCCGCTTCATTGTTTGTGGCGTCAAAGGCGAAGCCGGATACAATCGATCGTGGTCTGCAACGAATGTTCCAAGTCTGTGCGGAGTTTCGAAGTGATGCCCCTGTGAATCAAGGCGTATGTGGATTTTGCCTTCAAGAAGATGAAGGATTCTGCGAGTCGCATTTTCAACATCGAAATGCAGAGGACAAAGCGATGCAAACTTACTCCGTGCCATTCGTCCGCACTCGCGAAGTCAAAGCCTTATCTGTTCGTTGCTTCGGGTAGACGATGCGACGCCCCGATTCCGGAGCACGCTTTCGGGCCGCTTCAACGTATGCATGTGCATCTCCATTGTGGTCGGCCAAAAGCTTTTGCCGTGTCGCATGGATTTCCTCCAGGATCGGATTAGTTGTCATCATTTGGGTCTCCAAGGAACTCCGCATGTGTGCAGATCAAGATTCGAGGAAGTTCGAGGTCGTCAAGTAGACGATATAGTCGAGGAAGTTCGTGTGCATTGGCAATGTGACGGCAATTTTGCGTCAACAGGTATCCTACACCGGCAAGCACCGCTGAAGCTACGTGCAAAGCATCCAATCTCGCTTTCGGGGGCATCAGACACCCGGACACAATCTTGTCTGCGATAATCTCAATTTCGAAATCAGGTACCAGTAACCCAACGTTTTCCAGAACCTCGAGCCTTCGTTTGGCGGCGTCTGCATCACCTTGTGACGCTTCGTCGATCACGAACTGTGACGTCACCAATCGATACTTTGGGGCTTCAGATTCGAGCCAGCGCCGTGCCTGATCCTGCAAAACAGCTATGGCTGGGATCTTACTTGGCCACGCGGTGGCATGGCTGATGACTGACGTTTCAATGTAGATGGTATCCATGTCCGTATTCTATCGCAACGAACGAGGGATTGGTCAGCCTGTTTGCTTAATACTTTGGATGGCCCCGACACTTGTTCGCCCCGACACTTGTTCCGTTATGTGCTTTTACTCAGGTGTCCATTCCTCGCGGAACGATTGCGCAGAATCAGCGACCGCTTTTTCGGTTGGAGCGAGGCCTTGCCGCCACAACCAGACGGTTGCGAGCTGTGCTGCAAACACAGCTTCGGTGAGCCCGTGCAGCTTTACAAGCTTGTTAACAAGTTTCCGCTTTTCGGTGGCGTAACGGCGATCGATTTCAGGTTGATCGTCGACCCTACCAGTAAAGAAACCATCCTTGTCGGTGTAAGGAGTCTCTGCAATTTTGCGACAGGCATCAAGCGCAGACCAATAATCGTGAAAGATTGCGAGTTGACCGGAAGTTGGACGAGCGTTGGGATCGCGCCATTGCCAATCTACGCTTGCATCTTGCCATGCTGGGAGCATTGGCCCGGCAGTTGTTGAAGCGTGAAACATTTGACTGCCATCGTGAGCCTTGCCATCGGCAAAGCTGTCGTCAAGTAGAATGTTGATTCGCTTGTACTTTGCATCCGGCTGAACTCGTTCAATGTCGGCTTTTAGATGTTCGTAGATTTCTTTTGCGGCGCTCTCAGCGGCGGTTTTTGTGTCGGGTGATGGGAGAACAGCACGAACCGTGCGATGTTGGATACCGCCGACAATGTAGTTTTTCTGTGTGAAGTCGATGACTGCGTACGGGCGTTCTTGTTTGTCCCAGATGAACCTGCCGCCAGTTTCCTTTGACACAGACGCCTGCATTCGGGCGAGTTCACGTGCAACTTCGGCAACGCGCGGATCGGCGGCAAGTGATGCTGCGGAATCGGTCTCAGCGACCGTGTCCGAATCCGGTTGCTGAGGGTTCACGACAGCTGGCGGCGTGGAAGTGTCTTCGGTGGCAGGCGCGATGTCAGTGGTGTGTTGCGTGCAGCCGAGAACGAAGCACGGCATGAGCATGGCGGCGGTAACGAGTGACTTAGCCATAAGAATCACGACCCGCTTGGCACATAACGAATTGCGTTAACCAGACGCGAACAATTTTTTAACAATGTTTGAAAACCTAACTTGAGCGTTCCGGTTGAACGCTTTGTTCGTTTGCTTTGGTATGATGCTGAGAATTATTTCACAGAGGTTTTTGGAGGCATGAGATGAAAATTGAATTGAAACATTGCGAGCAGATGACACAAGAAAAAGCCGAGTTCATTGAGGCGAAGATCAATGAAATGTACGACTTTGTTCTGGATTCGCGAAAGTGCCTGAACCAAGAGGCGCATACGACATTGAACTGGCTGTTTGCAATCATTGTGGGCGGCGCAGGCTATGCCGTGACACAGATTGTTGAGAATAAAATGCAATGGTGGGTAATTGCTCCGATATCAGTTATGGTTGCAGTCTGTATTTGGCAAGCCATCCGACTGTTTCAAGGTGCCCTACAGGCGTCGTCAATTTATCCAAAAGGCAATGAGCCAAAGAACCTTATTACGGCCCAGTTCGTGAGTAGTGATCTGCATTGGATGCGATTGGCAGAAACTGCCAATATGCAAGAGCGGATCAGTCATGCACTGTCCCACAACCGAAAAATGGGCGATGCAATCAACCGCGCAAGATGGGCTGTAGTACTGATGCCGTTCATCGCCGCAGTCGGGGCGGCAATCGCGTTGCGTATCAACGTCCCTTCTTAGGATTTTCTGTACGCATATCTTTCTCTGGCTGAGGCGGCTGTTGTGGTGGAATCGATGGTAGTTTTGGTGGATCAGCCATAAGACACCTTTTGAAAACGAACATTCCAGTAATCAAAACTCAGTTTGAGGTAATAGCCCTCTGAGAATCAGGAAAATCAAAACTCGAAAGCGAATTCAGTGCCGGATCAGCACTCGCTCAATCTGCTCGATCGCACGAATGAGATCAACTCGCTTCATGAGATCATCAAATCTTCTACGCGCCGTGTACCAGGGATGTTGCCACTGCTGAGTTCCGCGTGAAGATCTTTCAGGTGTTCGCGCAGATCTTCAGGACTTGAGCCCTGTGCCCAGTAATCCGGGTATTGCTGTAGATACCCGATCCACGCGTCGCCGTCTTGCCAGACTACAATTTTCACGCTTTGCATTGCACGGTCGGCCACTTTGTGGGACTGCGCCGTATGTAGGGTGTGACAAGCGGCTGCGCAGGCACACCAAATTGGTGAAGCGGTGTGCCTGCGCGTTGCTTGTCACACCCTACGAGTTACCTGTAGTCAATAACCCCGGCAAAGCTGTGCTCATTCCCGACGACTCAACGCGGATCCATCAGTCGGCTCCTGACGAGTTCCGGAAGATATTTCATCGGCACGGAACCGTGATCGAGCACGGCTTCATGGAAGCGACCGAGGTCGAATTGATCGCCAAGTTCGCGCTGGACCTGCTGACGCAGGCGGTAATGAGCCATGCGGCCTACAAAGTAGGTGCTCAATTGCGTCGAGCTTTGTTTGGCTCGAATGATTTTCAACCGTGCTTCACCTTCGGACTGACACTTCATTCTCTCATTCTCTCAGGTGCCATGCACTTCATTCTCTGCACTTCATTCTCTATTTCTTAGCTCGTGAGAACCCACCATCATGAATCCAAGACTATTCAGTTCATCCGTTTTCAGGGTCGGCTGCGGCATTGCACTCCTTGCTGCTCCGTTGTCAGCTTTTGGGGAATTGAAGCTCCCGGCGATCATCAGCGATCACATGGTGCTGCAGCAAAAGCAGGCCAATCCGATCTGGGGTTGGGACGAACCCGGCACTGAAGTGACAGTGACGCTCGGTGATCAGGTGAAAAACGCGAAGGCGGGAGAAGATGGGAAATGGACGGTGAAACTGGACCCGCTCGATGCGAACGCAGAGCCTGCTACGATCGTCATCGAAGGTACCTCACGCTGTGAAATCACGGACGTGCTCGTCGGTGAAGTCTGGATGTGCTCCGGGCAGTCAAACATGGGGATGACTCTGGCCGGTGATTGGAAGGCTGAAGTGGAATCCCTGAGTTCCAATCATCCCAACCTGCGACTGATCAGCGTGCCTCGCGTGGGCACTCAGGAGTTGCAAAATGACTTCAAAGGCCAGTGGGAGTCGGCAAATTCCAGTAACTGCCAGAGCTTCAGCGCCGTCGGGTTCTTTTACGGACGCTATCTTCACGAAATTCTCGGCGTCCCGGTCGGGCTGATCAACAATGCCTGGGGCGGCTCAGCAGCCGAAGCCTGGATTCGCCGCGATTCGTTGGTGAAAGATCCCCGATTCACGGCTCTGATGGAAAGTTGGAGCTCGAGCTGTTGAGTCCAGTAACTTCGGCGGGCGTCTTCGTCACTGGTTGTCGCGGTCATTGTGTGGCTCTGGTATGCGGTGGTGTTAATGGCAAACATCTTAACTCATTGTCTCCAAGTCCGGAGTGACTGGAAATAGAGAAAGGCAGAGTTCTTATGTAAGCGTTCTTATAGCTCGCTCCAAAGCTGCAATTCCTGTAGCTTGGACATTCATGTCCGAGATATTGGCGAGGCACCCGGACATTGCCGAACGGCTGTCAAGCCGCAACAACTTTCGCATCGGCAGCGTTTGATGGCCATGCGACGGACAGGTGAATGAAATTCTGCAGCAAAGTCGTCAGTATACTCACGTCGTCCCATGATGCTCAAATCAAACCGCAACGTTTCCGGGACCTCGTGGTTCGTGGCTGAAGTGATCGCTCCAACAGCATCTGCGTGAGTACAGAAAGTCAGCACAATGAATCAACGATCGATCCATGCCCTGTTCGCCGTTCTATTGGCTTGCTCCTGCATGAATTCAGCGGCGACTGCGGCTGACAGAGTGAAGGCAAAGCCAAACCTTGTGTTTATCCTGGTTGACGATCTTGGATACGGCGAATTGGGGTGCTACGGTCAGACGATGATTCAAACACCTCGTCTGGATCAGATGGCGAAGGAGGGTTTCCGGTTCACTCACTTTTATGCCGGAGCCACCGTGTGCGCACCGTCGCGAAGTGTGCTGATGACCGGAATGCATCATGGACATACGTCTTCACAAGTGACAATGGTCCGCACAATGAAAGTCATCACAATCTGAAGCGATTTGATCCGACCGGGCCATATTCCGGCATCAAACGCAGTCTCACGGATGGCGGCATTCGAGTCCCCGCGATTGCCTGGTGGCCGACGCACATCGCTGCCGGAACCGAGTCGTCTCATGTGGCCTGTTTTGGCGACTGGATGGCGACTGCGACTGAACTGGCTCAGGCTACTCCTCCCGCCGGAATTGATGCGATCAGTTTTGTACCTGCATTGACGGGCCATCCGGGTCAGCAGCCCGAGCATGAATTCCTGTACTGGGAATTCCACGAAGGCGGTTTCCGCCAGGCCGCTCTGTATCAAGGTCGTTGGAAAGGTATCCGCACGGGCAACCCGGACGCTCCAGTGCAGCTATTCGATACCGATACGGACGTTGCTGAAGTTCACGACGTGGCAAAACAGCACTCAGAAATTGCCGCGACGATCGGCACCTGGCTGCAGTCCGCGCGCACTGAGAATCCGGCACGGGAACCAAAGTGGGAATCAGCCCGACGCGGAGAAAAGTGAGATTGGCTCTTTTAACCGCGTGCTCAGCGGGCCGCGCGATCAGCGTCCTGCGGCATGGATTCCTGCGCGCGGGGCGTTGCCCACGCGGTTAAACGATTTCGCGATCCTCGACCGCGCACGGTGTATCTCAATTCCCCGTGTCGATCGACAACGCTGTGAATTCCTTTGTCGTCAAATCCCATTGGTCCGTCAGCCGTGCAAGAATCTCTGGCTGCGATTGGGCCAAATCGGACTGTTCGCTTCGATCGCTTTCGACATCGTACAACTCCCACGGCTGATCCTTTGCTGCCACCGCCTTCCACTGGCCCATGCGAATCGCGCGGTTACCTTCGTGCAGCCACCAGACGGATTCGTGGAGCGCCGGGTCATCCTTCGAAAACGAAGCAGCCAGACTGCGACCGGGCGATGCAGGACCAGGGATCCCTTCAATCGCTCGTGGTCTCTCCACGCCTGCGATTTCCAGTACTGTCGGCACGACATCGATCACATGTCCCACTGTGTGACGCAGTTCTCCGGGAGTTTTGATTCCCGCCGGCCAATGTGCGATCAGCGGTGTCGAAATGCCGCCTTCGTGAACCCATGTCTTGTGTCGACGGAAAGGTGTATTACTGACGGTTGACCAGCCGGGCCCGAGACACAAATGTGTCGCTGCAGAACCTGGTGCGGCGTCCGGATCATGGCCGTCGCCACGCACCATCATCTCCGCCGATGCACCGTTATCGGACAGAAACAGGATGAGTGTATTTTCGAATGCCTGCATCACGCGAAGTTGTTCCAGAATCCTGCCAATCTCGCGATCCATCCGATCGATCATCGCCGCATGAATCGCCATCTTGGTTGCCTGAAACGCTTGCTGGGCTTCATTCAGATCGTCCCATGGCACTGGCAAAGCCACTTCCGCTGGACCAAATTGACGAACCTGATCGGGAAACGCATAAGGCGGCCCGAGCGTACGATCGGTGTCGCTCAAGCTTCCTGAAACGAGTCCTCGGACGACCATCCGATCAAACCGCGCCTGTCGCACTTTTTCCCAGCCATCCCGGTAGCGATCTGCGTACCGCGCGATGTCGTCGGGCGGTGCCTGCAATGGAAAGTGAGGTGCGGTGAATGCAACATATTGAAAGAACGGCTGTTCGATACCAGTGTCCGCATGTGCTTTGAGGCAGCGAATCGCATGGTCCGCGATCGCCACAGTGGAGTAATAACCATCGCCGTCCTTCACCAAAGGCAGCGGCATTCCGTCTTCCAGGTGCCGCTCAGGGCGAAAGAATCGTCCCTGATCCTGTAGTTCGTAGCTGCGATCAAACCCCCCACCGGCAGGCGTGCCGTCAATGTGCCACTTACCCGAGTAGTAGCACTGATAACCCGCGGGTTTGAGCAGCTTCGGCAGCAACGGAGCCCAGACCGGCCTGCCAAATTTCGGCGCGGCACCGCCTGCAACCGTCGGCAACGCATCACGACCGACCTGCTGCGGATAATACCCGGTCAGCAGCGCGGCGCGAGTAGGCCAGCACCGCGCGGTGTTGTAGAACTGTGTGTATTGCAGGCCGTGCTGAGCCAGCTGATCCAGATGCGGCGTGGCAATTTCGCTTCCGTAGCAGCCCAGGTCAGAATAGCCGAGGTCATC
>Ga0105046_10004167_pt1 | contig 22998 bp, 17 predicted proteins | sample MAT03_FD_78385 | JGI IMG/M metagenome (GOLD analysis project Ga0105046, IMG submission 78385) | Freshwater microbial communities from Lake Fryxell liftoff mats and glacier meltwater in Antarctica - MAT-03 (megahit assembly) | ecosystem: Environmental > Aquatic > Freshwater > Ice > Liftoff...
CCCCCGCGCAGATCCGGGAAGGGCTCCGTCCGCTCCGGCAGATCAAAGAGAAATTCGGCGATTCCATGCAGGTCGCCATGGAGTTTCACGGCTACTGGAGCCTGCCTTGCGCCATCCAAATTGCGCGCGCCTGCGAAGGGTTTCAACCCATGTGGCTCGAAGAGATGCTTGGGCAGGACAACATGGCCGCCTACCGTGAGTTAGCTTCAACGACAAATTCCCCGCTGACGATCTCCGAGCGCCTCATGACCACCTGGCAATATCGTGAACTATTGGCGAACGGCGCCGCCCGAATCGTTATGCCCGACGTGGCTTGGTGCGGTGGTCTAACCCAGGCGAAGAAGATTGCCGACATGGGCGCCGCACACTATCTACCAGTCGCCCCGCACAACTGCGGCGGCCCGGTTTTACACGCCGCGACCATGCACCTGGCCGCGGCCGTGCCCAACTTGAACATCGCCGAATCCGTGCGGCGGCACTACGCCGACGAGTATCTCCCCATCGTCGGCCAAATCGCCAAACCGGAAGACGGCTTCTTTCCTCTGCCGCCTGGCCCCGGCCTCGGCATGGATCTGCTCCCCGAAGTCCTCACCCGTCCCGATTTGATATTCCGCCGCAGCGAAGTATAAACTCTAGGCTTGTCCCACCTTCCCGCTACCAGAATTGGCCCCTATGAACTTCTCGCCAAAATCGGCGAGGGTGGCATGGGCGAGGTATGGAAGGCCCGCGACACGCGCCTCGACCGCCTCGTCGCCATCAAGTTCTCGAAGGAAAAATTCTCCGACCGTTTCCATGCCGAAGCCCGCGCCGTCGCCGCGTTAAACCATCCCAATATCTGCACGCTCCACGACATTGGCCCCGATTACCTCGTTATGGAATACATCGACGGCACGCCCCTCACCGGGCCCTTGTCTATCGACAAAGCCCTCCCCATCGCCGCCCAGATCCTGGACGCACTCGACGCCGCCCACAAAAAAGGCATCGTCCACCGCGACCTGAAACCGGGCAACATCCTCCTCACCAAACAAGGCCTCAAACTCCTCGATTTCGGCCTTGCCATCAGGTCCATCCGCTCCCCCTCCGACGCCACGGAAACCGCCGTCATCGCCAACGGCGAAATCGCCGGAACCCTGCAGTACATGGCCCCCGAACAGCTGCAGGGAAATGCCGTTGACGCCCGCAGCGATCTCTTCGCCTTCGGGTGCGTGTTCTATGAGATGTCGAGCGGCAAACGCGCGTTCACCGGCGAAAGTACCGCCAGCGTCATCGCCGCAATCCTCGAACGCGAACCGGCCTCCATTCATCTCCCCGGCTCACTTGACCGAGTACTCAAAACCTGTCTGGCCAAGGACCCCGACCAACGCTTCCAAACCGCTCTCGACCTCAAACGAAATCTCCACTGGGCCGCCGAACCCCAAACGGTCCAGGCAAAAGCCGCCAAATGGCCCCTCGCCCTTGCCGCCGCCCTGGCGCTCATCGCCGCCGGGGCAATCTGGTACTCCCTCCGCCCCCGTCCTGAAGTCTTTCCCAACCCCACCACCCGCATCACCCGTGACGGCCGGTCTTTCCACCCCGCCTACTCCCCCGACGGCAAACTCCTTGCCTACTCCTCCGGTCGCGCCCTGGGCAACTACGATATCTACGTCCAGCAATCCAACGGCACCTCCCCCGTACGCGTCACCACTGACCCGGCATTTGACGGCGAACCTGCGTTCTCAGCCGATAGCTCCAAAATCTACTTCACTTCGCATCGTGAGCCTGCCGGTATTTATGAAGTCTCCGCGCTCGGCGGTGACGCTCGGCTCATGATCCCGAATGGCCGCCAGCCCGCTCCTTCGCCCGACGGAAAGTACCTCCTCTACGCCGTTGGCATCACCGGGTACATCAAGCCAATTGCCGGCGGGGATCCCATTCAGACATTCTTCGTAGGCCCCAACACCAGACTGCCTATCTGGTCGCCGGATTCATCTCGCATCCTCCACACCACCCTCGACGATTGGAATGTTTTTCCCGTTTCTTCCGGCGCCTCCCCCATCCCTACCGGTCTCCGTTCCAATCTGCGACAGCGCAAGATGTTCACCCCAAATACCTCGGTGCTCCAATGGCTGCCCGGAGACGAACTTCTCCTCGCCGCGCCAAACGGCGATGCCTTTGACCTTTGGCGGATCCCCCTTGCCCAGGCCGCCACTGCCGCTCCCCGCCCCGTTACCCTTGGAGACGCCAACCGAATCCGCAACGCCGCGACCGCTAACGGACGGGTCGCCTATGATTCCAGGCACGCTGACTACAGCCTCTGGTCTCTACCCGTCGACCTCAATGCCGGCAAGATCATCGGCGCATTGCGCTCTATCAGTTTCGACGGCGCCGGCGGAGCTCACCCCGACCTCTCCGCGGACGGCTCGCTCCTCGTCTACTCTTCCACTCGCTACGGGCCGCAAGGTATTTGGATCCAGGACCGCCTCACGGGAAAGGAACGGCTCCTCGCGCAAGGAACATCCCACGATGCCGGCTACTCCCACACCATCTTCAGTCCCGACGGCAAACTTGTCGCCGCCGCGATCAACGTTCCCGGAGCTCCTTGGCGCCTCGTAACCGTTCCTGTCGCGGGCGGAGAACCCAAAACGATCAATGAAGAAGGTGGCCGTCTCCGCGGTTGGACTCCGGACGGCAAGTACATCCTTCACTCCTATTTAACCAAGGGCCATAATTACCCCGCTGTCGTGGAAGTATCCACCGGCGTACGCACCAAAATCCTCGACCGGCCCAATGATTTCCTTGTCGAGCCCCGCCTCTCCAAGGACGGCCGCTGGATAGCGTTCGAGGATACCGCGGTGAATCTCTACATTGCCCCGTTCCGCGGCGCCCAACTCATCCCGGAATCCGATTGGATTCGGGTCGCCACCCAAACCTCCTATCCCGTCTGGGCCCCCGATGGTAAGTCCATCTACTTTACCCGGACTGGCTTTGAAAACCGCCATGGCGTCATCCTCTACCGCCAGAAACTCGACCCGGTCACAAAAAAACCGATTGGCGATCCCCTACACTTCCACGACTTCGGCGAAATGGGCTTCGGCGTTGGCATCGTCAATCCCATTCCCGTCGGCAATGGCGAAATCATCCTCAGTCTGATCGCCCCCGATTCCGACATCTGGGTGATGGACCTCCCCGCTGCTCGATAATCTTGGCCCTCTTTCTGTCTCCTGTGCGCGTATACTTGCATACGGTGAACCATCATGAACCTTAGACTCTTCTGCCTCACTTGTATCGTTCTGCCCCTTTGTTCAAGGGCCGACATCTTCCAATCCATCCGCGCCAACGACATCACGATTCTTCAAACGGCCGATCTCACTATTCGCGACAAAAACGGCGTCACCCCGCTCCTCTACGCCTCCGCCCTCGGCTCCATCGAGTCCATGCAACTGCTCCTCGAAAAAGGCGCCGATCCCAACGCCGCCGACAACGCCGGCTCAACCCCCCTACTCTGGGCCGCCTGCATCCCCGCCCGCGTCAAACTGCTCCTCGATAAAGGCGCCAACCCCAACGCCAAGACCAAGGCCGGACGCACACCCCTCATGGCCGCCTCGTCCTGCGAAAGCGGCCTCGAATCCGTTAAGCAACTCATCGCCAAAGGCGCCGACGTCAATGCCGTCGCCCAGGACCGCCAGTCCCCCCTCCTCGAAGCCACTTTCTCCGGCGGGCCGCTACTCACGCGCGCACTCCTCCATGCGGGCGCCAAGGCCGAAGTCGCCGACCGCGGCGGTTTCACTGCCCTCATGGGAGCCGTCGGCTGGGACGACGTTGAACTCGTCCGCACCATGATCGCCAAGGGCGCCAACGTGAATGCGGCAAACACCTTCGCGGGCAAAGTTGTACACGGAGACATCGCTCTCAAGCAGTTAACCCCGCTCATGTTCGCCGTCCCCTTCGGCTCACCGGAAATGGTGAAAACTCTCCTCGACGCCGGCGCCGAAGTGAACGCCAAGGACTCTCGCGGCATGACTCCGCTCGCATTCGCCGTCGCCAGCACCCGGCAGGACGTCCGCGTCGTGCGCATGCTGCTCGCCACGGGCGCCGCCGTAAACACACTCTCCACCGCCGGCGAAACTGCCCTCGATTGGGCTCGTAAGTTCGGGTCAAAAGATGTCATCGCGGCCCTGGAAAAAGCCGGAGCCAAGGGCAATCCGATACCCGCCGTGCCCAGCCGGACAGCGGCTCCTTTGACCGCCCGCGCGGCAGCCGAAAAGAGCGTCAACCTCCTGCAAACATCGGTCGATTCCTTTTTCACCAAAAGTAACTGTGTCGCCTGCCACCACCAGCCCATGGCCGCACTCGCCGTCAAAGCGGCCCGCGAATCCGGTCTCGCCGTCGACGAGAAACGCTTCGACATCATGAAGAAAACCATGGTGGCCCTCCTGGCTCCCCGGCCCTCGGAAGTATTGGGTATGCAAGTCGGCCCGGCGGGTATGGATGGTCTCTCGAACACTACCCTCGCCCTCGCCGCGGCTGGCCTTGAACCGGGAATCCTCACCGACAGTTCGGCGGCATATCTGGCCGCGCGTCAGCGAGCGAACGGATCCTGGGAAGAAGTGCGCGGGATCGCCCGGAGTCCCCTCTTCGATTCCCCCATCACCGTCACCGTCTCCGCCATGCGCGCCATGCAACTCTATCCCATCCCGTCCCGAAAGGCGGAAATCGAAGGACGCGTCGCCAAGGCACGCCAGTGGCTGACTCATTCCAAACCGCATACATCCTTCGAGAAAGCGGAAGTTCTACTGGGGCTCGGCTGGGCCGGAGCCGACAAACCGACCCTTCAAAATGCCGCCGCCAAGCTCGTGCAATCGCAAGGATCCGACGGCGGCTGGGCCCAGTTGGCCGGACTCGGTAGCGACGCCTACGCCACCGGACTGGCCCTTCGCGCGATGAAGGAGTCGGGCACTGCCAACAGGTTTTCGATGGCCTATGAAAAGGGCGTAGCGTATCTGCTTCGCACCCAGTTGGACGACGGTTCATGGTACGTTCGCAGCCGCGCCGTAAAGCTCCAACCCTACTTCCAGTCGGGCTTCCCGCACGATCACGAGCAGTGGATCTCCTACGTCGCGACGGCCAACGCAACCGTCGGGCTGCTGCGATAGGGAACTACCAGTCATCACCCGGTTCGGGCCGCCGCCCGAACCGGCGCGCTCGCGAAAATAGCTCTCGTTCAGCCACCGCAACGTTGAGGGCCCTATCGCCGGTGACCTACTCCTGCAACAACTTCAGAAAACTCTCCGCCGCGCCGCTCAACTTCCGCCTCCGCCGATGCAAAATCCCCAGCGGACGCGTCAAAGGATCCGCCAACTGCACCGCCACAATCCGCCCCTCCGCCAACTCATTCACCAGAATCCGCTTTGGCGCAATGCTCACCCCATGCCCCAACATCACCGCTTCCTTGATCATCTGCAAATTGTCGAAATGCATCACGTAGTTCACCGCCACATTGTGGTCGCGCAAATAACGGTCAACCTCCCGGCGAATCGGCAACTCCTCGTCAAAGCCGATGAAATCCACTCCCTCCAGCGCCCGCAACGATAACCTCGGCAGCCCCGCCAAAGGATGCGCCGGCGTACAGGCCAGCACCATCTCCTCTTCCCGCCACGGAATTACCGCGAGCTCCTTGGTCGCCTCCGGATAGCTCACTAATCCCAGATCCGCCTGCTCCGCCGTCACTTGTTCGTATACTTTTTCCGGCCTCAAATAATCCACCCGCAACACCGCCTCCGGCCATCGGCTTTGAAACTCCGTCTCCAGCCGTGACATCTCCGATAAGCCTACCGAATATATACTGGCCACGCGGACCGTCCCCTCCACGCCGTGCAGCAGTCCTCCCAGCGACGCGTCGAACTCCTCCTTGCGCCGCAAAACGTCCCGGCATAGATCGTAGTAAAGTCGCCCCGCCGGCGTCAGCGCCAGCGGCCTCGTCGACCGGTCCAGCAAGCTAACTGCTAGATTCTTTTCGAGTTCCTGCAAATGCTGACTCGCCGCCGACTGGCTCACCTCATTCAATTGCGCACCCCGGCTCACACTACGGGACTGGGCAATGTCGCGAAAGAGCTTCAAGTGATCGAAGTTCACTCCGGCCAGAATATCATAAGATTGGCTTATGTCAATGCTATGTCGATTCAGTTTTCCTAATTTCTGCAATATAAGTTTAGGTGATTGTGTGAATTCCGTATTCCAGGTTGACTTATACTGAGAGTGCGGGTATCCTAGGTGGAATCTACGGTAGAGGTCACAAGCGCATGTCCACCACTCATGAAGGCCCCCAGGAAGAATTCCAAGTCGTTCGCGGTCTTCCTCCGGCACAAGGGCTCTACAATCCCGCAAATGAGCACGACGCCTGCGGGATCGGTTTCGTCGTCAACATCCACGGACAGAAATCCCACGACATCATTACTAAGGGAGTTCAGATTCTCATCAATCTGACCCACCGCGGCGCCTGTGGCTGCGACCCTGAAACCGGCGACGGCGCCGGCCTCCTGATTCAAATCCCCCACGCTTTTTTTGCTCGCGAATGCGCTAAGGAAGGTTTCACTCTCCCGCCTGCCGGCCAATATGGCGCCGGTTTGGTGTTCTTGCCGGTCGAACGAACGGCACGGCTCCTGGCCGAAGGCGTGTTTGAAACGATCGTCCGCGAAGAAGGCCTGGAAGTGCTCGGCTGGCGCGATACACCGCTAAATGTCGATGCCATCGGTCGCGTTGCCCGCGCCTCCCAACCCTACATCGAGCAGATATTCATACGTGGTATCGCCGGAATGACCGAAATTGAGCTCGAACGCAAGCTCTACGTCATCCGTAAACGCGCTGAACACAAAATGCGCGCTTCCGACATTCGGGACAAAGACTTTTTCTATGTCCCATCCCTGAGCTGCCGCACCATCGTCTATAAAGGACTCCTCCTCGCTCCGCAAATCCAGAAGTTCTTCAAGGATCTGGCCGATCCCGAATGCGTCTCCGCGCTCGCCATGGTGCACCAGCGCTTTTCCACCAACACCTTCCCCACTTGGCCGCTGGCCCACCCTTTCCGCTACCTTTGCCACAACGGCGAAATCAACACCGTTCGCGGCAACGCGAATTGGATGGCCGCGCGCCAAGCCGTAATGGCCTCCGATGTCTGGGGCGATGACCTGAAAAAGATCCTGCCCATCGTCGAACCGGGCGGCAGCGATTCTGCCATCCTCGACAACGCCGTCGAACTCCTTTACCTCTCCGGCCGCAGTATCCCCCACGTCATGTCGATGTTGATCCCGGAGGCCTGGGACGCCGATTCGACGATGAAGCCGGAAAAGAAGGCCTACTACGAATTCCATGCCTCCCTCATGGAACCCTGGGATGGACCCGCGGCGGTCGCGTTTACCGATGGCCATATCCTGGGCGCCACGCTGGACCGCAATGGACTTCGCCCGTCACGCTACTTAGTAACTAAGGATGGCCTCTTGATCGTCGCCTCCGAAACCGGCGTACTGCCGGTTAAACCGGAAGACGTGATCTTCAAGGGCCGCCTCCAGCCCGGCAAAATGTTGATCGTCGATCTCGATCAGAAACGGATCATCCCGGACGAAGAAGTTAAGCAGGGACTCTGGGAACGGCAGCCCTATGGGCAGTGGATTAAGGATAACCAGATCACGCTCGACGTGCTTCCGGAACCCGGTCGAGTCTACGCCACCAACCACGACACGATGCTGCTCCGCCAGCGTGCCTTCGGGTACTCTGACGAAGACCTGAAGATGATCCTCACGCCGATGGCCGAGCGGGGCGAAGAGCCTATCGGGTCCATGGGAACCGACACGCCGCTCGCCTGCCTCTCGGATAAGCCGCAGTCGCTGTTTCACTACTTCAAGCAGTTATTCGCCCAAGTTACTAACCCCGCCATCGATCCCATTCGCGAAGAACTGGTCATGTCCTTGACCAGTTACATTGGAACCGAGCGGAACGTCCTGGCGGAAACTCCCCAGCATAGCCACTTACTCAAGCTGAATTACCCGCTCCTCACCAACCGCGATCTCGAAAAGATCCGGCGCGTAAGCTGGGGCGATTTTCTTGCCTATACCTTGCCCGTTCTTTACAACGTGCACGGCGGCGAAGCGGAACTGGAACGGGCGCTCGATTCTCTGTGCAAACGCGCCAGTTGGGCGATCCAGGCCGGCTATTCGCTCTTAATCCTTTCCGATCGCGGCGTCGACGCCGACACTGCGCCCATCCCGTCTCTCCTCGCGCTTACCGCCGTCCATCATCACCTGATTCGCGAAGGTACGCGCACTCAGGTCGCCCTCATCGTCGAGAGCGGCGAGCCGCGCGAAGTCATGCACTTCTGCTGCCTCATCGGCTACGGCGCCAGCGCGGTCAACCCTTATCTGGCGATCGAAACGCTCGATAACATGGCCCTGCGCGGCCTCATCAATGTCCCTTTCGAAACGGCGCTGAAGAACTACAAAAAAGCCGTCAACAAAGGCCTGCTAAAGGTCTTCTCGAAGATGGGTATTTCCACCCTGCAAAGTTATCGCGGCGCACAGATTTTCGAGGCGATCGGCCTGAACAAGGCTCTTGTCGACAGGTACTTCACCGGCACCGCTTCCCGCATCGAAGGCGTCGGCCTGGAAGTGCTGGCCAAGGAAGCGAAGATGAAGCATGAGCATGCCTTTCATCCGCTCACCGAAGCCGATCTGGAGCTATCGCCCGGCGGTAACTATCAGTATCGTGTCCGCGGCGAATACCATCTCCTGAACCCGATGACGGTCAGTAAGATGCAGCACGCGGTCAACACCGAAAGCTACGCGACGTTCAAAGAGTATTCCAAGCTGATCAATACGCAGAATCAGCAGCTGTGCACCTTGCGCGGTCTGCTCCAATTCAAACCCGCCGAGTCAATCTCCATCGACGACGTCGAACCCGCCAAAGAGATCGTGAAGCGGTTCGCTACCGGCGCCATGAGCTTCGGGTCCATCTCGAAGGAAGCCCACGAAACGCTGGCCATCGCCATGAACCGCATCGGCGGCCGTTCCAACACCGGAGAGGGCGGAGAAGACGAAGCGCGCTTCAAGCTGATGCCAAACGGCGACTCCAAACGCTCCTCCATTAAGCAAGTAGCCAGCGGCCGATTCGGCGTTACCGCGAACTACCTCGTAAACGCCGACGAACTGCAGATCAAGGTCGCCCAGGGCGCTAAACCCGGAGAGGGCGGTCAGTTACCCGGCCACAAAGTCGATGCCTTCGTCGCCAAGGTACGCCACTCCATCCCGGGCGTCGGCCTCATCTCGCCCCCGCCGCATCACGACATTTACTCCATCGAAGATCTCGCCCAGTTGATCTATGACTTGAAGAACGTCAATCCGCAGGCGCGCATCTCGGTGAAACTGGTCTCCGAAGTCGGTGTCGGCACGGTCGCCGCCGGCGTCTCTAAGGCCCATGCCGATCTGGTCCTCATCGCCGGCGACTCCGGTGGCACAGGCGCCTCGCCCCTAACCTCATTGCGGCACGCTGGTGTCCCCTGGGAACTCGGCCTCGCCGAAACCCAGCAAGTGCTGGTGATGAATGACCTCCGGTCGCGCATCCGCGTGCAAACCGACGGCAAGCTCCAAACTGGAAAAGACGTCGTAATCGGCGCGCTCCTCGGCGCCGAAGAGTTCGGCTTCTCCACCGCTCCCCTGATCGCCCTTGGCTGCATCATGATGCGGAAGTGCCATCTGAATACCTGCCCCGTCGGCATCGCCACGCAGGACCCCGCCCTTCGCGCGAAGTTCATGGGCTCACCCGAACACGTCATCAACTTCTTCTTCTTCATTGCCGACGAAGTGCGCGAGATCATGGCCCAACTCGGCTTCCGGACCTTCGACGAAATGGTCGGCCGTGTCGACCTGCTCGAAATGCGCGACGTGAAGGATCACTGGAAGGCGAAAGGTCTCGATCTCTCGTCGATGCTCTTTAGTCCGCCGGTCCCGAAAAAGGTGTCCCGCCGCTGCGTGACTACGCAGGATCACGGCCTGGAAGAGGCGCTTGATCACAAGCTCATAGAGCTGGCTCAGGATGCGCTGGAGAACAAATCGCCGGCCCAGTTCGTGCTGCCAATCCGCAATATTCATCGGACTGTCGGCGCGATGCTCTCCGGCGAAGTGGCCAAGCGCTACGGATCGGAAGGGCTGCCCGCCGATACCATTCAGATCAAGTTCAACGGCTCCGCCGGGCAGAGCTTCGGCGCCTTCCTCGCCAACGGCATCAGCCTCGAACTGGAAGGCGACGCGAATGACTATGTCGGCAAAGGCCTAAGCGGCGGGCGCATCGTGGTCTATCCACCGCGGACGGCGTCGTTTGTGCCCGAGCACAACATGTTGGTCGGCAACGTCGTCCTCTACGGCGCCACCAGCGGCGAGTGTTTCTTCAACGGCATGGCTGGCGAGCGTTTCGCCGTCAGAAACTCCGGCGCCACCGCCGTCGTCGAAGGCGTCGGCGACCATGGCTGCGAATACATGACGAACGGATTAGTCGCCATCCTCGGCGAGTCCGGCAAAAACTTCGCTGCCGGCATGAGCGGCGGTATCGCTTACGTTCTCGACGAATCCGGCGAATTCTGCCGGAACCGCTGTAACCGTGCGGGCGTCGACCTGGAACCCGTTGAGAGCGGTAGCGATATCAACGCGCTTCGCAATCTGATTGAGCGCCATGTCGAGTTCACTGCCAGCCCGCGCGCCAAGTGGATTCTTGAGAACTGGGGCGACATGTTAGGCAAGTTCGTCAAAGTTTTCCCGCACGAGTATAAACGCGTGTTGGGTGTCGCCCGGCGCGAACAGCCCTATTTTATTCCTGCGGCGCAGGGAGAGCAGGTGTTGCATGGGTAAGGTAACCGGATTCATCGAGTATCAACGGGAAGTGGCCACCCGCCGGCCTGTCGAAGAGCGCGTGAATGACTGGTTTGAGATCTATCAGCCATTCAGTTACGACAAGGTTCGGACGCAAGGCGCGCGCTGCATGGACTGCGGCGTACCCTTCTGTCACACCGGTTGTCCCCTGAATAACATCATTCCCGATTGGAATGACCTTGCCTACAAAGATCGCTGGCGAGACGCGATCCGCGTGCTGCACTCGACTAACAACTTCCCGGAGTTTACGGGCCGCGTATGTCCGGCCCCATGCGAGTCGGCGTGCGTTCTGGGAATCAACGAACCGCCCGTGGCGATCAAGCTGATCGAACGGTCGATCATCGATTACGCCTTCGAAGCGGGCTGGATCAATCCGGAGCCTCCGGAGGTACGGACCGGAAAGCGCGTCGCCATCGTCGGCAGCGGGCCCGCCGGGCTCGCCGCGGCACAGCAGTTAAACCGGGCGGGCCATACGGTCGTTGTCTATGAGAAGGCGGACCGTGCCGGAGGGCTCCTCCGCTACGGGATCCCGGACTTCAAGATGGAAAAGCACCACATTGACCGGCGTGTCCAGCAAATGGAAGCCGAAGGCGTCGAGTTCGTCGTCAACGCGCACGTCGGCGTGAGCGTTTCAGTAGAAGACCTGCGGGCGCAGTTCGACGCCGTCATGGTCGCTGGCGGCGCCGAGCAGTCGCGAGACCTGGCGGTGCCCGGACGCGACCTGAAGGGCATTTATTTCGCGATGGACTTCCTGCCCCAGCAGAATCATCGTGGCGCCGGGGACGCCGTCGATCCCGCCATTTCCGTAACCGCGGAGGGCAAGGACGTCGTCATCATCGGCGGCGGCGACACGGGCGCCGATTGCCTTGGCACCTCGCACCGCCACAAAGCGCGGAACGTGCATCAGTTCGAGCTGATGCAGCGCCCCCCCGACGAGCGAAGCTCCAACACGCCCTGGCCGCTGTGGCCGGTCATGATGCGAACGGAGAGTTCACACGAAGAAGGCGGCCTGCGCGAGTTCGCCATATCTACGAAGGAGTTCGTAGACGACGGCAACGGCAACGTGAAGGCCTTGCGAACGGTGCGAGTAGGGCCGCCGCCAACCTTCAAGGAACTGCCCAACTCCGAAGAGCTCTTTCCGGCGGATCTCGTACTCCTGGCCATGGGCTTCACCGGCCCGGTCAAGTCTGGGTTGCTCACGGACCTGGGAGTCGAACTCGACCCCCGCGGAAACGTCAAGACCGACGATGCTTATATGACCTCAGTCGACGGAGTCTTCGCCGCCGGCGACATACGCCGCGGCCAGTCGCTCGTAGTCTGGGCTATCGCCGAAGGCCGTAAAGCGGCTCGCGGCGTTGATCAATGGCTGATGGGCGACACTAAGCTGCCCTAGGGTTAGAGGTGCGACGGCCATTTTTGGCGGCCGTCTAAAATGGCGATCAATTCGATCCGTCCCTTTCGCACGCGGTAAGGAACGAGATAAGGGGTATGCGGGACAACCAACTCTCGTGTCCCTGGAATTCGCCCGGGACGGCCCCGTTCCGGCTGGTTCCGCAACAGTTCTACTGCCTCAATGATCCGCACTGCGACCAGACTCGCGTTCTCTTCCGAACGCCTCGCGATGGGGCTGCGCAACGCTACCAGTTGGCGGACGGCGCGGGCGGTCCAGACGACAGTCATCGCGGCGCTTTGGTTTCTCCGGGTTTGCCCCAAGTGGCAAGCCACTTGGCAACTTTCTCGTGGGAAATCGTCTGATCGGCGTCTAGCTCAGCGATACCTTCAGCAATCTCGCCAAGTTGCCATTCTTCCGCTTCGACATAATTTGTAATCGCTTCCGCCGCAAGGAATGACCGGGACCGGTTGACGCTCTTGGAAAGTGCGTCAAGGCGTTTCTTCGTATCGGCGTCGATTCGGATTGAGAGCGTTTCGGTCATCGGCTGTGTCCAGGTTAGCGCCGCGTTGCGTCCGCACCCCTTCCTCCCGTTTACGTCCTCTGATATATTTAGTGCACTCTAATACTAGGGGAAATGTATCAATGCGCCTGTTAGCCGCCCTGTTCGTCGCCGGTGCCTTCTTCGCCGCTTTTGCTGAATCCGGTCCGCGAAAAGAGTTCACGCCGATCCAGAAAAAGTGGTGGGCGTTCCAGCCCGTCAAGGCGGATCCCAAGGCGAGCATCGACTCTCTGCTATTGGCAAAAATGGCGGAAAAAGGCGTCGTTCCGAATGGGCCCGCCGGCAAAGTGACCTTGCTGCGGCGCGCCTCCCTCGTGCTCACCGGGTTACCCCCAACCCCGGAGGAAATCCAGGCCTTTTTAGCGGATGGCTCAACGGCGCCCTTTGAACGCGTCGTCGACCGCTTGCTCGCTTCGCCCCAATACGGTGAACGCTGGGCGCGCCACTGGCTCGATCTCGCGCGATACGCGGACTCCGAAGGCTTCAAAGCCGACGAAACGCGGCCGAACGTCTGGCGCTACCGCGACTACGTCATCCGTTCGTTGAACGCCGACAAGCCCTACGACCGCTTCGTGAAGGAGCAAATCGCCGGGGACGAGCTATATCCAACCGATTTGGATGCCAAGGTGGCGGTCGGCTTCAACCGGCATTTTCCCGATGAGTCAAATGCGGCCAACATTCGCCAGCGCCGCCAGGAATTGCTCTTCGACATCACCGACACGACTGGTTCGGTGTTTCTGGGCCTCACGTTTGGCTGCGCCAAGTGCCATGACCATAAGTTTGATCCCATCCTCCACAAGGACTATTACCGCCTGCAGGCGTTCTTCGCGAACACCCGGATTGAGGACACCGCGGTCTTAATGCCGGAGCCGGAATTGGCGTCCTGGAAAGCGAAGAATGCCGTCTGGGAAGGCAAAACGGCGGCCACCCGCGAAGAGATGCAGCAGTTGCTGGAAGTGCCGCGGAAAAAGCTCTTCGATGACCGGATCGTCAAATTTCCTGAAGAAATCCAGGAAACAATTCTGATGGAACCGTCGAAACGAACGCCGTTTCAGTGGCATATGTTCATGAAGGCCAAGGCGCAAGTGACCTTCGCCGACGCAACCTGCGCCGCCGCTTTGAAGGGCGAGCAGGCCAAGCGTTATGCCACGCTCAAGAAGGAACTTTCGGCGTTCGATGCCATCAAGCCGGTCGAGTTGCCAATGGCCCAGACGCTGGCCGAAATGCACACGGAGGCTCCAAAGACCTTCCTGCTTAAGAACGGCAACTTCGAGTCGCCGGTCGAGGAGATCGCCCCGGGGTTTCTGTCGATACTCGATCCAACGGATGCCTCCGTCGCGGGCGGACGTAGAACGGCCTTGGCCAACTGGATCGCCAGCCCAACCAATCCGCTGACGGCTCGGGTGATGGTGAACCGCGTTTGGCACTATCACTTCGGCCGCGGCGTCTCGGGGACGCCGAGCGACTTCGGCCTGATGGGAGAAAGACCCACCAACATGGCGCTCCTCGACCACCTGACCGCGGCCTTTGTGGCCGATGGCTGGAGCTTGAAGAAGCTGCACAAGAAGATCATGCTGTCTTCGACCTGGCAGCAAGCCAGTTCCCACCACGCCGCGAACGCCGAAAAGGACCCCGAGAACAAGCTATGGTGGAAATATCCCCGGCACCGTTTAGAAGGCGAAGCCGTCCGCGACTCGATGCTCGCGGTGGCCGGCCGGCTGAATCTGAAAATGTACGGGACTCCCGTATTCCCGCCGCTCCCGGCCGGGGTTGTCACTCGCGACGGATGGAAAGTGAACGCCGACACATCCGATCATGACCGCCGTTCCGTATATGTATTTGTGCGGCGTAATACGCGATACCCGATGTTTGACGCGTTCGACATGCCGGACACCCATGAGAGCTGCGCGCGCCGGAATATGACTGTTAATCCGGCGCAGTCGCTCGAACTGATGAACAGCCGCCTGGTAACAGAATGGTCGCGGACATTCGCGGATCGCGTGCGGAACGACGCCGAACAGACGGTGGACGGCATGTTGGACCGGGCCTGGAAGCTGGCGGTTCAGCGGACTCCATCGGCGGCGGAACGGACCTGGGCGACAGCCTTCCTCGAAGGGCAAGCGAAGCTGACCGGCAATGAAGCCCAAGCTTGGGCGGACCTCTGTCAGACACTCCTTTCGACCAACGAATTCCTCTACGTGAATTAACATGAATCCGAAACTGCGGCACCATTGGAACGTATCGAATCGCCGGGAATTCTTCTCGCGCGCCGGAAGCGGCCTGGGAGCGATCGCGCTGGGGAGCATGCTCGCCGAAGGTGCGGAATCACTGCAGAAACCGCATTTCCCTGTGAAGGCGAAATCGGTAATCTGGCTGTTCATGGAAGGCGGTCCGAGCCACATCGACCTCTTCGATCCGAAGCCAAAATTGAACGAACTCTCCGGCCAGCCGATGCCCGCGAGCTTCGGTAAGCTCGTGACCGCGATGGGTACCGGCGGAAACACCCTGATGGGCTCGCCGCGGACCTGGAAGCAGCACGGCAAAAGCGGGATGTGGGTCAGCGACTGGTACCCGCACATCGCGCAGCATGTGGACGACATGACCGTTATTCGCTCCTGCTGGGCGAACGGGTTGAACCACGTCGGCTCCGTCTGCCAGATGAATACCGGCGACATTCTGGCCGGCCGCCCTTCGCTCGGAGCTTGGGTCACTTATGGCTTGGGAACCGCGAACAAGAATCTGCCGACCTTTGTCGTCCTCACCGACGACAAGGAGGTGCTTGGCGGGCCGAAGAACTGGTCGTCGGGCTTTCTGCCCGCGACGTTTCAAGGGACCCAGTTCCGGCAGGGCGATACGCCGATCTTGAATCTGAAACCGGTCGAAGGCGTTACGGATGAACGGCAGAGGAACCGGCTGAGCCTGCTGAAGCAACTGAACCAGCAATGGGGCGCGGACAAGACCGAAGATACCGACCTCGACGCCCGCGTGAAGTCTTTCGAACTGGCCTACGAGATGCAATCGGCGGGCGCCGAGGCGGTGGACATTTCGAAGGAGACGGAGGCCACCAAGGCCCTGTATGGGATGGACTCCGACGACACGCGTCAATTCGGGCAAAACTGCCTGCTGGCGCGTCGGCTCGTCGAGCGCGGCGTGCGGTTCGTCGAACTTTATTGCGGATCGGGATCGGGCTGGGATGCGCATTCCAACATCGAGGCCAACCACGGCAAATGGTGCAAGGTCTCGGATCGGCCGATAGCGGGGTTGCTGGCCGACCTGAAGCGGCGCGGGTTGCTGGAAGACACGCTCGTAGTGTGGGGCGGGGAATTCGGCCGGACGCCGTTCAACGAGAAGGGCAATGGGCGCGACCACAATCCGTGGGGCTTTACCATGTGGATGGCGGGCGGTGGAGCCAAGGGCGGACAGTATGTCGGCGCGACCGATGAGATCGGCCTGCGCGCCGTCGAGAAGCCCTGCCACGTTCACGATATTCACGCGAGTATTCTGTACGCGATGGGACTGGACCACCTCCAGACGACCTACCAGCACAATGGGCGCGCCGAACGGCCGACGATCGTTGGCGGGAACATTATTAAAGAGATTTTTGCTTGACGTTCTTCTTCCCACTTATTTTTGCGGCTCTGGATGCCGAAGGCGACCGTGACTTGGCGAAACGGTTGCAGCGCCGAGACCCGCAAGCGCTCGCGGAGCTCTACGACAAGTACGGACGGATTGCCTTCGCGCTGATTGTCCGGATCGTGCGGGATCAAGGGATCGCGGAGGACTTGACGCAGGAGACCTTTCTGCGGGTCTGGAACCGCATGGCGGGGTTCGACGCCGAGCGTGGCGCCCTGGGCGCGTGGGTGCTCACTGTAGCGCGAAACAGGGCTATCGACTACCTGCGGTCGGTGGACGGCCGGACGCGGCAGAACGCGATCGAGCTCAGCGCGACGGAGACGCCGGCGGTGTTCGTGGACCTGGAAGCGAACCTGATGAACAGCGATCGCGCGCGTCAGTTGAAGGGCGCCTTCGAGAAGTTGAACGAGAAGCAGCGGATGGTGATTGAGCTGGCCTATTTTGAGGGCTTGTCGCAGACCGAGATGGCGGTGCGGATGAAGCAGCCCTTGGGAACGGTGAAGACCTGGGTGAGAACGGCCCTGCAGGTACTGCGCTCCGAGCTGGAGCAGGCGGTGCCGGCATGAGCCCCGGAAGCGACCATAACGATTTATACGAGCTTTATGTGCTGGGGCTGCTTGAGGACCCGGAACGCGGTCTGATTGAGGACGACCTGCGCCGCAACGATCCTGGGGCGCAGGCGTTGCTGCGCCGGGCGTTGGAGACCAACGCCATCCTGGGCACATTGGCGCCCGAGGCGGCGCCGTCGAAGCAGTTGCGCCGGCGGGTCCTGTCGATTGCCGAGCCGCAGGCCTCGCGTTTGCCATGGAATCTCGCGTGGGTCGCGCTCAGCGCCTGCCTGGTGGCAGGTCTGATCTACACCGGCGTGCAGCGCCAGGGCGTTCAGGACGAACTGACGGTGGCCAGGGCTCAATTGGAAGTTCGCAACGCAACCCTCGAATTCTTGCGGCGTCCCGATACCCGTCTGCTGAAAACGGGCGGGGCGGAGGCGCGGCAACCGGTGGCGAAAGTGTTCGTGAACGGCGCTCAGGGCGTCCTCCTGGTGGCGGCGAATCTGCCCGCTTTGGAAGCCGGGCGGACGTACGAGATGTGGGTGGTGCCGAAGGTAGGCGGGCCGCGGCCGATGGGCTTGTTCAAGCCATTGGCGGATGGCAGCGCGGTCCACTTACAGGCGGGCGCCGTGAACCTGGACGAAGCGGCCGCCGTGGCCCTATCGGTGGAGCCCGAGGGCGGGTCGCCCGCGCCGACCACGACGCCGTTCCTGATCACGCCGGTCGCGGAATAGCCCGATGGAGTGCCGTGCCGGCTGCGGGGCCTGTTGCATCGCCCCGTCAATCAGCAGCTTTATCCCCGGCATGCCGTCAGGCAAGCCGGCTGGCGTGCGGTGCATCCAGTTAACCCCCGAGAACCTGTGCCTGCTCTTCGGCGATGTGCGGCGGCCCCAAGTCTGCATCGACCTTCGACCGAACGGGGAGATGTGCGGAGCGGATGGCGCGGCGGCGATGGCCTACCTGACTCAACTGGAAGTGCGGACGCGCCCGTAAGCGTCAGATCCAGTGGCGCGACCGCAGGAAGACGATCAGGCCGGCGGTGATGGACAGGGAAGTGATGGTGGCAGAGATCAGGCCGTTGGGCGAGTGGATCCAGGGCATGAATTCGAAGTTCATGCCGAAGAAGCTGCTCATGGCGACGCTGGGGAGGGCGATGGTACTCAACAGGGTCAGGATCTTCATCGTCTGGTTGGTGCGGTTGGCGACGCTGGAGAGGTAGATGTCGAGGGCGCCGCTGAGGAGGTCGCGGGACATTTCGACGGTCTCGATGTGGCGGGATAGGTGATCGTAGACGTCGCGGAAATAGGGGCTCAGCTTGGGGCTGATGAGGGAGTGCTCGGAGCGCATGATATGGCCGGTCAGGTCGCGGGTCTGGGTGAGTACGCGGCGGAGTTCAATGAAGGCGCGTTTGAGCGTGAAGATGCGTTCGAGGAGATCGGGCTTGGGGTCGGAAAGGACCTGGTCTTCGATGACGTCGATCTGCTCGCTGTAGGAGTCGAGGACGGGGACGTAGGAGTCGACGATGCCGTCGAGGATACGGTAGAAGATCTGGTCGTTGCCAAGGGTCGTATTGGTCTGGTATTTCTCGACGAGGGCGAGAAGCTTTTCGCAGCCCGTTTCCTCGTAGGTTATGAGATAGCCGGGGCCGATGAAGGCGTCGAAATCGCCATAGGCCCGGGTGCCGTCGTCCTGTGTGTAGACGGGCTTCAGAACCGCGAACAAGTAGGTATCGCCGTCTTCGAGTTTGGCGCTTTGGTCCTGATGCTGACAGTCCTCAATGTGGAGAGGATGCAGTTTGTAGCGCTCGCCGAGCTCGATCAGTTTTGCCCCTTCGCCTTCGTGCAGCGCATGCCAGTCCATATATGTACTATACTGACCCCGAGATTATGGCCACGGTAATGCAGATCCAAGGGTGGCGGTGTTACTTCAACTCGAACGAGGGGGAGGAGCCGATGCATGTGTACGCGCAGAAGGGACAAGCGGAAGCCAAGTTCTGGTTGCACGCCGACCAGTATGTGGTGGAAGAGGACTTTGAGCACAATCTGACGGCCCGCGGGCGGCGGGAGGTCCGGAAGATTGTGTACCTCCATTTCGATGAGATAGCGGGGGCATGGTACGACGCGTTTGGGGGCCGGCGTGCCTTCTAGCGTGACGGTCTATGCGCGGGAAGCGCAGGCGACCGAGACGCATCTGGTGATCAATACGCACCGGGGGAAGCATGAGATCCGGTGGGAGCTCTGTTCGGAGAAGCTGGCGCAGGCGACGCAGGCGGAGCGGTCGCGAATGTTGCTATCGCCCTCGGGGAGTTCGATCCGGTGGCAGCTATTGGACGAGGACCTGGCGGTGGGGCCCCTGGTAATGCCCGGCCGATAAATTCCGGTAACAGTAGAGGGGGCTGACCGATCTTACACAGGGACCGGTTGTTAGGGTCCAGCCGGCGCGGGATGGCGGCGCAGCCTTACCGCACCGGCGCCTTTTCGGCGACGGCGAGGACGGTTTCGAGGTGCGGAGGTTCGTCTTCCCGATGGACGGTGACGACGTCGGCGGAGCGGAAGCGAGCTTTGCGGAGGAAGTCCAAAAGCTCGACCTGCGTAAAGCCGAGCCAGACGTCGGCGTAGAGTTCGCGGGCCTCTTCGAACGAATGACGTTGAAGGTCGAGGATAACGATGCGGCCCCCTGGCTTGAGGACGCGGGCGGCTTCGTTGACGGCCTTCTGGGGGTGGAGGGCGTGGTGGAGGCTTTGGCTGAAGAGTGCGAGGTCGACGGAGGCGTCGGGGAGGGGAAGTTCTTCGAGGTCGCCGAGGCGGAACTCGACGTTCTTGACGCCGCTGCGTTTGGCGACGCCGGCGGCGTACTCGACCATTTTCTCCGAGTTGTCGATACCGATGACCTGTTCGGCGCGCTGGGCGAGGAGGAGGGAGAGGGTGCCTTCCCCGGCGCCGATGTCGGCGATGCGCATGGGGGGGAGGAGCTTGATGAGCATCTCCGATAGACCTTTCCAGGAGCGTCCGGGAACATAGTCGCGGCCGAAGCGGCCAGCGAGTTCGTCGAAGTAGGACCGGACGCGGTCTTTGCGCTTCTTGAGGATGAGGCGGAGCGCTTCGTCGTCGTCGCGGGTTTCGGCGAGTTCGAGGGCGCTTTGACGGAGGAGGTTGGCTACGGTTTCGTCACCGGAGTAGCGGTAGAGGCTCTTTTGACCGGCGCGGCGGAGTTCGACAAGCTCGGCTTGGCGGAGCTGGGAGAGGGCCATGGATATGCGGCTCTGGCCCATGCCGAGGATCTCCTGGAGTTCGGCGACGGAGAGCTCTTCGCGCTCGAGGAGGCGGAGGATACGGAGGCGGCTTTCGTCACCGAGGAGGCGGAGCGCTTTGAGGAGGCCGGGCATTTGTTTTACTATTGTATCAATACATCATGATCCGTTGATGCATTTCTGTGGTAGCCTATTTTCATGAGCTCTACTTTAAACACACTGGCGACCGAGTATAAGGTTGCGGATCTAGGTCTGGCCGATTGGGGCCGGAAAGAAATTTCGATTGCCGAGCATGAGATGCCCGGCCTGATGTCGATTCGGCGGAAGTACGCGACGGACAAGCCGCTGGCCGGCGTGCGCATCACCGGGTCATTGCACATGACGATCCAGACCGCGGTATTGATTGAAACGATGGTCGATCTGGGCGCCAGTGTGCGGTGGGCGAGCTGCAATATATTCTCGACGCAGGATCACGCGGCGGCGGCGATCGCCGCGGCGGGCGTGCCGGTGTTTGCCTGGAAAGGCGAGACGCTGGAAGAGTACTGGGAATGCACGATGCGCGCGGTGGACCACGGCGGCGACCAGGGGCCGGAACTGGTAATCGACGACGGCGGCGACGTGACGCTGTTGATCCACAAGGGCTACGAACTCGAGAACGGCAGCGACTGGGTGAATACGCCGTCGGGCAGCCACGAAGAAAAGGTCATCAAAGACCTGTTGAAGAAAGTAAACGCGGAGAAGCCGCAGTATTGGCACGGCCTGGTGGCGGCGTGGCGCGGGGTCTCCGAAGAGACGACGACGGGCGTGCACCGCTTGTACAAGATGCAGCAGGAGGGCAAGCTGCTGGTGCCTGCGATCAACGTGAACGACTCGGTGACGAAGTCGAAGTTCGACAATTTGTACGGCTGCCGCGAGTCGCTGGCGGACGGGATCAAGCGGGCGACCGACGTTATGCTGGCCGGCAAAGTGGCCGTGGTTTGCGGTTACGGCGATGTGGGTAAGGGTTCGGCGCAGTCGTTGCGCGGCATGGGCGCGCGCGTCATCGTGACGGAGATCGACCCGATCAACGCATTGCAGGCGGCGATGGAAGGCTATCAGGTCACGACGATTGAAGAGACGATGGGTCTGGGCGACATCTATGTGACGACGACGGGCAATGTGGACATCATCACGCTGGACCACATGAAGCATATGAAGGACCAGGCGATCGTTTGCAACATTGGGCACTTCGACAATGAGATTCAGGTCGATAAGCTGAATCAGTGCGAAGGCGTGGTGCGGTTGAACATTAAGCCGCAGGTCGACAAGTACACCTTCCCGACGGGCAACTGTATCTTCATGCTGGCGGAAGGCCGGCTGGTGAATCTGGGTTGCGCGACGGGTCATCCGAGCTTCGTGATGTCGAACAGCTTTGCGAACCAGACGCTGGCGCAGTTGGATCTGTGGGCACAAAAGGATGTCTATAAGATCGGTGTCTATACGCTGCCGAAGCGTCTGGACGAAGAGGTGGCGCGGCTTCACCTGGAGAAGATCGGCGTGAAGCTGACGACTCTGACGCCGGCGCAAGCAGAGTATATTGGCGTGCCGGTGGAAGGTCCTTACAAGCCCGACACTTACCGCTACTAAGTTCGTTTGTTATTGAGCCTCCGACTTGGCCCTCGCTTTCTGGCGAGGGCCTTTTTTGGGGTCTGGAGACATGCCGGGCAGGCCGATTGGCGTTCGATTGTCAAAGATCGGTTCCGCGTTGCCGACGATAGTTTTGGCCAAGATCGGGTTTGCGGCGGCTATTAGTTGCTGTTTAGTTAGAAAAGCGGGCCGCTTTGGCGGCTTCGCAGTTCCTGATCGTCGGCTTCCGGGAGGAGTTCGGGGTAGTCGACGGAGGCGGCCCAGGCGGCGAGACCGGTGGCGATGGCGAGGTCATCGTGCGTGGTGCTGTCCGCCGGTTGGGTGTCGTTGCCGGAGAGTTCCAGGAGTTCCTCTCTGAGCAGGGACCAGCCGGGCAGGTTTGTGTCGCATTTCAGGGTGTCGGCGGCCAGGAGCATTTGAAGGCTCGACACGATGGTGCGGCGGGGCACGCCGGTGTAGCCGCCGGTGAGCGTGTTGGCGCCTTTGCCTCCGGTGATGATCACCGGTTTGATGTTTATGTGCCGGGAGAGATTGGCTCTGAGGCGGTCGACGAGGGGCGGACCGGGGCCGCCGGCGTCGACGATGAGTTGTTTGGCCTTTAGCGGCAGAGCCGGGTCAAATTCCTGGACGCGAGCCCGGAGAAGTTGGTAGACCTTTTCGTAGCTGAGCCCGATGGGAAAGCGCTTGAGGAAGCGGATTTCCAGTTGGGGTTGGAAGAGGTATTCATAGGTGACCGGGCAGCGGCCCTGGGCGGTCCAAGAGAGATGGAGCGCGGCGAGGGCGGAGTGGTCACGGCGTTGCCCGGCGTCGAGGGCGAGGTACCAGAGGGGGCCGGGAAAACGGGTGCAGTGGCGGACGAAGCGGAGCGTGCCGGCCGTAAGGGTTGAAGACATGGTTTTTCTCCTTTGTTTGGGACCGGTACGCAGGCGGTCAGGCGCGGGGCGAAGGCTCGCCGGCGCGGGATTGAATTTTGGTTATTGGCGCGGCCGGGTCATGCGGTCGAGCATTTCGGCGGTGAAGAGGCGGTCGGCCGGTTGTCGGAACTCGCAGAGGAAGTCTTGCGCGTATTTGACTTCGTCGATTTTCTTTTGCATTTC
>Ga0105046_10004168_pt1 | contig 22994 bp, 16 predicted proteins | sample MAT03_FD_78385 | JGI IMG/M metagenome (GOLD analysis project Ga0105046, IMG submission 78385) | Freshwater microbial communities from Lake Fryxell liftoff mats and glacier meltwater in Antarctica - MAT-03 (megahit assembly) | ecosystem: Environmental > Aquatic > Freshwater > Ice > Liftoff...
TCTTTGCTGTCTTCGATCATCACTTCAACCTGTTTCGTTTCAATGCGTTTCATTAAGTGCGTGAATGGACTGACAGGCGTTCCCGTCAGAGGTGTTTGAGATTCTGACCAATTTGTAATTGGCTCGTTCAAGAGTTCTTCAGTCTGTTTTGCCAGTTCCGGAAGAACCGGCGCGAGATAGGTGACGATTTGTCGGAACAGGTTGAGCGTAATGGTACAAACATCCCGCAATTCGTCGGCCCTGGCGGGATCTTTACGAATCACCCACGGCTGCCGGTCGTCGACAAACTTGTTTGCTTTGTCCGCCAACGCCATGATTTCCCGCGTCGCTGCGTTGTAGTTGCAGTCTTCGTAGTAAGTGGCAATCTGCCCGCCCTTTTCGGCAGCGGCTGCAAACAGGCCGCCGTCGTCGGGATAGGTATCGCTGAGCGTTTGACCGGCAAGAAAGCCGGCTGAGCGCGAAGCAAGATTGACGACCTTGCCAACAAGATCGCTGTTGAACCGCGAGACGAACTCGTCAAGATTCATGTCGATGTCATCGAGGCCGGTTCCCAGCTTGCTGGCGTAATAATATCGGAGCGCACCCGGTGGCAGATGTTTGAGGAACGTTGAAGCCATGACAAACGTGCCTTTGGACTTCGACATTTTCTCACCGGCGACAGTGAGGAACCCGTGGATATGAACCTTCTTTGGCAGGTTGCAATCTGCTGATTTCAACATGCCGGGCCAGAACAGCGTATGGAAGTACGTGATGTCCTTGCCAATGAAGTGATGGATTTCCGCCTTCGAGTCGCTTCGCCACCAGTGATTCAGATCTTCGTTGTTCTTATTGCACCATTCCTGAGTTGACGCCATATAGCCAATTGGCGCGTCGAACCATACGTACCAGTAGTGACCTGGCTTGTCGGAGATTTCGAACCCAAAATACGGGGCCGGACGTGAGACGTCCCAATCACGTAACGGTTCACCGAGAAAATGGCCTTTGAGATAGTTGGCGACTTCGGTTTGCAGGTGCGTGCCTTCCTGAGTCCACTCATTCAGAAAATCGTGGAGTTGTTCCAGTTCAATAAACAGATGTTCGGCCGTTCGCGTTTCGGGAATCGCACCGGAGAGCGTGCTCTTTGGATTCTTGAGGTCTGCCGGCGTATAAGCTGCGCCGCATGCGCTGCAGTTGTCGCCGGGTTGATCTTCGGCTCCGCATTTCGGGCACGTGCCGCGTACGAAACGGTCTGCCAAAAATGTTCCGGCAACTGGATCGTAGAGCTGTGCGACGTCTTTGGTTTTGACCAGTCCGGCCTTGCGGATTGAAGCCCAGATTTTATTGCACAGTTCCTGATTCTCGGGACTGTTTGTGCTGCCGTAGTTGTCAAATTCAATCTGGAAGCCACCGAAGTCGCGCATGTGCGCCTCACGCATGTCAGCGATGACGGCTACTTCAGAACGACCTTCGCGGCGGGCTCGAATCATGATCGCCGTACCATGCGTGTCGTCGGCACAGACGAAGATGCAACGGTGGCCACGCAGCTTCTGGAATCGCACCCAGATGTCGGTCTGAATGTATTCGACAAGATGGCCGATATGAATATGTCCGTTGGCGTATGGCAGCGCAGCGGTCACAAGAATCTGTCGAGACATTTCAGGACGGTTCCATTCAGCAGTTTTAAATCACAGGCATTCCCCGCGCGAATTGGACCTGACCGGGCGACACGGGTCAACCGGGATACGCTTGGTCTCACAGAAGACACGGGAATGTGGTCATTGGCCCGAAACTTGTAGCGGAACTCGTGAGAGTTCCGAGATCGCACCGAATTGTCACGAATCCGGCTACCGTCTGGAGATCTGCTCGCTTTCTTAATCCAAAGTTGCCTGTTCGCCAGTGCGAAGAATATCCAGCACTTCGGCTGGCGTATTGGCTGTGCGAAGCCGCTCGGGGATGAATTCACTTTCATCCAGCAACGTTGCAATAATCGCCTGAAGGCGCTGATGTACGCGAGGCTGACCTGTAGGTGTCAAGAGCACGAACAATAAATGAGCCCGTTCTATCGTGCCTCTGTAAGGAATACCTTTTTCCGAACGGATGACAAGAACGATCGCTTTTTGTAAGCCGGGCAAACGAGCGTGTGGCATCCCGAGATGGCGACCAAGATAGGTTTCGATCAAACGCTCACGTTCCTCTACAGCTCGAATAATCTGATCAGCGGGGACGGGCAGGGACTCTCGTTTCATACGAGAAAGCGCGATGCGAACAGCTTCAATGGTGCTTTCTGCTTCGATGTGCAGGTGAACTCGGTCCTCCAGCAGTGAATCCGATAGATGAATTGGTTCTTCGTCTTCAAATTCGTCGCGAATTGTTCCGACGATTTCTTCAATGATATCCTCCAGGGTCAAGTAACCTGTCCAAACCCCTTTGGCATCTTTCACGATCGCGGCGTGAATTCGTTTTTTCTGCATTTCAGCCAGGACAGACTCCAGCAATGCTGTTTCTGTGACGGTGAGTAACGGACGAAGAAGAGCTTTCAGGTCATCACCGTGTTCGCCTGCAAACAGTACGTCTTTCAGGTGCACACTGCCAATGGGATTTGCACCGTCACCTTCCAGCAGCGGGTAACGGCTAAATCTGTAACGACGCGCAATTTGCAGGTTCTCCAACCATGAATTGCCTGTCGTCATGCATCGCACTTGTGATCGCGGACGCATTGCATCGCGGACGATCAGTTCGCCCAGATCGAAGACGTTTTCCAAAAAAAGCAGGCGACGAAAGGTCATCATGCCGGTTGACTGTGATTGATTCAGCAAGATGCGGAGTTCGTCTTCACTATGAGTCTCGTGGTGTTTTGAACCACCCAGCCCCATCATGCGGAGCAGCACACTTGCCGAACCATTCAAAACCCAGAGCGGTATCACGAACAGGGTTCGCACGACTCGCAGCGGCGCGGCGGACAGCAGGGAAGACCGATCGGTGCGGCGAATCGCCATCGATTTCGGAATCAGTTCCCCAATGAGTGTATGCAGGTAACTGGCAAGTAGCAGCCCCAGCGCTGTTGAGATACCGTGAGTCGTCAGGAAAGTGATATCGCTGGTTTCAGGGAACAGACCTGTTGCGATGAGAAGTGGTTCGATCAGTTCGACCAAAGCTGGCTCGGCGACGAATCCGAGTCCGATTGACGTAAAAGTAATGCCTACCTGACAGACAGATAGGTACTCGTCAAGATGGTCCTGAACGTGCTTCGCTGCCACTGCACCCCGAACACCGCTATCCATAAGCTCGCGAATTCTTGACGGCCTCATTTTGACGGCAGCAAACTCTGCCAATACGAAGAACCCATTTATCAAAATGAGCAGGGCCGCCAGGAACAAATAAAGAATCACCATTTCCAAATGTGCCTCGTGGTTGAAAACTCGTATCTCGCGTGCAGTCTAGACATTCGTGGCAGGACTTACCAAGCGCTGGGAAATCCCCGCTCGTTTTCGACTTGCGGAACCGCCGCACGTGCAATTGGCACAATGAATGCTTAAAACTGTTCCGGAGGCAATAGTCACGAAAATTGTCACTAGTTGCTCACGGAATGGGCAACTCTGCTTATGAAAACCGCAGTTGATTCCTGATCTTCGGCTGCGGCGAGCGAAACGGGATTTGTTTAATGGTTGCCAGTGTCCGGCAGCCCCCAGTGAGTTCCTGCAGGGATGCGGCTTCAGTTGCGGAAAGCAAAGCAGATTGGGTAGCAGGGTGCTTCATTTCTGATTGAAGCGATTGCAGTGAATGCCCAAAATCACCGCGCGTCTTAAAGGTTTTACCGGGAGGAAAGTCAGAGCATGTCGAAAGCAAAGTTGGAGTATATTTGGCTGGATGGTACTAAGCCCACACAAGTGCTGCGAGCTAAAACAAAGGTTGTCAAGGATTTTGGTGGAACGCTGGAAGAATGCCCGGTTTGGTGCTTCGATGGAAGTTCCACCAATCAGGCTCCGGGCGGTTCTTCTGACTGTCTGTTGAAGCCAGTTGCAATCTTCCCGGATCCGGGTCGCATTGATGCGTTTCTGGTCATGACGGAAGTTTTGAATCCGGACAACTCCGTACACGAATCAAACGGACGGGCCACTATTGAAGATAATGATGACGACTTCTGGTTCGGCTTCGAGCAAGAGTATTTCCTATGGGACCGCGAGACCAATCTTCCTCTGGGATTTCCAGTGGGCGGCTATCCAAGTCCTCAAGGGCCTTATTATTGCTCTGTTGGTGCAAAGAATGCGTTCGGTCGCGATCTGATTGAAGAGCATCTGGACCTGTGTATTCAGGCGGGGATCAACATTGAAGGGATCAATGCTGAAGTTGCCACCGGCCAATGGGAGTTTCAGGTCTTTGCAAAAGGCGCTCAGCGCGCTGGCGACGAAGTCTGGGTTGCTCGATTTCTGCTGGAACGAGCTGCTGAAAAATATGACCTGTCGATCAATTGGCATTGCAAGCCACTTGGGGACACGGATTGGAACGGTTCCGGGATGCACGCGAACTTTTCAAATACGACGCTCCGTACTTGCGGCAGCAAAGAAACATACGAAAAAATCTGTCAGGGATTTGCTCCTCGCATAAAAGAGCATATTGCGGTCTATGGTGCCGACAACCACATGCGACTGACAGGCAAACACGAAACTCAGACGATCGACAAGTTCAGTTTCGGCGTTTCCGACCGCGGTGCATCGATCCGAATTCCAGTTGCAACCGTGCAGAATGGTTGGAAAGGCTGGTTGGAAGACCGTCGCCCTGCATCGAATGCTGATCCCTACAAGGTCGCTGCAGAAATTATTCGCACCGTAAAAGCGGTTAAGATCTGATTGAGGCCAGACGTCCCGAATCGGATCGGTTCATCCGCGAAGTGGATGGATGTCTGGATTGGGAGTCACTGCTGGTCGTTGGGAGTAATCCTTTCGATCAATCCTCCCGGGCTGTTCAGTGGCAACACTGGGCAGCCTTTTTTCATGTCTAGTGTTCCGGCGCGTGTCCGCTTTCAAAACCGCATGTCCAGCGTTGTGCGGGGCGAAGCGATCCTGACGTTACGCAGGCATCTTTGGCTCGACAGGTGATAGAGGATCATTAGCTGGTCGATTTGCAATCACTTTGATTTCCCAGACTTCAAGGTGATGGCTGATGTTCAACCAGTATGAGTCCCGGAGTCAGGTTCTTTGGCTTCCCTTGGGTAAATCAAAACTCAAGCAGATTTGCCGAACATTTTTGTAATCTCTGCGTCCTTCATTTACGTATTTACAATTGAACTCGGATAAACCGGCGGAATTTGCGTGGTCAAAACTTGCTGGCCCCGTTCGATATCTGTATTTTTGAACAGTAGTTCGGAAAAAATGTGTTAGAATGTGTGCTGTCTAACGGCAAATCCGACAGTTTCGTGTCACTGTGAGCGAATTCTGCCGGTGATAGCGAGTGTAGGACGGGTTCTTATCGAGTCGATACGCTGAAGTTGTCAGTTGGAAGAACTTCTCGTTGGAAAAGGATCGGCATTTGCGTAACGGCGTTGCATGGATGCGAACAGTCAATTTGACGCTGCTGGTTGAATTGTTCGACGTGATCGAGCGGCGAACGTTTAAGAGATATTTGCCAACTTTCGGCAGTTATAGAAGCAAGGGAGCTAGTCATGGTTAGCGTTAACACTCTGGTTGATTCAAAAAATAACAATCTTGAAGATTTGGCCACGCGGAGCTTCTTGGCTGGAATGTCCATTTCCGGCGGTGCTGCGTCGCTCGTTCCGCATGTCATCGCGGGATCGCGACTGGTCTGGCATTCCGAGCCAGAGCGGAACGAATTATTGCTCAGTCGCTCACTTGCTGGCGAAAGCGTTGCCTGCCTTGCGAAAATATTCAGCCTTTCGAAAACGGCTGTGCATGGGGCACTGATGGCAGCCCGCGTAAGTCGATTGAACGAAGCGAATGTAGACTATATCGACAGTGAAGAATTTGCCGTGCGGAATGCAGAGGCAATGATTTGCGGTCCAGCACCAGATGTCGATAATTCTTCCGTCGGTCGCATTCCGACCGGATTGCCTGCGTATCTCACGGAGCTTTATCGGGTGCCCCTCCTGACAAAAGCTCAGGAGCAGTATTATTTCCGACGAATGAATTTCCGCAAATTTCAGTTCTCTGTGCTGCGGGCCGAATTGGATGCTGCCAAGCCATCCGCACGGATCGTTTCTAAACTGGAGGCGTTGTTGACTGATATATCGGAAGTCAAAAGTCTATTGATTCAATCGAACTTGCGACTAGTAGTTTCAATCGCAAAGCGGTATCTCAAGGCCAATTCCGGATTCTTTGAGCTCGTCAGCGATGGGAATATTTCCCTGATTAGAGCTGTGGAGAAATTTGATTACGCTCGAGGCAACAAGTTTTCGACCTACGCCTCGTGGGCGATTCTAAAGAATTTTGCACGATCTGTACCGGCCGAACATCAGCGTATGGACCGATTCAGAACCGGCAACGACGAAATTTTCGCCCAATCACTTGAGCAGCGTGGTTCGATCTTCATTGATGAGCACATGAACACAACTCAGAGGGCAGTAATTCGGGAGATGATGCAGGAGCTCGATGGGCGGGAGCAGAAAGTCATCGCATGCCGATTTGGTCTGAGTGAAGGTGAAGAGCCTGAGACTCTGGAGCAAGTGGGCAATCGACTCGGCGTAACAAAAGAACGCGTTCGTCAGATTGAAGTCCGGACTCTGGAAAAATTGAGGAGAATTGCTGAGCGGCGGGCCTTCGAAATTCCGGGGTTTTAGTGCCGCGTTGATGCGGTCAAGCTTGGAGTTGCCCCGTTGTTGGGAGCTTTCGAGGATCTGGCTTGTTTGGAAGAAACCGCTTGCTATACTCCGCCGCTCGCCATCGCACGCGGTCCGCGCTAGTGTAGCTCAATTGGCAGAGCTCCGGTTTTGTAAACCGGTGGTTGTGGGTTCAAGTCCCTCCGCTAGCTTCTGCGAACGAATTGGCCTCTCTTAAATAGTGTTGGTCAATCGACGTTTGGTTTTGTTAAAGTTAATGTAGAGGGGGAATACCCGAGTGGCCAAAGGGGCCAGACTGTAAATCTGGTGACGTTAGTCTTCGCAGGTTCGAATCCTGCTTCCCCCAGTTTCTGTCTGTGGGCCTTTATTTTTGGGTCTGCTTGCTGGTCTGGGTTTGGTCAAGTTGGTGTTCGTACTCATGCGGGCGTAGTTCAATGGTAGAATTCCAGCCTTCCAAGCTGGCTGTGTGGGTTCGATTCCCATCGCCCGCTCTTTGCGTTCTGAGGGCAGCTTGATCGCGGAGATTGCTGCTGTAGCTCAGTTGGTAGAGTACGTCCTTGGTAAGGACGGGGTCAAGGGTTCAAGTCCCTTCAGCAGCTTTTCTGCCTTTGTGTGGCTTGTGAATGAATTGTTGGTAAATGATGTGTGGGTGTCTCGTGTGGGGATGCCGAGTTCTTTTTGAGGTGATTTTGCCGGGCTGCGTTAAGTGACCTGGCGCAGACTGATCTGGAGTTTGGGTAATGGCAAAGGGTACCTTTGAGCGAACAAAGCCGCACGTCAACGTCGGCACTATCGGCCATATTGACCACGGTAAGACAACTACAACGGCCGCAATTTTGGCAGTGCAGGCTGTTAAGGGTCTGGCCGTTGTTAAGGCCTATGCTGATATTGCAAAAGGCGGAACTGTCCGCGACGTTACAAAGACCGTCACGATTGCGGCAAGCCATGTTGAGTACGAGACGCCGAATCGTCACTACGCTCATATCGACTGTCCGGGGCATGCTGACTACATTAAAAACATGATTACCGGTGCCGCTCAGATGGACGGCGCAATTTTGGTAGTGTCTGCTGCCGACGGTCCAATGCCACAGACGCGTGAGCACATTCTGTTGGCTCGTCAGGTTGGTGTGCCGGCCCTTGTTGTGTTTTTGAACAAGTGCGACTTGGTCGATGATCTCGAATTGCTTGACTTGGTGGAAATGGAAGTTCGCGAATTGCTGACGAAATACGGCTTCCCTGGTGACGACATTTTGTTGGTCAAGGGTAATGCTCGAGGTGCTTTGGATAACCCTGCGGACGAGAAGTACAGTACTTGCATCACGAATTTGATGGAAGCATTGGACAAGTCAATTCCAGAGCCAAAGCGTGCTATTGATAAGCCGTTCATGATGGCTGTGGAAGACGTGTTCTCGATCGAAGGTCGCGGAACTGTAGCGACAGGTCGAATCGAAGCTGGCGTTGTAAAGGTTGGCGAAAAAATTCAGGTAATCGGTCTTCGTGACACGCAAGAAACGACAGTGACTGGCGTTGAAATGTTCCAGAAGACTTTGGATCAGGGGATTGCCGGCGACAACGTTGGTTTGCTTCTTCGGGGTTTGAAGAAGGAAGATATTCAGCGTGGGCAGGTATTGGCTGCGAATAATTCGATTAAGCCACATACTTCGTTCGAGGCTGAAGTTTACGTACTCAGCAAAGAGGAAGGCGGGCGTCATACGCCGTTCTTTACTGGCTATCGTCCTCAATTCTACTTCCGTACGACTGACGTGACAGGTTCGACCAAATTGCTGGACGGTGCTGAAATGTGCATGCCTGGCGATAATGTTAAGGTCGAAGTTGAGCTTGGTAAGCCGATTGCTATGGAAGAGCAGAGCCGCTTCGCGATTCGCGAAGGTGGAAAGACTGTTGGATCTGGCGTTGTTACCAAGATCCTGAAGTAACTTGTGTTTGTGGATGAATATCGGCTGCCTGCCGGCGTTTATTGTCGGCAGGCAGTTTGTTTTTTTCTTGCTGTTTTAGTGTCTGGTGAGAAGGTTTGTTGTCATGCGTGAGTATGTATGGCTTGAGTGTACGGAAAGCGGGCAGCGGAACTACCGTGTTATTAAGGAAACTCGTGGGACTGAGCGACTCGAGCTCAAGAAGTATTGTCCCAAACTTCGTAAGCACACTCTGCATAAAGAGTCGCGTAAGAAGTAGAGTCGGTCGTTTTTGCGGATTGAACGGGTGTAGCTCAATTGGCAGAGCACCGGATTCCAAATCCGGCGGTTGGGGGTTCGACTCCCTCCGCCCGTGCTTTGGTGTTGGCTGTCAGCGGTTTTCGGCGTGGGTTTTCGTATCGATCTAGTTTTTTGACGAGTGTCAGATGTCGATTAAAGGCGGAAGTGCCTCGGTCTTGCCAGAGTTGTTTCGGTTTGGCATTTATAAGTCAAATCAGGGACGAATGGTTCGGCAGTTTACCTTCTTTGCGGTCGCTTTGGTTGCGGCGTTCGGGTGTATCACGCTTGCAAATGGCCCGATGATGTCGTACGCGAAGCAAATTCAAGTGGGTGTGCCGACTGCGGTTTGGCTGGTTTGCTGCTGGGTGGCGTTTCGTGCCGTCAACTTTCCAGGATTTGCTGATTTCCTCGTGTCTGTTGAGTCGGAGTTGGAGAAGGTTACCTGGCCTGGCCGGCAAGAAGTGATTCAAGCGACCGTAGTGGTCTTGTGCACCATGTTTTCTCTCGGTCTGTTTTTGTTTCTTATAGATCTGCTTTGGACTTGGCTGTTTAGTTTTATCGGCTTTACTGAATACAGTTCGAAGAATTGAATTTGTGATGATGGGTATCTTTGCAAACGAATGGGGCCGGTGATTGCATTTGATGATCCCTGTTGTCAAGATGCGTGGCTCTAATTTTTCAGGCGATTTTTGATTTCTTCTGGATTTGTTCGAGGGTTTTTTCATGGCCAAAGACGCAGTTGGTACGAGTTCTGCGGCGGGCGACATGCTCTGGTATGTTCTTAAGGTTCAGACAAATCGGGAGCGAACGATTCGGGAAGCGTTGTTGAAGAAGGTCAGGCTTGAGGAGTTGAGCGAATTCTTTGGTGACATTGTAATTCCATCAGAGAAGGTTGTTGATACTCGCGGCGGTGCCCCGAAGGAGCAGGATCGAAAGCTGTTTCCTGGTTACATCATGATTCAGATGATCTTGAATGATGACACCTGGTATTTAGTTCGAGATACGGGTGGAGTTGGAGATTTTGCGGGGGCAGCGGGCAAGCCGATGGCGATGGATCAGCATGAAGTTGATCGGATGTTGGGTCGGGCTGAGGCTCAAGCGACTGCTGCTCCAAAAGTTAAGATTCAGTTTTCCTCTGGTGATGTTGTAAAGATTCGCGAGGGTACTTTCGAGAATTTCGAAGGAACTGTTGAGGGTGTAGATGAGCATAATGGGAAGGTTTCGGTTTTGATCGAAATCTTCGGACGTTCAACTCCTGTTGAGTTGGATCATTGGCAAGTGGAGTCCGTTTGATCTCGCGTTTTCTGCGGTTTTTTGTGTCGGTTTCTTTAGCGATTTGGGTTGAGTGGTCATGGGTAAGAAGCGTGCGGTTACTGCGCAGATCAAGGTTCAGGTGACGGGTGGTCAAGCTACTCCAGCTCCGCCAGTTGGTACCGCACTTGGCCCGCATGGTGTTAATATTGGACAGTTTGTTCAGCAGTTTAATGAGAAGACTCGTGACATGATGGGGATCACGATCCCCTGCGTGATCACTGTTTATAATGACAGGACGTTTGAGTTTGTGCTCAAGAGCCCTCCAGCGGCTGTGTTGTTGAAGAAGGTTGCTGGTGTTGCAAAGGGTTCAGGTAATCCACTGCGAACTAAGGTTGGCAGTGTGACGACCGCGCAGCTTGATCAGATTGCGAAGCAAAAATCTGAGGATTTGAATGCGTCGTCTCCGGAGCAGGCCCGTAAGATGATTGCCGGCACAGCGCGGAGTATGGGCATTGAGGTAATTGATTAGTTATTTTGTGTCTTGCGTAATTGCTGGTTTCAGGTTGACAGATTGTTGGGTGCGAATAATGGCAGGTCAGTCGAAGCGAATGAAGTCGCTGTCTAAGAAGGCAGTCGGTTTGGGCACATTGCAATTGCCGGAGGCGGTTAAGGCGCTTAAGGGGTTGGAGGATACCCTGCCAAAGGCAATTAAAAAGATTGGTTTTGACCAGACAGTGGAGATCGCCGTGCGGTTGGGTGTGGACCCTCGCCAGGCGGATCAGATCGTTCGCGGGTCAATTGTGTTGCCGCATGGCATTGGTAAGTCCCAGCGCGTAGTGGTGTTTGCGCAGGGTGAAAATGTCAAGATCGCACAAGCTGCTGGAGCAGACATCGTTGGCGGGAAGGATTTGGCTGACAAAATTAAGGACGGCTGGCTCGAGTTCGACGTTGCTATCGCTACTCCCGACATGATGGGTGTCGTTGGACCGCTCGGGCGAGTGCTTGGTCCTCGTGGCTTGATGCCCAGTCCGCGTGCTGGTACCGTAACGCAGGATGTTGCGACGGCCGTGCGTGAGTACAAGGCAGGTAAGGTCGAGTTTCGTGTAGACAATGGCTCCAACGTACATTGCGTGGTGGGTCGTATGTCGTTTGATGCAGACAAATTGACAGAGAATATCGAATCGCTGTTGAGTTTTATTCGCAGTCTTAAGCCTAGCGCATCGAAGGGTGTTTACGTTCGCGGCGTGGTTGTGTCCGCGACCATGATGCCTTCGATTCTGGTTGCTGTCTAGCAACTGTGTCGATGCTTGGTTTGAGGTTGTTGCTTAGTTAAATTTATTGGTGAGTCGGTAGCAATGGGTCGTCAAGTTAAAGACATGGTGATTTCCGATATTCAATCGCGAATTGGCGATGTGAAGGATTTCATTGTTGTTGATTGCTCAAAGATTGATGCGATGACAGCCAATCGTTGGCGTCTGGGGTTACGGAAAGACAGGATCACGGCCCTGACCGTCAAGAATTCAATCGCGGCGAATGCTCTCAAGAAAAAGGGCATTGAAGGTCTTGATTCCGTACTGGCTGGGCCTTCGACACTCATTTGGGGCGGCGATGATATTGTTGCCTTGTCGAAGGCTGTGGCCAAGTATGCCAAAGACATGCCCAAGATGGAAATCAAGGGTGCCAGCGTTGAGGGGCAGACTCTCAACGCGGCTGCTGTAGACAGCCTCAGCAAAAGTGCTGGGCGTTTAGAGACGATTGGGCAAATTGCTGGCTTGCTGCTGGCTCCAGGGGGCCAGTTGGCTGGTTGTTTGCAAGCACCTGGTGGCAAGTTGGCCGGTCAGTTGAAAACGTTGTCTGAAAAAGAAACTTCTGAGTGATTCAGCGGCTTGGTGTTCTGCTGATGTGTTTGATGTTAACGAAAAGCGTGTTACCGAAAAAGAAAGGTATTGGCAATGTCTGCTGAAGCAGCCACTGAATTTGATAGCAAGACGAAAGAGCTTGGCGATAAAATTGTTGGACTGACCCTGCTGGAAGCGAAGCGGGTTGTGGACTATCTGAAGGAAGTTCACGGTATTGAGCCAGCGGGTGGCGGTGCTGTGATGATGATGGGCGGGGGCGCTGCGGCTGCCGAGCCTGTCGTTGAGCAGACTGAGTTCGCTGTCGTGTTGACTGGATTTGGCGAGAACAAAATCGCTGTGATCAAAGTCGTCCGGGCTGTGACTGGGTTGGGCTTGAAAGAAGCAAAAGATCTCGTCGAAGGCGTACCAAAGCCTTTGAAGGAAGGTCTGTCAAAGGAAGATGCTGAGAAGTTGAAGGCAGAGGTTGTTGCTGCTGGCGGTACTTGCGATATCAAGTAATTGATTTTTTCGCACTCTGTTGAATGAGCTTTTCGTTGGCACTGGCCGGGGCGATCGTTGGTCGCGCCCGGCGGTGGCATATCTCGTTGGTCTGGATGGTTCGCCTGTCAGGTGGTCATCCGTTGTGAGTGAAGGCTCGGCACTTAGTGTCCAGCGATCGTCAGTTAGATACGAATTTAATGTGGATGGCTCATAGAAGCAGGCAGCTGTCGAGTTGATCGGCAGGTGCCTTTCGTCGCGCGCCATTCGCGGGGGATTTCAAACGCTGGCGATGCGGAATGGTGCTTTTGGTTTTTGGGGCTGATTAAGCACAAGATCCGGATGCAATTTGTGCTGTAGATGTTTGATTCTGGCGAGTCAGTGGTGGCTTGGCTCGCGTGTTGCGATTTTTAATTGAAGGCAGGTCTCTGTATGCCGATTCCGTCTGTTCGTACTATCGACAAAGACGCAGTTCGTAACTTCGGAAAAATCAATGCCGAGTACGAAATTTCTGGGCTGACTTTGATTCAGACTGCTTCGTATGCGCGGTTTCTCCAGGCTGATCGAACTTCCCGTGACCGGTTGGATATTGGTCTGGAAGCCATTTTACGTGAAGTGTTTCCGATCGAGAGTTATGACGGGCAGTTTCGCCTGGAGTACGTGCGCTATGAGTTGGGCAAACCACGCTATACCCCGGCTGAGTGCAGGCAGCTTCGTTTGACGTACGGAATGCCGTTCCGTGTTTGGTTGCGACTTGTAAAAGAACAGCCGGTTGAAGAAGAGGTATACCTCGGTGACATTCCGATCATGATTGGTGGTGGTGAATTCATCATCAATGGAGCTGAGCGAGTTGTTGTATCGCAGTTGCATCGTTCCCCTGGGGTGGACTTTGTGATGGCTGAAGAAACGGCGAGCAGCGACCGAAAAACGCAGTCATGCCGAATTATTCCCGAACGCGGAAGTTGGATCGAATTGCTTGTCAGCAAGCGTGAGGCGATTGGCGTCAGAATCGACCAAAGCGGGAAATTTTCTGCTGTGACATTGTTGCGTGCGATGTCCAAAGATTATTCGTCCGATGCTGCAATCATTCGTTTGTTCTACGCGACCGAAACGGTAAAGATTACGCCAAAGACAGTCGCTGGCGAGTTAATGGGCAAGTACTCCGTTGATAATGTTATCTTTCCGGAGAAACATGAACGTGCCGGTGAAATCGTCGTTGATGCTGGATATGAGATCAGTGATCTGGTTGCCGAAGAACTGATCATTTGCGGAGTTAAGAGTGTCGAGATCGTTTCGAATTCTTCTGATTTGTTGATGTTGAAGACGCTGGCGGAAGACGGGACATCGACCCATGAAGAGGCGTTGCTGAAGATTTATCAGCGACTGCGTCCGGGCAATCCGCCGAATTTGGACAAAGCGACTGATTTATTCAACGAAAAATTCTTTGATGTTAATCGTTATCGACTTGGTCGCGTTGGTCGTTTTCGCATCAATCGCAAGTTTGCTCAGGATATTTCAGATGAAGAAATGACTTTGAAGCCTGAAGACTTCATTAACGCAATGAAGTACATTGTTCGGCTGCGTATTGGCGATGACACGGCGCAGATCGATGATATCGACAATCTCGGCAATCGCCGTTTGCGAACGATTGATGAGTTGGCGGCTGACGAAATTCGCAAGGGTTTTCTGAAGTTGCGTCGAACCGTTCAGGAACGTATGAGCCTGAAGGAAGTCGATGCCATGACTCCTCGCACACTCATCAATCCGAAGAGTGTTTCTGCGGCCATTGATTATTTCTACGGTCGTAGTGAATTGTCGCAGGTGGTTGACCAGACTAATCCGCTGTCAATGTTGACACATGAACGCCGATTGAGTGCTCTGGGTCCAGGGGGTTTGAATCGAAAGCGTGCTGGCTTCGAAGTTCGCGACGTTCACATTTCTCACTACGGACGAATCTGCCCGATTGAAACGCCTGAAGGCACGAACATCGGTCTGATTTCCAGTTTGAGTATTTATGCTCGCGTGGATGACTACGGCTTTTTGATATCGCCATATCGGCTTGTCAAGAACGCCAAGGTAACCGACGAAGTTGTCTGGCTGCGTGCGGACGAAGAAGCTTCTGGCATGGTGTGTCCTGCGGATACGCTCGTTGAAGATGGGATGATCGCTGAAGAACGCGTTCTCGCGCGAACCAAAAGCGACGTAGTGTGGATTGATCGTAAAGAAGTTCAGTACATTGACGTTGCTCCGTGTCAGATGGTTGGAGTTTCGGCTGGTTTGATTCCGTTTCTTGAGCACGACGATGCTAACCGCGCGCTGATGGGATCGAACATGCAGCGTCAGGCAGTGCCGCTGTTAATCTCAGAGCGTCCTGTTGTCGGTACTGGGATGGAGCAGTATGTTGCTCAGAATTCCGGGATGGTTCTGCGTGCTGAGAAGTCCGGCAAGGTTACATTTGTCGATGCATGCAATATTGAAATTGATGGCCGACGCTACCCGCTTCGCAAGTTCACCCGTCTGAATGAGCGAACATGTTTGAATCAGAAGCCGATCGTGGCTATGGGAGAACGGGTCAAAGCTGGCCAGATCCTTTGTGACAGCGCCGCCACAAAGAATGGATCGCTGGCACTGGGGCGTAACGTCCTTGTGGCGTTCATGTCATGGGAAGGTTACAACTTCGAAGACGCGATCATTCTTTCAGAACGATTAGTCAAAGAAGACGTTTACACGTCGATCCACCTTGATGAGTTTGACGTTGAAATTCGTGAGACGAAACTGGGACGTGAGGAGTTTACTCGCGACATTCCGAACGTCAGCGAAAAGGCTCTGCGGCATCTGGATGATTCGGGTGTTGTTAAGATTGGAACGCGTGTCAATCCAGGTGACATTCTTGTCGGTAAGGTCTCTCCCAAGGCAAAATCTGAACTCACGCCGGAAGAGAAGCTGTTGCATGCGATCTTTGGTCGTGCCGGCGAAGATGTAAAGAACGAAAGCCTGGAAGTGCCGAGCGGTGTCGGCGGCATCGTGATTCACACTGAGAAGTTTTCTCGTCGTATGAGTTTGTCGGAAATCGAACGCAAGCGATTTGAAGACGAACTTAAGAAGGTCGAACTGGAGAACAATGTTGCGATTGCCGAGTCATTCAAGGCGTTCCTTGTCGGGTTGGAAGCCGCGCTTGAACAGCCTGTTGCAGATGCTGACGGTCGGGCACTTGCCAAATTGGATGATCCAAAGGTAGTCGCTGACTACGCGCGAAGATTCCACAGCCACTTCGAAGACATGGATATTCGCAGCCCTCAGAAAAAGACTGCTGCTCGCAAAGTGGTTCGTGAAAACTGGGTCCTGGTCGAAGACGTTATTGATCGAGAAGATCATCGCCTGAACAGCATGAAGCGCGGCGACGAATTGCCGAGCGGTGTCTTGCAGATGGTGAAGGTGTATGTCGCATCTAAGCGACAGATTTCGGTCGGCGACAAGATGGCTGGACGTCACGGGAACAAAGGGGTGATTTCCAAGGTACTACCAATTGAGGATATGCCGTTCCTTGAAGACGGAACACCTGTGGACATCATCTTGAATCCGCTGGGAGTTCCGAGTCGTATGAATGTCGGGCAAATTCTGGAAACTCATCTTGGCTGGGCAGCCGCGAAGATGGGCTATCGAGCAATTTGCCCGGTGTTTGACGGTGCTCCAGAAGAAGAAGTGCGTCAGGCCATGGCGGAAGCAGGTCTTCCAGAAGATGGCAAGTCGTATTTGTACGACGGCCGCACGGGAGAGCGTCAGGAGCAGCGAACAACCGTTGGTCAGATTTACATGCTGAAGTTGCATCACCTTGTGGATGATAAAGTGCATGCACGGGCTACGGGGCCGTACTCGCTCATTACCCAGCAACCGCTGGGCGGCAAGGCTCGCTTTGGTGGTCAGCGTTTTGGAGAAATGGAAGTGTGGGCATTGGAAGCCTACGGGGCAGCCTACATTCTTCAGGAACTGTTGACAGTGAAGAGCGACGACGTCGAGGGGCGTACGAAAATCTACGAGAGCATGGTCAAAGGCGAAAACACATTGGAGGCTGGTACACCTGCCAGCTTTGACGTGTTGAACAATGAAATTCGCGGGCTGTGTTTGAACCTGCAGCTGGAAAAAGCCGTCAACTGAGCCGGTATAGAACAACGTCCTGATCCAAAAGACTGAAGCCGAGCCGGACATTCCGGCTTGGACACTGATTCTTGAGCCTCCACTTTGAGGAGATTCGTTCGTGAGTGCGACCGAAGGTACATTTGATCGAGTTAATGACTATGCCGCTGTAAAAATCAGTCTGGCAAGTCCACATGACATTCGAAGCTGGTCTTTTGGTGAAGTTAAAAAGCCAGAAACTATCAACTATCGAACATATCGTCCTGAACGCGACGGTTTGTTCTGCGAGCGTATTTTTGGCCCCGAAAAGGACTGGGAATGTGCGTGTGGCAAATATCGTGGCATGAAGTACAAGGGAATGATTTGCGATCGTTGCGGCGTGAAGGTTACACATAGTCGCGTGCGCCGCAAACGCATGGGGCATATTGAACTTGCTGCACCGGTTGTGCATATTTGGTTCTTCAAGTCCATGCCAAGCCGCTTAGGCGCGCTGCTGAACATGAAGACGACCTCACTGGAAAAGGTAATCTATTTCCAGGATTATGTGGTCATTGAGCCTGGTGACACTCCGTTGAAGAAGTGTCAGATGCTGACGGAAGAAGAAGCACGTCAGGCGAAGCGAGACTACGGCGATGGCATGTTCGAAATCGGCATGGGGGCCGAGGCGATCAAGAAGCTGCTCGCGTCAATGCGTCTTGCAGAATTGTCTGGAGAACTGCGCACAGAACTGGCAAAGACCGGCAGTCAGCAGAAGATCAAGGATCTGATCAAGCGACTGAAGATCGTTGAAGCACTGCGCGACAGCGAGAACAAGCCTGAGTGGATGGTGCTGGACGTCATTCCCGTGATTCCACCGGACCTGCGTCCGTTGGTTTTGCTGGATTCCGGCAACTTTGCCACCAGCGACCTGAACGATCTTTATCGTCGAATTATCAACCGCAATAACCGACTTAAAAAACTGGTGGATCTGAACGCGCCTGAGGTGATTGTACGCAACGAAAAGCGTATGTTGCAGCAGTCGGTTGACGCGCTGTTTGACAACAACCGTTGTAAGCGTCCGGTCCTGGGTTCATCGAACCGTCCGCTCAAATCTTTGACAGATATGATCAAAGGCAAGCAGGGGCGATTCCGAGAAAACCTGCTTGGTAAGCGCGTCGATTATTCAGCACGAAGCGTTATCGTTGTCGGTCCTGAATTGAAACTGCATCAGTGTGGTCTGCCTAAGAAGATCGCGTTGGAGTTGTTTCAGCCGTTCGTGATTCGTCGCCTGAAGGATCTCGGGCACGCGGACACGATCAAGAGTGCTAAGCGAATGCTTGAACGTCGCGACGAAGACGTTTGGGACATTCTTGATGAAGTGATTCGCAATCATCCGGTTCTGTTGAACCGTGCTCCGACGCTGCACCGAATTGGCATCCAGGCATTCGAGCCGACGCTGGTTGAAGGAAATGCGATTCGGTTGCATCCGCTTGTCTGCAAAGGCTTCAATGCTGACTTCGACGGTGATCAGATGGCTGTCCATCTGCCGTTGTCGATGGAAGCTCAGATTGAAGCGACGACATTGATGATGTCGACTCACAACATCTTTAGTCCTGCGAACGGTGCTCCGATCATCAGTGCATCGCAGGACATCGTGATGGGATGTTACTACCTGACGCTCAAGCGACCGGATCGCCCAGGCGAAGGCATGGTGTTCGCATCATCCGAAGAAGTCTTTATGGCCTTCCAGCTCGGTAAGGTTAACCGTCATGCCACGATTCGGCTGCGTATGCCGCGCGGTAAGCGAGTCAAGGGCGACGGAGCAGAAACCTATCGTCCAGGTGGACTTGTCGAAACGTCTCCGGGCCGCGTGATTTTCAATGACATACTGCCAAAGAAAATGTCATATTACAATCAGACATTGGGCAGCAAGGACCTGGCTCGTGTGATTTCAGACTGTTATCTGGAGCTTGGTCGTCGTGAAACGATTGAGTTACTGGATCGTATGAAGACCTGCGGTTTCCGTGCCTCGACAGAGAGCGGTCTATCATTCGGCGTCAGCGACTTGAAAACAGCTCCGAATAAGCAAGAAGTGATCGGCAAGTCTGAAAAAGAAGTGCTGAAACAACAGAAGCTATTTGAACGCGGTGTCATCACAAATACGGAGCGTTACAACAAAGTGCTTGACATCTGGACACACGCTCGTGAAGAAATCACGAAGTCCATGATGGAACAGCTCAAGGACGACGTTCGTGAATCCGGTGCTTATGTAAACCCGATTTACCTGATGGCCCATTCTGGTGCCCGAGGCGGTGTTGGGCAGATTCAACAGTTGGCCGGTATGCGTGGTTTGATGGCGAAGCCGAGCGGCGAAATCATCGAAACGCCTATTAAGTCGAACTTCCGCGAAGGTCTGTCGGTGCTGGAATACTTCAGCTCGACACACGGTGCCCGCAAGGGGTTGGCGGATACCGCTTTGAAAACGGCAGACAGCGGATACTTGACCCGTAAACTGGCTGACGTTTGTCAGAACATGGTTATTACCATGCACGACTGTCGTACAACCAAGGGTCTGACTCGTGGTGTTGTCTATCGCGGTGAAAAAGTTGAAGTTGGGCTTGCTGACTCGATCCGAGGTCGCGTTAGCCGAACGAACATCGTCAACCTGATTACTGAAGAGCCGATCGTTAGAGAAGGTGAACTCATCACCGTTGAGAAGGCTCGCAAGATCGAAGAAATGGGTCTTGAACGCATTCAGGTCCGCAGCCCAATGACTTGCGAATGCACGCTGGGTCTTTGCCAGTTGTGTTACGGCATGGACCTTTCAATGGGTGACATGGTTGAACTTGGTATGGCGGTCGGCATCATTGCTGCTCAAAGTATCGGTGAGCCTGGAACTCAGTTGACAATGCGTACATTCCACATTGGTGGTGTCGCATCGAAGGATGTTGAAACCAGCGAGCTGTTTGCAAAACGTGGTGGTCAGGTACGATTTACTCGCATTCGCAGCGTAATCAACGCCGAAGGCGGACAGGTTGTGCTCGGCCGAAACGGTGAAATCAGCATCGTGGACGATCGTGGTCGCGAGGTTGAAAAGCAGCGAGTGCCGAATGGTGCCGTTCTGCAAGTTAAAGAAAACCAGGTTGTCAATTCGGGCGACGTTCTCTGTACATGGGACCCGCACTCGATTCCGATTATCGCTCAGGTCGGTGGACGTGCGCGTTTGGATGATTGCGTGGAAGGCCAGTCGATTCGTACGGAAAAAGAAGCGTCTGGAACGATGCGTCGTACGGTTATCGAACACAAAGCCGGACTGCATCCGCAGGTCGTCATCGAAGACGGTGCCGGAAAGATTCTGGACTTTTATTACCTGCCTGAAGGGGCGAGTCTGGACGTCGAAGACGGCGGTCAGGTTTCTGCGGGTATGGTTGTCGCGAAGACGCCTCGCGAATCTACCGGTACGCAGGACATCACTGGAGGTCTTCCGCGAGTCACCGAGTTGTTTGAAGTTCGCAAGCCGAAAGATCCGGCGGTAGTCGCTGAGATTGACGGTGAAGTCGAATTCCCACCCGAGAAGAAACGCGGCAAGCGTATCGTGCTGGTCAAAGGTGCCGATGGAACGGAAGTCGAACACGTCATTCCGCACGGCAAAGACCTGCAGGTTCATCCTGGCGATATGGTCAAGGCCGGTGACGCGCTGGTACGCGGTCCATTGGTTCCGCAGGATATTCTGCGTGTCAGTGGTCCAGAAGAAGTGCAGCAGTATCTGTTGCATGAAATTCAGAACGTTTACCGTGCACAGCGAGTGGAAATCGATGACAAGCACATCGAAATCGTGATTGCTCAGATGCTTCGCAAGGTTCGCGTTGACAGCGTAGGTGATACCGATTTGCTGCCAGGTTTGTTGATCGATAAGTTTGAACTTAAGAAGATCAATGATGGTTTGGAGTCCATGGGTAAGGTCACTGATGCCGGGGGATCTGACTTCGAAATCGGAGATCGAGTTTCCTTGACGGATATCGAAGCCGTAAATGCCGAAGTCAGCAAACCAATCAAACACACGACTTTGAAAAGAGCAAAAGCGAGTCCACAACTGCTTGGGATTACCAAAGCGGCGGTATCAAGCGAAAGCTTTATCTCAGCCGCCAGCTTCCAGGAAACAACCAAGGTTCTTACCGAAGCTGCGTTAGGCGGCAAAGTGGACCACTTGGTGGGACTCAAGGAAAACGTAATTTTGGGACACCTGATTCCGGCTGGAACTGGTTTCCATCTGCACCAGGAAGCTCAAGTTCGAATTCACGATTCCGCATTGCGAGAACAGGAAGAGCAGAAAATGCGTATGCAGGCTGCTCGTAAGGATTTGATGGGGAACCCGGAAATGCAGGCACGGAGAGTCGATCCAGATCGTCCTTCCGCACCTTCGCTGGCGGATTTGAGCCCCGATGAATTGATCTGATTTGTGAATTCGAGTGATCGGCGACATGCAAGGTTGACGATCGAGGGAAACGTGGATAGAGTGCCGCGTTTCCCGTATTTCTCGTGAGAGTCGTTTTACCGTACTGAGTTTTGGCTTTCAGCTTTTTGTTTGGCGAACTATGCCCACGATTAACCAACTGATTCGGAAACCCCGAAAAACACAGCGCACAAAGTCAAAGACTCCGGTTCTTGAGGGTTGTCCTCAAAAACGCGGTGTGTGCTTGCAGGTCAAAACCGTAACACCAAAAAAACCAAACTCCGCTTTGCGTAAAGTCGCGCGTGTGCGTCTTTCGAATAGCAAAGAAGTGACGGCGTATATTCCGGGTGAAGGCCATAACCTTCAGGAACACTCCATCGTGCTGATTCGCGGCGGTCGTGTTCGCGACCTGCCGGGTGTGCGATACAAGATCGTTCGCGGCGTTCTCGATACGCTCGGCGTTTCGGACCGCCGTCAGGCACGTAGTTGCTACGGAGCCAAGCGTCCGAAGGGTGGAGCCGCTGCCGCAGCAGCCGGTAAGAAGAAGAAGTAATTTGATGTCATTCAGTCGTTGTGCTGACTGCTGTTCATAAAAGATATGTTTTGAGAGTTTTCTTCAATGGTCAAGAAGTTCACAGCCAGTCGTAAACAGTTGAAGCCGGATACTCGCTTCAACAGTCTATTGATTTCCAAATTCGTCAACTGCCTGATGTATGATGGAAAGAAAAGTACAGCCTCTAGTGCTTTCTATCGTGCGATGGAGATTGTCCAGAAGCAACTGCCGAACGAAGATCCACTGAATGTCTTTGTGACTGCTGTGGATAACGTCAAGCCCGCGATTGAAGTTCGCTCAAAGCGTGTCGGTGGTGCAACTTACCAGGTTCCGACACCTGTCAGTTCACGTCGCCAGCAGGCTTTGTCGATTCGCTGGATTCTGGAAGCTGTTCGAGGCCGCAAAGGTCGTCCGGTTGATAAGTCTCTGGCTGAAGAGTTGCTGGCCGCTTTCCGACGTGAAGGCTCAGCCATGAACAAACGCGAAAACGTACACCGCATGGCAGACGCCAACAAGGCGTTCTCGCACTTTGCCTGGTAGTATATTGACCTAATGTAATCGGTTTGAATACACAAACACCGCAATGGATTTACAAAAATTCATTGCGGTGTTTTTTTTGCGATTTGGTGTGCTCTGAGTGGTTTAAAATGATGCCTTGGAGAGGCATAACGTCGGGGCAGTCCGCTTGACTCGTTTAACCCGTGGCCACCGGCCGGGCTTTACCTCGCGGCTGATGAAACGACCTAGCCTGCGGCCACGGGTTAAACGAGGTAACCCCTCAATCCGCACTGCCCGAAGTATAGCAGTCCCGAAAAGTACGTCGGGCTTTCCAGCCTGACACGAAGCAGAACGAGTCAGCCTGGAAAGGCTGACGAACGCAGCGCAGCAAAAAGGGGCAAAACGCTGCCTCCGCACGCACCCGAATACCATGACCGCAGGGATGCTTCCTTTCGGACCTGACCCGGTTAGGCTGGACCCGCCGCGATTGGAGACAGCGTTTTGCCCCTGACAGAGCAAACCACAAGCCGTCCATTATTCAGGCGAACCACGCGAATCTCAAGTGATGACCACCAAGATTGAGTCACGAATGATGATTTCTCAATACAAGTCGGCGGGTTAGAGGCATTTGGGCAGGCGGATGTTGCGTTGGAGGCTTTCGGTTTCGACTGTATCTCACCCCGACACGTCAGTGATGGATTGAGTTTTGGCGTTTCGCAAGTGTTTCCCAAGATCCCTCGCTGATGCGTCGGGTGATGATTTTCCACCAATTCCACGCCCGAGATTTCAAATAGCGCGGCTTCAA
>Ga0105046_10004171_pt1 | contig 22990 bp, 21 predicted proteins | sample MAT03_FD_78385 | JGI IMG/M metagenome (GOLD analysis project Ga0105046, IMG submission 78385) | Freshwater microbial communities from Lake Fryxell liftoff mats and glacier meltwater in Antarctica - MAT-03 (megahit assembly) | ecosystem: Environmental > Aquatic > Freshwater > Ice > Liftoff...
AGCTCGGAAACGATTAGCCCGGTCGAGCCGAAGCGGTTGTACTGCATAAAATGCTCCTATGGTCGGGTCTGGCCGGTGCCGCGCACCAGCCACTTGTATGTCGTCAGCCCCTCGAGCGCCACTGGGCCGCGCGCGTGGAGCCGCCCCGTCGCAATCCCGATCTCGGCCCCCATCCCGAATTCGCCACCATCGGCATACTGGGTCGAGGCATTGTGGATGACGATGGCCGAATCGACCTGCGCCAGAAAGCGCTCCGCCACCGCCGCGTCCTCGGTGACGATTGCATCGGTGTGGTGCGAACCGTGGCACTCGATGTGCGCCATGGCCGCGTCGAGCCCGTCAACCACCGCGACGTTGAGGATCGTGTCGAGATGCTCGGTATCGAAATCCTCAGCACTCGCCGCCCCGATGCGCGGATCTATCGCCCGCGCCCGCGCATCGCCGCGCAATTCGCAGCCCGCCGCGAGCAGTGGCTCGACCAGCCCGTGCGGATCCGGATAGGTCACGTCGATCAGCAGTGTTTCCATCGCCCCGCACACGCCAGTGCGGCGCAGCTTGGCGTTGAGGGCGATGGCCTGCGCCTTGGCGGGATCGGCGGCGGCGTGGACGAACGTGGCGCACAGCCCGTCGAGATGCGCCAGAACCGGCACCCGTGCCTCGGCCTGGACCCGCTCGACCAGGCTCCGGCCGCCGCGCGGGATGACCATGTCGATCAGCCCCGCCGCGGTCAGCAGCGCGCCGACCGCCGCACGGTCCTGGGTCGGGATCAGCTGGACCGCCTCGGCAGGCACGCCGCCCGCGACCAACCCCTCGACCATCGCCGCATGAATTGCACGGTTCGAACGTACCGCCTCGCTGCCGCCGCGCAGGAGGACAGCGTTGCCGACCCGCACGCACAGCGCCGCAGCATCGGCGGTGACATTGGGGCGGCTCTCATAGATGATCCCGATCATCCCGATCGGAATGCGCACGCGTTCGAGCACCAGCCCGTTGGGCCGCTCGCGCCGGTCGATGATCTCGCCGACCGGATCGGGCAAGGCGGCAATAGCCGCAACCGCGTCGGCCACCCCGGCGAGCCGCCCGGCATCTAGCCACAGCCGGTCGAGCATCGCTGCGGACATCCCGGCAGCCTCGCCTGCGGCATGATCGGCAGCATTGGCGGACAGGATTTCCGCCGCGCGGTCACGCAGCGATTGTGCTGCGAGCCGCAGCGCCGCAGCCCTCGTCCCGGACGGCAGGACGGCCATCTCGCGCTGCGCCGCGCGGCCTGCACGCGCCAGCGAATCGATCAGTGCCGTGACCGTTTCGGGATAAGAAGCCAACGATTCGGCGGAAATCAGCGGTTGGGATGCCATGGCGCGGCGCTACACCGGTCGAGTGCGCTTGTCACACCCACGCTCGGACCGACTTTCAGACCGCTTTTCGGGAGGCACCACAACGCTCAAAAGCTGAAACAGTTCCGGTGCGGAGTGCGATTTCGCACGCAGTTACGCAACTCGCCTTACGACTCGCCCGGCTCGCCCCGAGTCACCCGAGCAGGATTCGACCCCTTGCTCACACCTGTGTAAGCGCCGCGCCAGCGAACAAAAAAGGGTGGGTCGTTCTCTTGCAAATCGTTTCCCGCGACGGGCTCGTCGCCCGTCTGCGCGGCTGGTTCCCCGATCGCGAGTTCTTCGTGCGCTCGCAGGGCCAGGTGCGTTTCGTAAAGATTTCTGGTCGCTTGCAGATGGCCACAGCGGGCCTTGCCGCCGCCCTGTTGCTGGGCTGGCTGGTGACGATGGCCACGGTTCTTTTCCTCCAGTTTGATTCCGCCGCCGAGCGCCGCGCGCTGCTCGCCCGCGAGGCCCGGGTCGCCAGCGCAGCCAGCCAAGTCACCGCCTATCGCCAGTCGTCAGAAAAGCATGTCGAGGAACTCGCGCGCCGCCAGCGCTTCCTCGAAGCGGCGGTCGAAGCCCAAGTGGGCGAACTTGCCGGTGAAGCTGCGGCGACGACCGAGGCGGACCTGCGCAAGATTTCGTACAACCTCCCCCCCGCCAAGTCGCTCGCCCAGATCGAGGCACGCCAGTTTGCTTTGGCCGAACGGCTGACCGGGTTCGCCGAGGCCCGCGCTGCGCGCGCCGAAGCTTCGATCCGCCGGGTCGGGCTCAACCCCCGGCTGATGATGGCCAAGCTCGATCGCAATTCTGTGCAGGGTGGTCCGTTGCTTGCGCTGACCAAGGGCGGCGAGGCGGTCGATCCGCGCTTTGCCCGGCTCGGCGCGAGCCTCAGCCGGATGAACGCGCTTGAGCGCGGGCTCTCCGCGATCCCCAGCCATCTGCCCGCCAGCCTCGAATTCATTTCTTCGGGCTTTGGCTACCGCAGCGATCCATTTACCGGCGAGGCGGCGATGCACTCCGGGCTCGATTTTCGCGGCCCGATGGGCGCGCCGATTCATGCCGCCGCCGATGGCACGGTCAGTTTTGCCGGGGTCAAGGCGGGCTATGGCAACTGCATCGAGATCAGCCACGGCAACGGCCTTGTCACCCTTTATGCGCATATGTCGGCGTTCAAGGCGCGACTAGGCCAGGGCGTCGTGGCAGGCGACGTCATCGGTGCGATCGGCAGCACGGGACGATCAACCGGGCCGCATCTCCATTTCGAAGTGCGGATCGGCGACCGGGCGGTCAATCCGCGCCCATTCCTGGAGGGGAATGCCCATGTTCTCGAAGCTGCGAAACGCACGGGACCCTGAGACGATGGCTCGGGGGGGCAGCAACAGTCAGCCGAATGCAGCGGGGTTCTCGATCCTTGCTGCCGACCTGGTGATAAACGGCGACATCCTCGCCTCCGCGGATCTCCACATCGACGGACGGATCGAAGGCGACATTGCCTGTACCACGCTGGTCCAGGGCGAGCGCAGCGAAGTGATCGGCGCGATCCGCGCGGATTCGGCACGACTGGCGGGCACAGTCCGCGGCTCGATCGACGCGGCCAGCCTGGTGATCCTCAAAACCGCGCGAATCCACGGCGATGTCAGCTACGATGCGTTGACGATCGAGCAGGGCGCACAGGTCGAAGGGCGCTTTGCTCCGCGCGGGGTTCAGGCGGTTGCCTCGGCAATCCCGCTGGTGGCGGGGGACGACGCGCTGATCAGCCTGGTGGGCTGAAAGCGACCGGCCGAATCAGGCTCAGCTGTCGCTGACGCCCTCGGCGCGGCGGGTTTCGAGCCAGGCAGCAGCTTCGGCTTCCTGCGCAGCGGCGGCGGCAGCCTTGACGTTGGTATCGCGTTCGGCGCGCAGCTCCTCGATCAGGGCGTTGCGATCGTCGCCGAGGCGCGCATCGCGGCTCGCCTGGTCTTCCTCGATCCCGGCCTTCTTGGCGGCGCGCGCGACGATCCCGTCGAGTTCGCGCTGCGAGCACAGGCCGAGCGTCACCGGATCCTTCGGATTGATGTTCGAGATGTTCCAATGGCTGCGATCGCGGATCGCGGCGATGGTGTTGCGGGTGGTGCCGATCAGCTTGCCGACCTGCGCATCCGAAATCTCGGGATGATTGCGCAGGATCCAGGCAATCCCGTCGGGCTTGTCCTGGCGCTTGGACACCGGGGTGTAGCGCGGGCCCTTGGTGCGGGTCACCTGGACGGGGGCCTTCTGCATCTTGAGGCGATAGGACAGGTCGGCCTGGCCGCGCTCGATTTCCTCGTTCGAAAGTTCGCCGGCATGGACCGGATCGCGCCCGGTGTACTTCGAGCCCGCCAGATCGTCGGCCATCGCCTGGACTTCGAGGATGTGGATGCCGCAGAATTCGGCGATCTGCTCGAAGGTCAGGCCGGTGCTGTCGACCAGCCACGAGGCCGTCGCGTGCGGCATCAGGGGGGTGGCTTGCTGGGTCACTTGGGATACTCCCGGAAACTACTGAAAAGCTGGCGGACAAAGAAAGGGCCGCCCCTTGCGGAGCGGCCGTGCGGAGCGCGATGTAGGCCATCGCGGGAGCGGGAGCAAGGCTTCAGTCGCTCACCCGCCGACCGCCAGCACGATCTTGCCGATGTGCTCGCCCGCCTCCATCCGGGCATGCGCCAACGCCGCATCGGCCAGTGCGAAGGTCTGGTCCATGACCGGCCGAATGGTGCCGTTCTCGATTAGCGGCCAGACGTTGCGCGCGATGTCATCGGCGAGCATGGTCTTGAACTCGTCCGAGCGCGGGCGAAGGGTGGAGCCGGTCAGGGTCAGGCGGCGGCGCATGACCTCGGCCATGTTGAGTTCGGCACGGACTCCGCCCTGGACCGCGATGGTCACGTGGCGACCGTCGTCGGCGAGGCATTTGAGGTTGCGCGCCACATAGTCGCCCGCGACCATGTCGAGCACGAGCTGGACTCCCTTGCCACCGGTGAAGCTCTTGACCGCCTCCAAGAAATCTTCCGCCTTGTAGTCGATCGCCAGCGCCGCGCCGATTTCTCGCGCGGCGGCGCACTTTTCCGGGCCGCCGCAAGTCACCAGCACTGTCAGCCCGAAGGCGCGCCCCAGCATGATCGCCATCGAGCCGATCCCGCTGGTGCCGCCGTGGACCAGCAGCACCTCGCCATCGCGGGCATAGCCGCGCTCGAACACGTTGTGCCAGACGGTGAACAGCGTTTCGGGCAGCGCCGCCGCCTCGGCCAGCGACAGTCCCTCGGGGACCGGCAGGCAGTGCCCGGCATTGGCCACGCAATATTCGGCATAGCCCCCACCCGAGACCAGCGCGCAGACCTGGCTGCCGAGCAGCGGCATCGTCACTCCCGACCCGGTGGCGACGACCTGCCCCGCCACCTCGAGCCCCGGGATCGGCGATGCGCCCGGCGGCGCGGGATAGAACCCCTGGCGCTGGATCACGTCGGGCCGGTTGACCCCGGCGAAGGCCACGCGGATCAGGACCTGGTTCGGGCCGGGACTGGGCACGTCGATCGTCGATGGCTTGAGCACCTCGGGCGGGCCGGCTTCGGCAAACCCGACTGCGGTCATTTGTCCCGGAATTTCCGCCATCTGCTTATCCCCCGGGGCCCATCGGGCAGCTGTGCTGTGTCCCCGCTGCCACACCCGGAATTGCCTAGCCGCGAGCCCGGTTGACAGCAAGGCCGTCGCGCGTGAGATTGACCCGGCAATGGACGAAGACCTTCCCCGTCCGCGAGGCGATGCCGCCAGCAAGCTCGCCGTCGAAAGCCTCGACGCCTATTCGGTCGACGAGCTCAACGAACGCATCCAATTGTGCGAGGCCGAAGTGGTCCGGATCGTCGCGCATCGCGACAAGGCCAAGGCGCACCGCGTCGCCGCCGATGCGCTGTTCGGCAGTCCCCAGGGCAGACCGGCGTCACGATGATCCGGGCCGCCCTTCCCCTCGGCGGGCGGTGTTCCCATATTGCATCGGCAATAGAGCCTGGGCGCAGTTTTTCTCTCGTTAATCGTGTCCGCTTTATCCTGATTTCCACAAGACCTTGAGGCGCAAGCCGGAAAGTCACCGCCATGCCCAGTTTCGCCCAGAGCCTCGAAAAGACGCTGCATTCCGCGCTCGGCAATGCCGCCGAGCGCAGCCATGAATATGCGACGCTCGAGCATCTGCTGCTCGCGCTGATCGACGATTCCGAGGCGGCGCAGGTGATGACCGCCTGCGGGGTCGACCTGGGCGATCTGGGCGATGTGGTGAAGCAGTATCTCGACCAGGAATACGAATCGCTGAAGACCAGCGACAAATCCGATCCTGCTCCCACCGCGGGGTTCCAGCGGGTGATCCAGCGCGCGATCCTTCACGTCCAGTCCTCGGGCAAGGACACCGTGACCGGTGCCAACGTGCTGGTCGCGCTGTTCTCCGAGCGTGACAGCTATGCGGTCTATTTCCTCCAGCAACAGGACATGAGCCGGCTCGACGCGGTCAGTTTCATCAGCCACGGCATCGGCAAGGGCGGGCGCCAGATCGAAGCGCGCGGACCCAAGGGGACCGAGGAGGAAAAGCCCGCAGCTGCCGAGGAGAAGGCCGATCCCAAGGCGCAGAAGAAGGATTCGGCGCTCGACCAATTCACCGTCAACCTCAACGAGAAGGCGCTGGCGGGCAAGATCGATCCGCTGATCGGGCGCGGTCCGGAAGTTGACCGGACAATCCAGATCCTGTGCCGCCGGAGCAAGAACAACCCGCTCTATGTCGGTGATCCGGGGGTGGGCAAGACCGCCATCGCCGAGGGCCTCGCGCGCAAGATCGTCGAGGGCGAGGTGCCCGAGGTGCTGACCGAGGCGGTGATCTACAGCCTCGACATGGGCGCGCTGCTGGCGGGTACGCGCTATCGCGGCGATTTCGAGGAACGGCTCAAGCAGGTCGTCAACGAGCTCGAGAAGATGCCTCACGCGGTGCTGTTCATCGACGAAATCCACACCGTAATCGGTGCCGGCGCCACCAGCGGCGGAGCGATGGACGCGTCCAATCTGCTCAAGCCCGCATTGTCCAGCGGGGGGATCCGCTGCATCGGCTCGACCACCTACAAGGAATTCCGCAACCACTTCGAAAAGGATCGCGCGCTGCTGCGCCGGTTCCAGAAGATCGACGTCAATGAGCCGACGATCGAGGATACGATCAAGATCCTCAAGGGCCTGCGCACCGCGTTCGAGGACCATCACAAGGTCAAGTACACCCCCGACGCAATCAAGACCGCGGTCGAGCTGTCGGCGCGCTACATCAACGATCGCAAGCTGCCCGACAAGGCGATCGACGTGATCGACGAGGTCGGGGCGATGCAGATGCTGGTCCCGCCATCGAAGCGCAAGAAGACCATCACCGCGCGCGAGATCGAGCAGGTCATCGCGACGATGGCGCGAATCCCGCCCAAATCGGTGAGTTCGGACGACAAGAAGGTGCTGGAACACCTCGATCGCGACCTGAAGCGCGTGGTCTTCGGCCAGGATGTTGCGATCTCGCAGCTGGCCACCGCGATGAAGCTGAGTCGCGCGGGCCTGCGCGATCCCGACAAGCCAATCGGCTCGTTCCTGTTCTCCGGCCCGACCGGCGTCGGCAAGACCGAGGTCGCGCGCCAGCTCGCCTCGATCATGGGCATCCCGCTCCAGCGCTTCGATATGTCCGAATATATGGAGCGCCACTCGGTCAGTCGCCTGATCGGTGCGCCCCCGGGCTATGTCGGGTTCGACCAGGGCGGGCTGCTGACCGATGCGGTCGACCAGCAGCCGCATTCGGTGCTGCTGCTCGATGAGATCGAAAAGGCCCATCCCGACCTGTTCAACATCCTGCTCCAGGTGATGGACAACGGTCGGCTGACCGACCACCACGGCAAGACGGTCGATTTCCGCAACGTGGTGCTGATCATGACCACCAATGCCGGCGCCAGCGACATGGCGCGCCAGGGCATCGGTTTCGGCGACGTGTCCAAGGAGGACGCGGGCGACGAAGCGGTCAAGCGGATGTTCAACCCCGAATTCCGCAACCGGCTCGATGCGATCGTACCATTTTCCTACCTGCCGACCAGCGTGGTCAGCCGGGTGGTGGACAAGTTCATCCTCCAGCTCGAGCTGCAACTGGCCGACCAGAACGTCCACATCCAGTTTGACGGCGATGCGCGCGAATGGCTCGCCAACAAGGGATACGACAAGCTCTATGGGGCGCGGCCGATGGCGCGGTTACTTCAGGAAAAGGTCAAGAAACCACTCGCCGAGGAGCTGCTTTTCGGCAAGCTGGCCAACGGCGGCGAGGTCCACGTGAGCCTGAAGGATGGTGCGCTGGCCTTCGAGATGAGCCCGGCACCCCCCAAGCTGGTCAAGAAGCGTGCGAAGAAGAGGGGCAAGACCGAGGCCGAGACGCCGGAAGGTCTCGGCGAAGACGGGGCGGAATAAGCGGTTACCTGGTGGCGGGCGTTGTGCTCGCCGCTGGGACTGCGTGGCCGGCGTCCCATTCCGCACGGTCGAGCCGACCATCGGCGTTGGCGTCCATTCTGGCGAACAGGCCGTTAGAGCCGCCCACGTATTCGGCTAGCGTCAATTGGCCGTCGCCGTCGCCGTCGCTCGCCGCGATGGTTTTTTCTGACGACGGCAGATCCTTGCCGCCGACCGCGCGTTCGGCTGCGTCCATCTCGGCAACAGTGACCGCGCCGTCATGGTCGGCATCGGTCAGCCGGAACATGGTCTGCGCAGCCTTGGCATATTCGGCGGAGGATATGAGCCCGTCGCTGTCGGAATCCATTCCGGAGAAGCTCTCCGACGCGCGCGCGGCAGCGGGATCGACCACGGCGGGAACGACCGGTTTGGCGACTTCAGGCACAGCGGGCGCTGCCGCCTCGTTGGGTCCGGTTTCCTTGCGAGCCTCGCAAGCCCCAAGCGCCAGCGCGAACAAGGCGACGACAAGCGCACGGGCGGCATTCCGGGCCTCGATCATCCATCTTCCCCTGCCGCGCCGGTTTCGCGAGCCTCCCAAGCCTAGCCATTTCCTTCCAAAGCGCAACGGCATTGCCCGGACGCGGCATACGATGACGGCTGGAACAAGCCTGTCCCTCCGCCCATTGTGCACCCGATGAGCGCAGCGTTTTCTTGGATCAAGCCCGAGCCTCACGGTATTCACATACCGCACGCCGACCTGTGGATCGACCCGGCACGGCCCGTCGGCACCGCGCTGGTCACGCATGGGCATGCCGATCACGCGCGCGGCGGACATGGCCGCACTATCGCCACTCCAGCGACGCTGGCGATCATGAAGTTGCGCTACGCAACTGAGGAGGGAGCCGACGCGGTGCCCTATGGGGAGACCGTCCGCCTGCCTGGCGACGTTAGCGCAACCTACCTGCCCGCCGGGCACGTCCTCGGCTCGGCGCAGATCCTGCTCGAATACGCGGACGAGCGGGTGATCGTGACCGGGGATTACAAGCGTCGCCCCGATCCGACCTGCCCGCCGTTTACCGTGACAGCCTGCGACGTACTGATCACCGAAGCGACTTTTGGCCTCCCGGTGTTCCGTCACCCGCCGATCGCCGAGGAGATCGCCAAGCTGCTGGCCGCGCGCGCCGCCAATCCGGCACGCTGCGTGCTGGTCGGTGCCTATGCGCTGGGCAAGGCACAGCGGGTGATCGCCGAACTGCGCGCTGCCGGGTACCGCGAACCGATCTACCTACACGGCGCGATGGAGCGGATGTGCCGCCTCTATGAGGATTTCGGGATCGATCTGGGCGAGTTGCGGCTGGTGGCTGGTGTCCCCAAGGCAGCCTTGGAGGGCCAGATCGTGATCTGCCCTCCCTCGGCGCTGGCGGACCGCTGGAGCCGCCGCCTGCCCGATCCGCTGACCGCGATGGCGTCGGGCTGGATGCGGGTTCGCGCGCGCGCTCGCCAGCGCCAGGTCGAACTGCCGCTGATCATCTCCGACCACGCCGATTGGGACGAGCTGACCCGCACGATCGAAGAAGTCGATCCGGCCGAGACCTGGATCACCCACGGCCGCGAGGAAGCGCTGCTGCGCTGGTGCCAACTCCACCAGCGCAAGGCCCGCGCGCTGGCGCTTGTCGGTTATGAGGATGAAGATGATTGAGGCGGACGATTGATGGAGCGCTTCGCCGACCTCGTCGATGCGCTGGTCTATACCCGCAGCCGCAACGCCAAGCTGGCGCTGATCGCGGACTATCTGCGCAGCACCCCCGATCCCGACCGGGGTTGGGCACTGGCCGCCATGACCGACGGGCTCGACTTTCCCGCAGTCAAGGCTTCGACGGTGCGCGCGCTGCTGACCGACCGGGTCGATGAGGTGTTGTTCGCGCTGAGCCGCGACTATGTCGGCGACACAGCCGAGACGGCAAGCCTGTTGTGGCCCGAACCGGCCGCAAACTCCGGAGGCGGCGACGTCAAGCCGCCGCCTTCTGTGAGCGAGGCCGTCGCCGAACTCCACGCGATGACCCGCGCGACGGCCCCCGTCAGGCTTGCCGCACTGCTCGACCGGCTCGATGCCAATGGCCGCTATGCCCTGCTCAAGCTCGCCACCGGGGCGATGCGGATCGGGATTTCGGCTCGGCTGGCGAAAGTCGCCTTCGCGCAGGCTTTCGGCGTGTCGGTCGATGATGTCGAGGAGTACTGGCACGGCCAGGCGCCGCCTTACTTGCCGCTGTTCGCCTGGGCGGAGGACGGGGCCGAACCGCCTCGGACCGACGAGCTGCCGCTGTTCCGCCCGTTCATGCTCGCCCACCCTCTCGACGAGACCGTGATCGAAATGGCCGACTACGTCGCTGAGTGGAAATGGGACGGCATTCGCGTGCAGATCGTCCATGTGGCGGGCGAGACGCGGGTCTATTCGCGCACAGGCGACGACATTTCGCGCAGTTTTCCCGAGATCGCGGGCGCACTCGACCTGCCTGCGGTACTCGACGGCGAACTGCTCGTGCGTGGCAGCCATCAGGGCGGCGAAGCGGGTGGGGCGGCCAGTTTCAACGCGCTCCAGCAGCGGCTCGGGCGCAAGACGGTGAGCAAGAAGATGCTCGCCGAATATCCCGCCTTCGTCCGCCTTTACGACCTGCTGATCGAGGATGGAGAGGACCTGCGGAGCTGGGCGTGGGAGCAGCGGAGGGAGCGGCTCGAGGAGTTCGTGCCCCGGCTCGATCCCGAGCACTTCGACCTCAGCGAGACGATCCAGGCCGCGACCCTCGCCGACCTCGCCGCGATCCGCGAACGCGCGCGCGACGAGGCGATCGAGGGCGTCATGCTCAAGCGGCGCGATTCGCCCTATGTCGCCGGACGCCGCACCGGGCTGTGGTACAAATGGAAGCGCGATCCGCTGACCATCGATGCCGTGCTGATGTATGCCCAGCGCGGCTCGGGCAAGCGCAGCTCGTTCTATTCGGATTTTACCTTCGGCTGCTGGGATGGCGACCCCGATGCGGGTGCCGATCTGCTCCCGGTCGGCAAGGCCTATTTCGGATTCACCGACGCCGAGCTCAAGCAGCTCGACCACCACGTCCGCCAACACACCGTCGCCCGGTTCGGACCGGTACGCGAGACCGACAAGAGCCTGGTGTTCGAAGTCGCGTTCGATTCGGTCCACCTGTCGAAGCGGCACAAGTCAGGCGTGGCCATGCGGTTCCCGCGGATCAGTCGGATCCGCGGTGACAAGCCGCCGCACGAGGCCGACCGGCTCGACAGCCTCAAGGCGCTGATCCGCGATTGAACGACCTCGCGTCGTGAGCAGCGACGGACTATGCAGGCGCAATGCAGGCCCTTGACCGCCAGCGGCGCTTCGTCGCCTACGCTGCGGCGGGGATCGCGGGTTTCGTCGATGCGACCGGGTTTCTTGCGGCCAATGGATACTTCGTGTCGTTCATGTCCGGCAACACGACGCGGCTGGGGGCGGACCTTGCCACCTCGCTAAAGATCGCATGGTTCCCGGCCATGCTGATCGCGGGGTTCGTCGTGGGAGTCACCGTCGGCGCTGTCCTGGCGGAGATCGCGGGGACTCGGCGCAAGGTCGCAGTCCTGGCCATGACGGCTGGCCTGCTCGCGCTCGCAGCAGGCGGCGCGATGCTGGTTTGGCCGATTTTGGCCGTCATGCTCCTGCTGGTGTTGGCGATGGGAGTGCTCAACAACACCTTCCAGCGCAGTGGCGAGGTCGCGGTGGGCCTGACCTACATGACCGGAGCGCTGGTGCGGATGGGCCAGGGGATCGCCTCACGCCTCAGTGGCCGGGGTGATGATAGCTGGATCGCCTGGTTGGCCTTGTGGGTTGCGCTGGCGACCGGTGCCGTCTGCGGTGCCATCACGTGGCGGGCGATCGGTATGGCGGGTCTGTGGGTTCCCGCTACCGCCGCGGGGCTGTTGGCGGCATTTGCGGGCCGGATTCGCGCTTCCTAGCCCAAGCTGCCGGCCAGCGCCCGTGCATGAGCGCGGCCGTTCTCGATGTAATGCGCAACGCCGGTGCGCATCCCGGCAATTGCGGCGTCGTCGAGTTCGCGCATGAAACGCGCCGGGCGTCCGCCCCACAAGGCACACGGCTCGATGATCTTGCCCGGAGTCAGCATCGCCCCCGCCGCGAGCATCGCGTCGCCGCCGATCCGGCATTTGTCCATGACGATCGCGCCAAGGCCGACGAACGCGCGATCCTCAAGCACGCAGCCGTGGATCATCGCCATGTGGCCGATCAGCACGTCCTCGCCGATCAGCGTCGGCGAGCCTTCGGGGTCGCCCGGTCGCGGCGGATCGCAGTGGACGACGCTGCCATCCTGAATGTTGGTGCGGGCGCCGATAACCACCCGGTTGACCTCCGCACGGATGACACAGTTGTACCAGATGCTGGCCCCTGGCCCGATCGTCACGTCGCCGATGATCCGGCACCCCGGGGCGATGAAGGCGGTTGGATCGATTTGCGGGGTCTTGCCGTGGATCGTCAGGATTGTGACGTCGTGGCGTGGGCTAAATCCAATCATTACAACACCTTTCCGATGAGATTCTCCCAGCGGACGGCCGGCAGGATCGAGGCGTGATCGTCAGTCCACGGCCGCGTTGCGGGGTCGCTGAGCAGCGGCTTCCAGTCCTTCCGCCCGGCGGTCAGTTGCGCGAGCCGCGCTTCGTCGCGTGCCACCGCGACCCACACCGAAGGCGACAGGCCGGCCGAGCGGTCGGCGTTGTCGGACAGCACCCGCGCCTTCCACCCCGCCTTGGCGATCGAGGCCGAAAGCTGCGGTTCGAGTTCGAAATAGCGGTTGGAGATATGGATCAGCAGGTAACCGTCGGCGGCCAGCGCGCGCTTGTAGACCGCCAGGGCTTCCGCGGTGAGCAGATGGAGGGGGATCGCATCAGACGAGAACGCGTCGATCGCCAGCACATCGTAGCTGCCCGGCGGATCCTTCGCCAGTTCGAGCCGCGCATCGCCAAGTCGCACGGCGGCATCGGGAGCGCAATCGGGCAGGAAGGTGAAGCGCCGCTTGCGCGACAATTCGAGCACGGCGGCGTCGATCTCGAAGAAGGTCCAGCGCTCGCCCGGGCGCAGCCAGCAGGCGAGCGTGCCAGTGCCAAGCCCGACCACTCCGATGCGCGCCGCCGGGCCGAACAGGTCGGGCGCCTTGGCCATCGCGATCCCGACACCGGACGTCGGACCATAATAGGTGGTCGGCTGCCGCGCCCGCGCATCGGTATACTGCATGCCGTGCAGCGTCGTGCCGTGAGCCAGCATTCGCTGGTGCGTCTCGGGATAGTTGCGGACGGTGTAGATGCCGAAGTAGCTGCGACTGCGCGCGCCCGACAGCGACGTCTCGATCGTCTCGTAACCGCCGCGCCCCAGCATCGTCAGGCCGAGGATCGCGATGAACGCCCAGCGCCGCCCGATCACCAGCACCCCGCAGAACGCGAGCCCGAGCGCGAGCAGCAGCACGACCAGCGCATCCTCTGCGGGATCGAGCCCGAGCATAAGCCAGGCGAGGAACCCGGCGAACAGGACCAGCGCGGCAACCGCGACCGAGGCCATGTCGCGCGAAAGTCCCGACAGCTTCATCCAGCCGAGCAAGGGGCGCTGCGGCAGGAGCAGCGCGGCGGCGATGATCAGCAGTGGATGCTCCCACACCCAGTCGAACCACAACGGCGCGAACAGCGCGGTAAACAGCCCGCCGAGCGCGCCGCCGGCCGACATCGTCAGGTAGAACAGCGTCAGCCGCGATGGTTCAGGGCGCAGATCGTAAATGCGCGCGTGCAGCGTGACCGCGACCACGAACAAAAGCACGACGCTGGCCAGCGCGAGGCTGATCGAACCCGAACTGCGCGAACTCATCGCCATTCCGCCGGCCAGCAGCAGGATGATCGGGGTCGAACGCGATATCGCATTGGCGAGATGTCGGTTATCGGCGAAGGCCGGGACGAAGCTGAGCAGGTAGAGCCCGAGCGGGATCACCCACAGCAGCGGCATCGCGAAGATATCGGTGGTCAGATGCGTCGTGGTCGAGAGCATCAGCCCCGAAGGGACCGCCGCCAGCGCCAGCCAGGCAAGGATTCGCCGCCAGCCGATGGTCTCGCGCGGTTCCCGTGTGGCGGGGTCAAAGCTTGGGGGTGTCTCCAAAACCGCAGGGGTGCGCCAACGCGCCCAGGCAGTCGCCGCGATCAACACGATCAGCAGGCCATAGCCCACGCTCCAGCTCCATGCCTGGACCCGCACCGGAAGCAGCGGCTCGAATACCAGCGGATAGGCGATCAACCCGGCGAAACTGCCGAGGTTCGAGGCGGCGTACAGCGCCCACGGCTCGCCCGCATGCGGGTGCGCGGAATACCAGCGCTGCATCAGCGGGGCCTGCGCCGAGACCAGGAAGAATACCGGGCCAATCGAAGCGGCGAACAGCAGCGGCACCCACAGTGCCTCGCGCCCCTGCGCGGGTGCGGCGAGATCGGCGAGATGGATCGGCAGCGTCAGCGCGGCGATGACAAGCAGCGCAAGGTGAACGCTTGCCTGACGGCGCACCGGCCAGCGCGACAGCAGGTGCGCATAGGCATAGCCGCCCAGCAGCAGCGCCTGATAGACCAGCATCGCGCTGTTCCAGACGTTGGGCGCGCCGCCCAGCTGCGGCAGCGCCATCCGCGCAACCATCGGCTGGACCACGAACAGCAGGAAGCTGCCGGTCAGGATCGTCGCGACGAACAGCGGGCGGTTTACCCGTCCCGGAACAGTCGATGCAGTGTTCATGCGGCGAGCCATTCCTGCCGTTCGAGCGAATAGGCGACGTGGGGACGCAGCGGGTGGCCGATCGGAATTTTCGGATGATCGAAATTGAGATCGGCCCGATGATGCATGCCGAGCCGCGCCATCACCGCACGGCTTCGCGCATTGCCGACGGTCGTTATCGCCCAGACCGCGTCATCGGCAAGGCTTGCGAAGGCCCAGTCGGTCGCGCCGCGAGCGGCTTCGCTGGCATATCCGTGGCCCCAGCAATCACTGGCCAGCCGCCAGCCGAGCTCGGGCTTGCCCTCGACCGGCCCGGCAGTGCCGCGGATCAGCCCGCACCAGCCGATCAGCCGGGCATCCTCGCGCCGTTCGAGCGCCCAGAAGCAATGGCCGTGCTCGGCCTGTTCCGCCTGACAACGCGCTAAGCGGGCTGCCGTTTCGTCGAAAGTCATCAACTGGCCGAGCGTTGCCATCACTTGTGGATCGCTGCAGATCGCATGGAACGGGGCGATATCCTCGGTGCGCCATTCGCGCAGGATCAAGCGGCCGGTTTCGATCATCCCGTGCCGGGTGAATCATTCATGCAGGAACGTCAAGACGGTCCCGAGCGTGTTGGGCGCGGGTCACGCTGTAGACGGTCGTCGGATTGTCCGCAGCGGGATAGTCCGGATCGACATAGTCGAGCGAGGCACGCCGTTCGAACCCCAGCCGCTCCATCATCCGGGTCGAGGCGCGGTTCGAGGTGCTGGTCTGCGAAAAGATCGTGGCGTGGCCGAGCGTTTCGAAGCCGTGGCGCAGCACCGCGCGCGCCGCCTCGCTCGCCAGGCCCTGGCCCCAGATCGGCTCGGCCAGCGACCAGCCGATCTCCGGCTGCCCCCGCAGTCCCGGCGGCGCGTGCTCGCCTGCGATCGTCCCCAGCCCGCACTTGCCCGCGCGCTCGCCGCTTTCGCGCAGGATGATAGTCCAGAACCCGATCCCGGTGCGCGAAAAGCTCTCTGCGTTGCGCGCCATTCCGGCGGCGACCGCATCCCGATCGCGCACTCCGCCCAGGTGGCGCATGACTGCGGGGGTGTTCATGTGTTCGACGAGCCAGTCGAGATCGTCGTCCTGCTGAACCCGCAAGACCAGTCGGGCGGTCTCGATCATGGCTGCGCGATCAGGCGCCGAGCAGCCGCGCCGCGTGCGCCGCGTGATAGGTCAACACTCCGCTGCACCCCGCGCGCTTGAACGCCATCAGCGTTTCCAGCACCAGCGCATCGCGGTCCCCCGCCCCGGCCGCCGCGGCCGCTTCGATCATCGCGTATTCGCCGCTTACCTGGTAGGCAAAGACCGGCACCTCGAAGCGCTCCTTCACCCGGCGAACGATATCGAGATAGGGCAGGCCGGGCTTGACCATCACACTGTCGGCGCCCTCCTCCAGGTCGAGCGCCACTTCGCGCAGCGCTTCCTCAGCGTTGGCGTGATCCATCTGGTAGGTCTTCTTGTCGCCCTTGAGCAAACCCCCGCTGCCCACGGCATCGCGGAACGGGCCGTAAAATGCACTCGCATATTTGGCGGCGTAGCTCATGATCTGGACATTGGCATGACCGTCACGCTCGAGCGCGGCACGGATCGCGCCGATCCGCCCGTCCATCATGTCGGACGGCGCAATGACGTCGGCCCCGGCGGCAGCCTGGTTGAGCGCCTGGCCGACCAGCACCTCGACAGTCGCGTCATTGGCGACATACCCGCCGGCGTCGACCAATCCGTCCTGCCCATGGCTGGTGTAGGGATCGAGTGCGACATCGGTCAGCACGCCGACGCTGTCCCCGCAGGCGTCCTTGATCGCACGCACCGCGGCGCACATCAGGTTATCGGGATTGAGCGCTTCGCGCCCGGTATCGTCGCGCAGGGCGGGGGGTGTGTTCGGAAACAGCGCGAGGCACGGGATGCCGAGAGCCACCGCCTCCTTTGCGCGTGCGGCGATGAAATCGACCGACCAGCGCGACACCCCGGGCAGCGAGCCGATCGGCTCCTCCACCCCCCGCCCTCCGGTGACGAACAGCGGCCAAATCAGGTCCGCCGGGGTCAGCACGGTTTCGCGATAGAGCGCGCGGCTCCACGCGGAAGCGCGGGTGCGGCGAAGGCGGATTGCCGGATAGGTCATCGGGCGGGGCTTGTGCCGGAAATGGCCCTGCGCCTCAATGCTGGAGTGTGCTCAGCGTTTTGCGCCGCTCAGCCGGTCGATCTCGCGCGTCGGGGTTTCGGCGGTGCCGGGCGGTGCGAGATTGGCCAGCGCGGCGCCGGGCTTAACCTGGCGCAGCGCCGCCAACCGGGCCCGGAACGCAGCCAGTTGCGGCCCCTCGAGTTGCGCCGTGGCGATGAACTTGACCGAGCCGGGATTGACCGCGCGGCCGTTGCGATACAATTCGTAATGAAGATGCGGGCCGGTCGACAGCCCGGTCGAGCCGACATAACCGAGCACCTGGCCGCGCCGCACCTGGCTGCCCGGCGAGACCGCGATCCGACTCATGTGGGCATAGCCGGTCCCGATCCCGCCGCCATGGTCGAGCCGAACGTAGTTGCCGTGGCCGCCATGGCGCCCGGCGAACCTGACTTGACCGTCGCTGGTCGCGTAGATCGGCGCGCCATAGCTGGCTGCGAAATCGATCCCGGCATGCATCCGGGCATAGCCGAGGATCGGGTGACGGCGCATTCCGAAACCCGAAGTCATTCGCCCGGCAACCGGAGCGCCGAGCCCAGCCTGCTGACGACCGACCCCCGAGGCTTCGTAGAACCGGCCGCCACCGGCTTCGCCACTGCCCCAGCGCAGCAGCTGGGTGCGCGGCTTGCCGTCGCGGGCGACCCCGGCGAAAAGCAGGTCGCCCGCCTCGACCTCGCCCGATGCCGCCCGCTTGTAGCCGATGACGATGTCGAACTCGTCGGACGGCATCAGGTCCTGCTCAAGGTTGATGTGCTGGTCGAGGGTGCGCAGGTATTGTTGGATCGCAGCAGGCGGAGCTCCGGCGGCGCGGGCCGAGCGGTACAGGCTGGAGCCGACGATACCCTTGATCCGCAATGGCGTTTCATCGACCGCAATCGGTTTGGCGACCAGGGCCAGGGCCCCCCCGCTACGCTGCACCGCCAAGTCGAGATCGAAGCGCGCGCGGAAGGCGAGATCGTCGATCGGGCGGGGCCGATCGGGGCTCGTCCGGCGGCCCAAAGTCAGGTCGAACCGCGTGCCCGCCGCAATATCGGCCAGCGGAACCCGCGCGGAAACCATTTCGGCGATTCGCGCGGCCTCGTCCGCCCCGACCCCGGCGCGCTGGAGCATCCGCCCGAAACTGTCGCCCTGGCCGAGCGTGGCGGTGAGCTGGATCGTCGGGCGCTCGGGCACGCTGCCGAGCGGGATGACTGCTGCGGTCGCGCCCATCCGCCGCCCGCTGTCACCGCCGAGCGCCAGCGGCATGATCATCTGGCTGCGGAATTCTTCGCGGGTCGTGGTATCGAGCTGCATCGTCGGCGCGGCTTCGACTGCCGCGAAATCGGGCCAGAACAGCAACGCCGCCATGGATAGCCCAACCATCGTACCGAGCCCGCGAAACCACCGGGCCGAGCCGATCTCGATCGCCAGATCGGGCACCCAGTCGACCTCTCGCAAGGCGGGCAGATGCTCGTAGCGCCATTCGTGCGCCAGCTGGCGGAGGTCCTTGCAGCGGCTGCGTCGAATGCGATCCGGAGCGGGTTCGGGAATAGCCTGCGCCAGCGACAGCGCAGCGGCCTCGCGCGGCACGAATCCTTCGCGAAGGCCGAATTGGACTGGCGAACGGCCCGCCAACTGCTCGCGCGACTTGAACAAACCGCCCCCCTCGTCCAGTCAATGGCGTCCGGCAAGTGGCGCGGCGACCCGTTCGCCGTGCGACCCCAAGCTTTTTCCCGAGCGTGTGCCGAAGGCTGGTTGTGCCTCGACAAAGTTAATCTCCACTTAAATCGGACCGTTCCGAGTCCTCGCGCGACGAAGCGTGGCTGGGGAAAGGCGAACTGGAATTGTCACGGCGAGCTTGAAGCGGGACCTGCGGGCTGCCACATTCACGCGGCGATGACCGTGCGGCCGTCCTTTCAGAAGAAGCGATCCGGCGACGGTTCGGTAACGGCGGTGCTGGGGCCGACCAATACCGGCAAGACCCACCTGGCGATCGAACGGCTGTGCGCCCATTCGAGTGGAGCGATCGGTTTCCCGCTGCGCCTGCTGGCTCGCGAGGTCTATGACCGGGTGGTGGCTCTCAAGGGAGAGCGCAACGTCGCGCTGATCACCGGCGAGGAGCGAATCGAGCCGAAGGATGCGCGCTGGCTGCTTTGCACTGCCGAAGCCATGCCGATCGGCCGGGACCTGGCTTTCGTCGCGCTCGACGAGGCGCAACTCGCCGCCGATCCCGAACGCGGCCACATCTTCACCGACCGGCTGCTTCATGCCCGCGGCCGCGAGGAAACCATGCTGCTGGGCGCGGCGACCCTGGCACCGCTGGTCCGGCAGCTTGTGCCCGAGGCAGAGGTGGTCTCGCGGCCGCGCTTCTCGACGCTGAGCCACACGGGGCCGCGCAAACTCAGCCGGGTGCCACCGCGCAGTGCGATCGTCGCGTTCTCAGCCGAGCAGGTCTATGCTGTGGCCGAAATGCTGCGGCGCTTCCGCGGCGGTGCGGCGGTGGTAATGGGTGCGCTCAGCCCGCAAACGCGCAATGCGCAGGTCGCCTTGTTCCAGTCGGGCGAGGTCGATTACATCGTCGCTACCGATGCGATCGGAATGGGGCTCAATCTCGACATCGGCCATGTCGCCTTCGCCGGTCTGAGCAAGTTCGACGGGCACCGGCAAAGACGGCTGCATCCCGCCGAAATGGCGCAGATCGCAGGCCGCGCGGGTAGGCATCAGCGCGACGGCACTTTCGGGACCTTGTCGGGGACGGGCGGCCACGATGCCGAGTTTACGCCCGAGGAAATCTACGCAATCGAGGAGCACCGCTTCGCTCCCCTGACCCGGTTGTACTGGCGCGAGCCCGAGCCTCGGTTCGATAGTCTGGACACGCTGATCGCCGATCTCGAGGCACCGCCCGACGATCTCGCGCTGGCTCCGGCCCCGCCGGCCATCGATCTGACGGTCCTCAAGCTGCTTGCCGACGATCCGACTCTGGTCGGCCGGGTGCGCGGTGCGGGACAGGTCAAGCGGTTCTGGGAGGTGTGCTCGCTGCCCGATTTCCGCAAGCTGGGCGCGGATCACCATGCGCGGTTCGTGGCAAGGTTATGGCAGGACCTGTCTGCCGGGTCCGGGCATCTCGGCGCGGACTATGTCGCGCGGGCCATCGCCGAACTCGATCGTACCGGCGGGGACATCGACACGCTCCAGCAGCGTATCGCTGCAATTCGCAGCTGGGCCTACATCGCGCAGCGGCCCGACTGGGTGCTGGCGCGCGACGAGATGGCGGCGCGCGCACGCGCTGCCGAGGCACGACTGTCGGACGCGCTTCACGCCCGGCTGACCGAGCGCTTCGTCAACCGCCGGACCTCGGTGCTGATGCGCAAGCTCGGCCCCGATGCTGGGCTGCTGCCGGTCGTGTTGGAGGACGATTCCACGGTGACAGTCGATGGTGAGCCGCTAGGGACACTCGACGGGTTCGTTTTCAGGGTCGATCCCTCGGTACGCGCCGCCGATCACAAGCTGCTGCTCGCCGCCGCCGAGCGCCACCTGCCAGCGCTACTGGCCGAACGGGGCAAGGCCCTGCTCGAAGAGTTGGCCGCTGATCCAGGTGCGGTGACGGTCGGTGATTCGGCGACGCTGGTCTGGCGTGGTCACCCGCTCGCCCGGCTGTCCCCCGGGCGCACGTTGTTAACGCCCCGGTTGCGGCTCGAGCCTGGGCTGGATGCGCTGGCGCCCAGCCTGCGCGATCCGATTCTCGCCGCGCTCGGCACCTGGATGAGCCAGCTGATCGCCGTTAAACTCTCGCCGCTTATCCGCATCGAGCGCGCAGCCGGCTTACCCGAGGCCGGGGCCGCGCTGCGCGCCCTGGCGCTCAAGCTGGTCGAGAACGCTGGAAACCTCCCACGCGAACAGTCTGGCGTCGATGCGCTGAGCCCGGAGCAGCGCGAACGACTGCGCCACCTTGGCGTCAGAATCGGCACGCTCGACCTGTTCGTGTCCGCGCTGCTCGCGCCCGGGCCGCTGGCGCTGTGGACCAGGCTGGCACGCGTGGCGGGGATGAAAATCACGGAGGCTGCGGGGAGAATGCTCCCGACTCTGCCGAGCCCGGATCTGGTTCCCGGCTATCGCCGTTTGGGCGACCGCCGGTTGCGGATCGACCTGGCCGACAAGCTGGTACGGGCCGCCCACCGTAGCCGAATTGCGGCACCGCATCGCCGCCATATGCTGGAGCCCGCGCTGGCGATCTCCATGGGACTCACCCCGTCGGCCTATTCGCAACTGCTGGGCCAGGCAGGGTTTCGCCCGATCGCACCACGCGCGCTGATCGAGGGGCAAGCCGGCCCGCCCGCCCCGACCCTGTGGGAATGGCGGCTAGCCCGCCCTCGCCCTGCACAGAATTCTCCGCCCGCACCGGTCGCGCGCGCCGGAGCCTTCGCCGCGCTCGCCGGTTGGGGCGCAGCGTGAAGCCCGAGACTTTGCGCGCCCCTGCGCTACGCCCCCCGTCGCTGCGGATCGACAAGCTGCTGTTTTTCCTGCGCCTCGCGCGCACTCGCAGCTTGGCCCAGGACTTGGCCAGCGCCGGGCACATCCGCATCGGCGGCAGGCGGATCGAGCGCGCCTCGCATGGGGTGGCGGTGGGTGATGTGGTGACGCTGCCGCTCGGCGCGGGCGTGCTCGTGTTCGAATTGATGGCGTTGCCGAGCCGACGCGGTCCGGCATCCGAAGCGCGCGCCTGCTACCGTCCACTGGATAGTGCCCTGCCGCATGGTCATCTGCCTGACGCGGGCCTGCTTGACGATGTCGGTGCATTTGCCATAGCTGCGCCCATGACACCTGACCAAATCACCGGCGCGATTGGGAGCCCGCAACAATGACCTATGTCGTCACCGACTCCTGCATCAAGTGCAAGTACATGGACTGCGTCGAGGTCTGCCCGGTCGATTGCTTTTACGAGGGTGAAAACATGCTGGTGATCAACCCCAGCGAATGCATCGATTGTGGGGTGTGCGAACCCGAATGCCCGGCCGAGGCGATCCTGCCCGACACCGAGAGCGGTCTCGAGCAGTGGCTCGAGCTCAACACCAAGTTTTCCGCCGACTGGCCCAACATCACCACCAAGAAGGATTCGCCCGAGGACGCCGACGAGCACAAGGGTGAGGAAGGCAAGTTCGACAAGTACTTCTCGGCCGAGCCTGGCGAAGGCGACTAAACCCTGCTTTCACCGCAGCACGCGGAGCGTTTCGCTGCGGCGCAACGCAGGGGTGGAAATTTTATTGCGGCCATGTTATATAATCAGCCAAGCGAAGGACTCAGGGCAGGGTCCGCGTGGTTTACCACCAGCAAGGCAGGAACTCACCGCACTTTTCCGTAACGCTGTTCACCGGTCGGCCCGCATCATCTCGGGCCGATGTTTCGGGCCATTGCCCGTAGCCAGCCACGACAGTCCGGATCGCGCGCCTCCCGCCTGCCAGGAAAAGGACTTATGGCATGGTCGTCAAGGCGCTCGCCTTCGATGTCGGAGATTATGTGGTTTATCCCAAGCACGGGGTCGGCCGGGTAATCGAGTTGCAGCGCGAGGAAATCGCGGGGATGCAGCTCGAATTGTATGTTCTGCGGTTCGAGAAAGAGCGGATGACGCTCCGCGTGCCGGTGAACAAGGTCGAATCGATCGGGATGCGCAAGCTTTCGTCAGACAAGACGCTGCGCGAGGCGCTCGACACGCTGACCGGCAAGCCGCGGGTCAAACGGACGATGTGGTCGCGCCGCGCGCAGGAATACGAAGCCAAGATCAACTCGGGCGATCTCGTCTCGATTGCCGAGGTGACCCGCGACCTGTTTCGTGCCGACGACCAGCCCGAACAGTCCTATTCCGAGCGCCAGATCTTCGAGGCCGCCTCGTCGCGTCTCGCCCGCGAGCTGGCGGCGATGGAAAAAACCGACGAGCCGACCGCGCTCAAGAAAATCCTCGCGATCCTCAACGAGCACGCACCCAAGTACTACGAGGTCGCCGCGACCGCCTGATCGGCCTGGCCTGGATCGTACTAAAGCCACCACTGGAGGGGCCGTCGGGAAACCGGCGGCCCTTTCGGCTTGTGGGTTCGACGCTGGTCGACGCACACTGGCGGTTCGCCGGAAGCCTTGCGCCGCTGACCGCATTTCGTGTATTACCGTATTAATACACAAAGGGAGTGCCCGCAATGAGCTTCA
>Ga0105046_10004176_pt1 | contig 22986 bp, 22 predicted proteins | sample MAT03_FD_78385 | JGI IMG/M metagenome (GOLD analysis project Ga0105046, IMG submission 78385) | Freshwater microbial communities from Lake Fryxell liftoff mats and glacier meltwater in Antarctica - MAT-03 (megahit assembly) | ecosystem: Environmental > Aquatic > Freshwater > Ice > Liftoff...
ATCAGAAGTGGATCAGAAGTGGATCAGAAGTGGATCAGAAGTCGACGATTTCCACCCAGTTCGGGTTCTTGCCCGCTGGCTGGCTGCTTGCAGTGGCTGGCACACCCGTCGCCGCATCGATGGGATGCAGCGAGATGGCGTGTGAACCCTGGCCAGCAGAGACGAGAAACCTGCCGCTCGCGTCCAGCGCAAAACCGCGAGGTGTCTTCTCGGTGGGCGTTGTGCCGGCTGCTTGCAGCAGGCCTGTGGCGGGATCTACCTTGAACGTGGTCAGCGTGCTGGACGTGCGCTCCGAGCCGTACAGGTAGTGTCCGTCGGCCGACAGCTGGAGGTCGGCAGCCCACGGCTTGCCGGTGAAGCCAGCCGGCATGATGCTGGCACGCTGCAGATGGCGCATGGCGCCCTTGCCGCCGTCGTAGGCGAACACGTCCACGCCGCCGTCCAGCTCGTTGAGCAGGTAGGCGTGCGTCTGTGCCTTGTTCCACAGGAAGTGACGAGGGCCGGTTTTGGCCGGCGAGACATTGACCACAGGCGGATCGTTGGCGCTGAGCTGCCCGGTCTTCGCGTCGAAACGCCAGCTCGACAGGTTATCGCCGCCCACGCTGGTGGCAAAAACATAGCGCCCGGCCGGGTCCTGGTGGATCGCGTGGGCGTTGGGCCCCGTCGGAAGGATCTGCTGGACAGCGCCGACAAGGCCATCAACCCCCACGCTGTTCACCGTGATTTTGTTGCCACCGTAGGAGGCCGCGAACAGCCACCGGCCCGATGCGTCCAGGTCAATGTTGGCCATGCTGTCAGCCAGCGCCGACTCGCCCAGCTTTTTGAGCCCGCCCGTTGCGCTGTCGATGGCAAAGGTGACAACACGAAACGGTTGCGAGCGCAGTGCCACGTACAGGAATTTTTTGTCTTTGCTAACGACCATGGGCATGGCCGTGCCGGCCACAGCTACGGTCGCCACGGGTTTGAGCACGCCCGCAGCGCGGTCCAGCTGGAACACCGAGATGTCCTGGCTGTCGGCGTTGGAGACATACACCCAGGTGGCCGCATGGCTGGTGCTCACCACTGTCATGGCTGCGGCAAAGGCAATGAGGGCCAGGTCCTGGCGAATTGATTTTTCTTTCGCCATGGAAGTTTTCTGCGTAGCGTGCATGCGGATGGACAGGGGAGCCCGCCTTCAGAATCCATACAGCACCTGGGGGTTGTCTACAAGAATGCGCTGCACGGCAGCATCGGTGGGAGCCCACGAGCGCAGCAGGTCCAGCATTGCGGCGTCATCCGGCACGGGCTGGCGGTTGGGATGCGGCCAGTTGCTGGCCCACAGGCAACGCTCGGGGTAGTCGCGCGCAAGCTCTGCGGCCAGCGCGCTCACGTCGGTGTAGCCTGGGGCACCCGATAGCGAGCTTTCATACGGCGCCGACAGCTTGACCCAGCAGCGACCGCCATCGAGCAGCGCGCGCAGTGCGCGGAAAGCCGGCGCATTGGCGGCTGGCGGCGGCATGAACTTGCCGAGATGGTCGATCACCAGAGGAACTGGCAGCCGCGCCAGACGGTCTGCAAACTGCGGCAGGTCGCAGCCATTCATCTGCAGGTTGATGTGCCAGCCAAGCGGCTGGATGCGGGCCGCGACCGACTCCAGCGCGTCCCAGGGCAGCACGCCTGTAGCCAGCATCATGAAGCGCACGCCGCGTGCACCGGCCGCATGCATTGACTGCAGCGTTGCGTCATCTGCCGAAGCATCAACCACCACCACCGCGCGGCCCGCATCGCCCAGCGCCACCACAGCGGCCAGCGTGCAGCGGTTGTCAAAACCATAAGCGGTAGGCTGCACCACCACTGCACGTGACAGGCCGAGCGACCGGTGCATGGCCATGAGCGCCTGCACTGGCGCAACCGGCGGAACGAACGAGACCGTGGACGCCAGCGGGTAGGCCGGGTCATAGACATGGACATGACAATCGCAGGAGAGATCGGGTGCGTTCATGCGATCACACCTTGCAAAAGGCGTGTTGCATGCGCTGCGTTGACCGCACCAGCCGGGATGCGGCCCTGCAGGATGGCTGCTGTCTGTGCCACCGCCTCCAGCGCCTGGTGTTCAATGGCTGGCGGCGTCAGGCCGCCGATGTGCGGCGTGGCCACCACATGCGGGTGCCGGGCCACAGCGAGCGATGGCATCTGGTCAGGTGCACGGCCCACGTCAATGGCTGCGCCACCCAGATGGCCCGAATCGAGCGCCGCAATCAGCGCGCGCTCGTCAACAAGGCTGCCGCGCGAGGCATTGATGAAGAAGGAGCCGCGCTTCATGGCAGAAAACGCCCGCGCGTCCATCATGTTTTCAGTGTCAGCATTTGCAGGCGCCAGGCACACCACATAGTCAGCACTGGCCAGAAGTTCGTCCAGATCCACCTGTGTGATGTCAGGCTGATCCACCCGCGAAAAAGGGTCAACCACCACCACCTGCATGCCCAGCGCCAGTGCCAGCGGGCAGAGGTAGCGACCGATGTGGCCGTAGCCGATGACGCCGAGCCGCGCGCCGCGCAACTCGCGGCCCATGCGCGCCTGCACGGCAGCACCATTTTGGTATTGCGCGCTTGACGCGCTGATGGAGCGGCTCAGGTCAATCATCACCCCGATCACCCACTCCGACACAGACGCCATGAAGCCTGGGCTGGCCTGTGTGACCAGCACGCCCCGGGCGCTGGCCGCAGCGACATCGATAGTCCGGATGTCCATGGCACAACGCACCACGGCCCGAAGTTGCGGCAATGCGTTGAACACATCAGCGCCTACTGGCGTCTGCCGGTAGGCCAGGATGACATCGCAGTCTTTCGCGGCCTCCACCAGGGCGCGCCCTTCGAGGTCTGTGTCCAGCAGATTGAGTCGTACCCGGGCCACCTGCTGCAGTTGTTGCAGCGCCCTTTCACCGAGGTACATGGCCAGGCGCGGTGCCGGGTGCGTCACCAGTACCGTGGGCAGATCATCCAGGGGTTTGTCGCGCATGGTCGTGTGTTCAAACGCCTATGGCGCGCGGCAGCCAGAGTGAAATGGCAGGCACGTAAGTCACCAGCACCAGTACGAACAGAAGAATCAGGAAGAACGGCCCCATGGCCCGCACCACCTGCTCGATACGCAACTTGGCTACCGCGCTGCCAACAAACAGCACCGCACCCACTGGCGGCGTGACGAGCCCGATACCCAGGTTGACCATCATGATCATGCCGAAGTGCACCGGGTCCACGCCCAGCACCTTGACCACCGGCAGCAGGATGGGCGTGAGGATCAGGATCAGAGGCGCCATGTCCATCAGCGTGCCCAAGGCAAGCAGCATCAGGTTGATCATGCCGAGAATCACGTAGCGGTTGTCGCTGAGCGTGGTAAATGCGGTTGTGATTTTCATCGGGATCTGCATCAGCGTCATGATGTATCCGAAGCTGGCCGCAAAGCCGATCAGAATCATGACGATGCACACTGTCTTGACGGTACGGTGCATGAGCTTGGGCAGGTCGCTCCATTTGTAGTCGCGGTAGATGAACATCGTGACAAAAAACGCCCAGACCACTGCGATCGACGCCGACTCAGTGGCTGTGAACACGCCGGACATGATCCCGCCCAGAATGATCAGCATCGTCATCAGGCCCCACATGGCATCGGCGCAGATGCGAAGTGCCTCGCGCAGCGGGATCACCCGCCCCTTGGGGAAGTTACGCTTGCGCGCCACAAACAGGCAGTACACCGCCAGGCTCAGGCCCAGCAATAGGCCGGGAAAGACGCCGGCCATGAACAGCGCCGCCACCGACACCGTGCCGCCGGCCGCCATGGAATAGATCACCGCGTTGTGGCTGGGCGGGATGAGGATGGCCTGGACCGAGCCGCTGACCGTCACGGCGGTGGAAAAGTCGCGCGGATAGCCTTCTTTTTCCATGGCCGGGATCAGCACGGAACCAATGGAGGCGGTGTCAGCCACCGACGAGCCGGAGATGGCGCCAAAGAAAGTGGACGCCAGAATGTTCACCAGTGACAGCCCGCCGCGCACAAAACCCACCAGCACGCCGGCAAACGCCACCAGCCGCCGCGCCATGCCGCCCTCGGCCATGATGGCTCCGGCCAGCACAAAGCACGGAATGGCCAACAGCGAGAACTTGTTCACGCCGCTGGCGATCTGGATCATCACACCGTCCAGCGGCAGGTCTATCCAGAGAGCGCCCACCAATGCGGCCAGCCCCAGCGCATAGGCAACCGGCATGCCGACCAGCATGAGCACCGCGAAGCAGCCCAGAAGTACGAGTGCGTCCATATCAGACCGCCTCTGCAGACACTTCGCCCGCTTCATGGTCGAAGCGGACAACAGCCCGACCCTGCTGGGTACCCAGCAAGGCCTTTTCAAGTACGAACACCAAGGTCAGCAGACTACCCAAAGGCAGCGCCAGGTAGGTCAGGCCTACCGGCATCCAGGGCAGGTCGGGCAAAGTCTGACCCATGGTCTCCAGGGCCAGCTTGCCGCCCCAGATGACCACGAACAGGCAGATCGTCACCATCAGCAGGTCCACCAGCTTCTCGCAGCCCCAGCGCAGTTGCGATGGCAAGCGGTCGGTCAACATGCCCACCGCAATGTGGGCACCGGCACGATAGGCCGCAGCCGCGCCAACGAAGGTAAAGGTCACCATCAGCAGCACGGCTACCGGCTCCGGCCAGTGTGAGCCCGTGCCCAGCACGTAGCGCGCAAAGACACCCCACGGAATGATCAGGCTCATTGCGGCGATGGACAGACCGGCCACCCAGATGCATGCAAGGTAGACGCTGTCGAGGAGGTCGGGGATCTTTTGGTTCATGGTGACTCAGTGTGGTTAGCGGACAGCCGTGACGATTTACTTGACCGCTTCGATCCGCTTGATCAGATCGGCGTATGGCGCGCCGTATTTGGCCCGTACCGGCGCCGTTGCGTCATAGAACGGCTTCTTGTCGATCGAAACGAACTGGATGCCGGCTGCCTTGAGCTTGGTGCTGTAGTCGGCCACGCTCGTGTCCCAAAGCGCGCGTTGCTCCATCTGCGCTTCGCGCGAGAACCTGGTCACCAGCGCCTGCTCGTCCTTGGTCATCTTGTCCCAGGTCACCTTGGACATGACAAAAATCTCCGGAATGATCAGGTGCGTGGTTTGTGTATAGAACTTCACGCCAGTCGTGTAGTGGTTAGCTGTGAACAGCGTGGGTGGGTTGTTCTCGGCCCCATCGACCACGCCCGTCTGCAGCGCGCTGAAAGTGTCGTTGTGCCCCATGGTGATGCCGTTGCCTCCCATGGCGTTCAGGGTGTCCACGAACAACGGGTTGCCCATAACCCGGATCTTCAGGCCTTTCAGGTCAGCAGGCGACTTGATTTCCTTCTTGGTGTAAAGGCTGCGTGAGCCGCTGTCCATCCAGCCCAGGGCCACCAGGCGCGCGGGGCTGGCGGTGATCTTGTCCAGCAGTTCGCGCCCAATCGGGCCGTCGATCACCGCGCGCATATGGGCTTCGTCACGGAACACGAAGGGCATGTTGAAGACGTTCACATCGGGCACCACGGGACCAAGCGGGCCGAGCGAGATGCGCGCGATCTGAAGCGCGCCGATCTGCGCCTGCTCGATCATTTCCTTTTCGCTGCCGAGCACACCGCTGGGGAACATCTGCAGCTTGTACTTGCCGTTGGTCGCAGCTTCGAGTTTCTTACCCAGGCTCTCGACGGCCACCACGTTGGGATAACCTGGCGGGTGTACGTCTGCGGCCTTCAACACGGTTTGCGCCAAGATCGGCGTTGAAACAGAAAACGCCACTGCTGCAACAGCAGCGGCGGCACTGGCAATTAAGGTTCTACGAATGTTCATGGTTGTCTCCTATTGATAAAAGTTGGGATCAGGGAAGGTGCACAGGGAAAATGGAAACCGGCTCAAACAGTCCGTTTGCCCCAAGGCGGAGCGCATACACACCGTCGTCATGGAGGGACAGCGCTTGCCCGGTCAGATGCCCGACCGGTATTTCGCCGGTCGCGTCAAGGCTGTCAACAGTCAGTTCTGCGTCGGTCATCAGATCAGTCAGCAAAAGGACCGGATTTGACAAACGCGCCACCTTGAAACTGCACCGCCGGGTCACTGAGGTCCGGCGCCGGGGTGCGCGCGTAGACCGCGTCGCGAAAGATGTCCGAGCTGTCCTGCGGCACGTAGCCGATGTGCCGGGCGCGACGGTTGTCCCACCAGGTCACGGCGTTGTCAGACATGCCGAAAACGATGCTGTGGCCCAGCACCGGCGTGGTCAGGCAAGCGGTGATCAGCCGATGCAGATCGTCAAAACTGAGCCAGGTCGCGAGCATGCGCCGGTCTTTCGGCTCCGGAAACGAGGAGCCAATCCGCACGCAGGCGGTTTCGATGCCGTAGCGGTCGAAGTAAAAGCGCGAAAGGTCTTCGCCAAAGGCCTTGCTCAGACCGTACATGCCGTCGGGGCGCGCAGGGGCGTCAGCATCTATGGTTTCGCTCTGGCGGTAAAAGCCGGTGACGTGGTTGGAGCTGGCGAACACCACGCGTTTGACGCCATGTTTGCGCGCCGCTTCATAGAGGTTGTACAGACCCAGGATGTTGGCCTGCAGGATGGGGCCAAAAGGGCCCTCCACCGACACCCCGCCCAGATGAACAATGGCGTCCACGCCCTGCACCATGGCATCGACCGCCGCAGCATCGGCCAGGTCGGCGAGCATGATTTCTTCTGTGCTGCCGGCTGCACCCAGGTCCACCCGGTCGGACAGACGCAGGGTGGCGCAGTTCGCCTTCAGGCGTTCCCGCAAGGCCTGGCCCAAGCCGCCTGCGGCACCGGTCAGCAGCAATCTTTCGTGAACCTTGATTGTCATCATTGTCTTTGTCGAAACCTCGAGTGCAAACGCTGGACTTTTCCATCAGGTTTGCTACAGTCTCCTAAATTGATACACAGATCAGTCATATGTTGTCTGATGACTTGGATTTTAGAGACACGACTTTAACTGTCAAGAGCTTTTTTACAGCCATCAAGGCAAACCCTTACTTCAACCATCCGATGGAATTCAACCTGCCAAGCACCTCCGCCGATGAAGCACCGCGCATGCGTCGTCCGCGCGGACTGGTCACAGAAATCGTGGAAAGCCTGGCCGCCAGCATCCGCGAGGGACAGCTTCTGCCTGGCGACAAACTGCCGACCGAGGCTGAAATCATGGTGCGTTTCGACGTCAGCCGCACGGTGGTGCGCGAATCGATTTCCAAGCTGCAGGCCTCGGGCCTGGTTGAAACACGGCACGGCATTGGCACTTTTGTGATCCAGAACCGGGACGCTGGCAACTTCAAGATTGCCCCCGCCGATTTCGCCACCGTCGCCGATGTCATCTCGGTGCTGGAGCTGCGTATCAGCCTGGAAACCGAAGCGGCCGGCTTGGCGGCACAGAGAAGAAGCACCCAAAACCTGGAGGCCATGGCCACCGCCCTGCGCGCTTTCCAGGACTCGATTCATGCGGACTCCGACGCGGTGCCGCCCGACTTCCAGTTTCACCTGGAAGTCGCCCGCGCCACCGGTAACCGCCATTTCGAAGACCTGATGACCTATCTGGGCACCATGATCATTCCGCGAACCCGCGTGAACACGCCACAAAGCGCGCCCGAAGGCCGGCTGCTCTACCTGCAACGCGTCAACGGCGAGCATGAAAACATCTACAACGCCATTCGCAGCCAGGATGCGGACGCGGCCCGGGCTGCCATGCGCACCCACCTGTCCAACAGCCGTGAAAGGCTGCGCAAGGGCCAGGGCCAGGACGACGCATCACGGACAGACAGAACGCGCAGGCCAGACTTGGGATAAGCGACAAGGGAATTCCCCGATGAGTAGCTTCACATCAAGTTGTACGATGTCTGATCTATTGAACTAAAGCTGCAGAGCGCGCGCCTTGTTTGCCGCTTCTGCCCTTTATGACGGATAAGGCCCTCTTCCATTCCATCACGACCCGGAGACAACATGAAACGCCGCTCACTGATCCACTCTGCCCTCGCCTCGGCCCTGCCCCTTTTGCTCGGCGCGGCAGCTTTGCCCGCCTTGGCACAGGACAAATGGCCCTCCAAACCCATCACTTACGTGGTCCCCTTCCCGGCCAGCGGAACGACCGACATTCTTGCCCGCCTGATCGGGCAGAAGCTGGGGCCTGCACTGGACACGACCATCGTGATCGAAAACAAGGGCGGAGCGGGCGGCAGCATCGGCTCCGAGGCGGCGGCGCGTGCCCCGGCCGACGGCTACACCCTGCTGGGCGGCACCATCAGCTCCCACGCCATCAACGTCAGCCTGTACCCGAAGCTCGGTTACGACCCGATCAAGTCGTTCTCGCCAGTGGCGCTGATTGGCTCCAACCCGGTGGTGCTGATCGTCAAGGCCGACAGCCCCTACAAAACGCTGCAAGACATCCTCAACGCTGCCAAGGCCAAACCCAAAACCATCTCGTCGGCCTCGGCCGGCAGTGGCACCTCGCAGCACATGACGCTGGAGTTGCTGGCCTTCAGGTCAGGCACCCAGTTCATCCATGTGCCTTACAAGGGGAGCGGTCCGGCCATCCTGGACGTGATCGGCGGCCAGGTGGACATGATGTTTGACACCACCGTGGTGGCCGGCCCGCACATCCAGAGCGGCAAGGTGCGCGCGATTGCCGTGAGTTCGGCAAAACGCCTGGATTCGCTGCCGAACGTGCCGACGATTGCCGAGTCGGGTGTTCCCGGTTTTGAGGTGGTGTCCTGGCAAGGCATTTTTGTGCCAGCAGGCGTTCCCAAACCCATCGTGGACCGCCTGCACACCGAGACCATGAAGATTCTCCAGGCCGCCGAAATGCAGGACAAGCTGAAGAGCCTGGGCATGCAGCCCTCCAGCATGACGCCAGACCAGGTCTCGACTTTCCAGAAAGCCGAAGTCGACAAATGGGCGCAGGTGATCAAGGCCGCCGGCATCAAGCTTGAGTAAAGCGAATCCCGCCCGAATGCGGGTCGCCGTGGTGGGTGCGGGGCAAGCCTGCGCACCGCATTTGCAGAGTCTGCGGGATATGGACAAGGAGCTGGAACTGGCGCGGGTGGTTGCACGCAGCGCCGACAAGCTGGCGGCCCTGGACCTGCCGGCAGGCACGCTCATCAGCACCCGCCTGGAAGACATCCTCGAAGACCCGACGATCCAGGCCGTGCTGGTGCTGACCCCGCCCAACACGCATCTGGACATCGTGCAGCGCCTGGCCAGCGCCGGCAAGCATGTCCTGGTCGAAAAACCACTGGACGTCACGCTTGGCAAAGCGCAGCAGTTGGTGGAAACCTGCGAACAAAGCGACGTCAAGCTGGCGGTGATGCTGCAGCACCGCATGCGTGAAGCCTCGCTCGCGCTGGCACAGCTGGTGAAGGACGGCACCATGGGGCAACTGCTCAGCGCGTCGGCCAGCATCCGATGGTGGCGCCCGCAAAGTTACTACGAAGAGGCAGGCCGGGGCACGATGGCGCGCGACGGCGGCGGCGTACTGATGACGCAGGCCATCCACACGCTGGACCTGCTGCTTTGCCTGACCGGCATGCCGGACCGGGTCTTCGCGCTGGCCAGCACCAGCGCCGCGCACCGCATGGAATGTGAGGACACGGTCGTCGCCGTGCTGCACTACCCCAGCGGGGCGATTGGCAACATTGACGCGACCACCGCGGCCTACCCCGGTTTTCCGGAGCGCATCGCTCTCAACTTCGAAAATGGCAGCGCGACCCTGGAGGCCGGCGAGCTGCAGGCCGAGCTGCTCGATGGCCGAAAAATCCAGGCCGGCATCAAACAGGCCACGGGGTCGGGCGCCAACCTGATGGCGTTCGACCATGCCTTCCACCGCGCGCTGCTGCAGGATTTTGTGAACGCCGTCCGCAACAACACCGAGCCCCGCGTCACGGGGCGATCTGCCCTGCAGGCGCAGCGGCTGATCGCAGCCCTGATGGAATCGTCTACCCGCGGATCAGCTGTCTCTATCGCGCCATGAACTGCGGGGAGGCAGTCCTGTTTCGGCTACGCTTGCAGCCATGAGTATTCCGCGCACGCCCCTGCACTTTTACTTCGACTTCATTTCGCCGTTCGGCTATTTCGCCTCGTTGCGCGTTGAAGAGGTCGCCGCGCGGCATGGGCGCGCAGTTGAATGGCATGCCATGCTGCTGGGGGTGTCGGTTCTCAAGATCATGGGGCTCAAGCCGCTGCTGGAGACACCGCTCAAGGGCGACTACATCCGACGCGATGCCCTGCGCTACATGCGGCGCCATGGGCTGCACATGCAACGCAAGCTGGACGACCCGGTGATGCACCCGCTCGCCGCAGGGCGAGCCTTCCACTGGGTCAGACAGCAGCGGCCGAATCTTGCGGCCCCGCTGGCCCACGCGATCTACCATGCCTACTGGGCGCAAGGCCGCGACCTTTCCACGCCTGCTGCCGTGGCCGGCATCACACTGCCTGATGGGCTGGACAGCCGCTGGCTGCTGGAGGGCATCGAAAGCACGGAGGCGGCACAGCTGCTGCGCACGGCGGTCGATGCCTCGCTCAAGGCAGGCATTTTTGGCGCGCCCACCGTGGTGGTGGACGGCGAGCCCTTCTGGGGCGTGGAAACCTTCGACCTGCTGGAGCAATGGCTGTGCAGCGGCGGCTGGTAGCCCAGGCCGTCAGGCGCCTGCGAACACAAACTCCATCGTGACCGCCATCGCGGCCAGCCGTTGGCGCAAACGACGCTCAAGCCCCGCGTCAGGTGCCAATGCCATCGACACCACCGCCACCAGGGCCCCCTGGCGCTCCTCGCCACGGATGGTGGCACCCGGCACATCCGCCAGCAACTCGGCAAGCTTGGTTTCAAGTGCCAGCAGACGCAGTGCCGGCTTGTAGATCTTGCCGATGACGGTCATCGGCATGGCCTCGATGACGGTCACGCGTTTGGGGGCGGCGGGCCGCTCATAAACCTGCGCGGCGACCTCGGCGAGCAGGACGGCGGGCTCGCAGTGCATGCCGGGCTTGAGCGTGACAAACGCGACCGGCAGCTCGCCGGCATAGGCGTCGGGCTCGCCGACCACAGCGCACAGCGCCACCGCGGGGTGCGCCAGAAACGCATCCTCCACCAGGCCGGGGTCGATGTTGTGCGAACCACGGATGATCACATCCTTGGCGCGGCCGGTGATGTGGATACAGCCTTGCGCGTCCAGGTGGCCCAGATCACCGGACACCAGCCAGGGGCCGTCGAACATGCCCGCATTGCGCGCCGCGTCGGTATAACCCGGGCTCACATGCGGGCCGCGCAGCACGATCACGCCGGTCTGCCCCACCGCGCAGGTACCCGCCAGTTGCGCCGCGCCGTCGCGCCAGGGCACGGCACGCACCTCGGTATAAGGCAGTCGCAGGCCTGTCGATCCGGGCACGCGCGGCGCGGCTGCCGGTTCAATGGACACCAGGCCGGCACATTCGGTCATGCCCAGGATGTTGCGCACAGGGATACCGCATTGGCTTTCGAACTGCTGGGCGAGCTCCGTGGGCAGCGGCGAGCCGCCGGTGTAGGCCACACGCACGGAGGAAATGTCCGCATCCACCGGCAGGTTCACCAGGGTCGCAAGAATGGTCGGCACGCAGGCCAGCGCCGTCACACGTTCACGCTCGCAGAACTTCCAGTAGTTTTTCAGGAAGTCAGGGTTGCGCATGCCGTTGAGTGTGGGCAAGACCTGCGTGGCGCCTATGGCCAGCAGCGACAGCCCGTACACAAAGGCGCCAGCCACATGAAACAGCGGAAAACCATTGATCTCGACCGTGCGTTCGTCAAACCCATAAAAATAATGCGAGAACCAGCCTGTGTGCGCTTCATTGCCGTGGGTGTGCTGCGCCAGCTTGGGCGCGCCAGTGGTTCCGCCGGTGTGAAAACAGGCAGCCACGCGGTCCGGGTCGAGCTGCGGGTCAAAGGCCAGGGTGTCGCTGTGTTGCGCCAGCATCTCCTGGAACACCGGCACGCCGGGCGCAACGCCCTCGCCGACCTGGATTTGGAGCACTGGCAAGCGATGAAGCGCCAGCACTTTTTCCACGGTGGGCCAAAGATTGAGCGCATCGTTGGGACCCAGCGCCACGATCAGCTTCGCGCCGCACGCCTGCAGCAGCGGCGCGATGTGGTCCGCCTGCAGCAGGTAGTTGATGGGGCAGACCCTGGCGGCCAGTTGCGCGCCCCACAGCGCGAACTGCGTCTGCGGAATGTTCGGTGCCAGGATGGCCACTGAATCATCGGGTCCAACACCGAGCGAGCGAAACAGGTTGGCCGCGCGGTGCATCTGCGCCAGCAGTTCGCGGTAGCTTACCCGCTCCACCGCCTGCTGCAGGTCGCCGCTGGGCAGGAAACGAAAGGCGTCGCGCTCGCCGAATTGGCGCGCGGCGTTTTCTATCAGGCCGTAGGGTGTGCGTGCCGGGATGGCCTGGTCGTAGGGCACGGCCTCCAGCGCATGAACATCGGCCAAGCTGCGAATCGGCTGCGCGCTCATGCGTCAGCAGGCTGGCGCAGCCCGAACAGCCACATCGCGTTGCCCTTGAGGATGCCAGGCATGACCCCGGGCTTGAAGCCGGTGCTTATCGATGAGGTCCTGGTAGTCCATGTTTGTCTCCTGAGCGCGTTTACCTCAGCGTCGCTGATGCGGGTTAACACTGATGAATGAGCCTCAAAACCGATTGAATTGGTTATCATTTATAACAATAATTTATTCACTTTGCAAACCCACCCATGACCCCCAAAACTTCTTCCCCCGACATCCAGCTTGAGTTTCGCGGCGACCAGCAGGAGGTTGCGGTGGTACGCCTGAGCCGCCCCGCGAAACGCAACGCGCTCAATGACGGGCTGATTCTCGCGCTGCGCGACCTGTTCGAAAATTTCCCTGCCACTGTGCGCGCAGCCGTGCTGCATGGCGAAGGAGAGCACTTTTGCGCGGGGCTGGACCTGGGTGAACTGCAGGAGCGCGACGCGGGCCAGGGCATGCACCATTCACGCATGTGGCATGCGGCACTGGAGCGGGTGCAGTTTGGCCCGGTGCCGGTGATTGCCGCGCTGCACGGCGCGGTGGTCGGCGGTGGACTGGAGCTGGCCAGTGCCTGCCACATCCGCGTCGCCGATACATCCACTTTTTATGCGCTGCCCGAAGGCTCGCGCGGCATTTTCGTCGGTGGCGGCGGCTCGGTGCGTATCCCCAAGCTGGTTGGCGTGGCCCGCATGACCGACATGATGTTGACCGGCCGTGTCTACAACGCCCAGGACGGTGAACGCGTCGGCTTTGCGCAGTACCTGGTACCCGCAGGCCAGGCCTTTGACAAGGCGCTGGAGCTGGCCGCGCGCGTGGCGCAGAACGCCCCCCTGACCAACTACGCACTGATGCATGCCCTGCCCCGGATCGCCGAACAGCCGGCCGACCAGGGCTACCTCACCGAGTCGCTGATGGCCGCCATTGCCCAGAGCGCACCCGAAGCCAAGCAGCGGGTCCAGGCCTTCCTCGAAGGCAAGGCCAACAAGGTCGCGAAGAGCTGATGGCATAACACACTGCTCAAAAGAATGATTGCGACAAACACCCCTGCCCACCCGCCGCGCTATCGGCCGCTGGCCTTCGGCGTGACCCGTGTTGCGCTGAACCAGGGATCGCACGGCACGCAATACCTGAAGGCCGACCAGCCTCTGGCCGATTACGCCCAACGCATCACCGACCGGCTGGTCCATTGGGCGCAGGTTGCGCCGGAGCGCAGCTTCATGGCACGGCGCGTCAAAAACGCCGATGGCAGTTCCGGCGACTGGCGTCACATCAGCTACGCGCAGGCACTGGCGAGTGCGCGCAGCATCGCGCAGGCCTTGCTGGACCGGGGCCTGACGACCGAGCGGCCGGTCGCCATCCTCAGCGAAAACGACCTGGAGCATGCGCTGCTGGCGCTCGGTTGCATCTATGCCGGCGTGCCTTATTGCCCGGTCTCGCCGGCCTACTCCACCGTCAGCCAGGACTACGACAAGCTGCGCCATGTGCTGACGACCCTGACACCTGGCCTGGTGTTTGCCAGCGATTCTGCGCGTTACAGCAAAGCCATTGCAGCGACCGTGAGCGACGATGTCGAAGTGGTGGCCGCCCTGGGCACACTCGATGGCCGGCGGAGCACGTCGTTTGCCAGCCTGCTGGCGACCGACGCCACACCCGCCGCCGATGCCGCGATGCAAGCCACCGGCCCCGACAGCATCGTCAAGTTCCTGTTCACCTCGGGCTCGACCAAACTGCCCAAAGCCGTGATCAACACGCAGCGCATGTGGTGCGCCAACCAGCAGCAGATGCGCCAATCCATGCCGGTGCTGGCCGAGGAGCCGCTGGTGCTGGTTGACTGGCTGCCGTGGAACCACACCTTTGGCGGCAACCACAACTTCGGCATGACGATCTACAACGGCGGCACGCTGTACATCGACGACGGCAAACCAACGCCGGCGCTGATGGGCGAAACCCTGCGCAACCTGCGCGAGATTGCCCCGACTGTGTATTTCAATGTGCCCACGGGTTTTGAAGCCATCGCCAACACGATGAAAACCGATGTGCAGCTGCGCAAAAACCTGCTATCGCGCGTGAAGATGTTTTTTTACGCCGGCGCTGCGCTGGCCCAGCCAATCTGGGACAGCCTGCATCAGACGCAGGAGGCCGAGATCGGCGAGCGCATTGTGATGGGCACCGGCCTGGGCATGACCGAGTCCGGCCCTTTCGGCATTTTTGTGAGCAGCCACGATGTAAAAGCCGGCGACATCGGCGTGCCCACACCGGGCCTGGAACTCAAACTTGTGCCAGTCGATGACAAGACCGAAGTTCGCTACCGTGGCCCCAACATCACGCCGGGCTACTGGCGCGCGCCGGAGGCCACGCAGGAGGCCTTTGATGAAGAAGGCTTTTTTTCGACCGGGGATGCCGTCGCGTGGATAGACCCGTCCGACATTCACAAGGGCCTGAAGTTTGACGGGCGCATCGCCGAAGACTTCAAGCTCGCCACCGGCACCTTTGTCAGTGTCGGGCCGCTGCGCGCAAAAATCATCGCGGCGGGCGCGCCGTATGTGCAGGACGTGGTGCTGACCGGCCTCAACCTCAACGAGGTGGGTGCGCTGATTTTCCCGACCGCCGCATGCCGGACGCTCAGCGGCCTGGGCGCCGACGCCAGCCAGAAGGCGGTGCTCGAAAGCGCGACTGTCCAGGCCCGCTTCCAGCAATTGCTGGATGAGCTGGCGCAGACCGCCACCGGCAGCGCCAGCCGCATCGCCCGCGCGCATTTGCTGGCCGAGCCGCCATCGATCGACAAGAGCGAAGTCACCGACAAGGGTTCGATCAACCAGCGCGCCGTGCTGAAACACCGCGAAGCGCTGGTCCACGCCCTGCACGATGACACCGTGGGCTTCATCATCAAGCCCCTGCAAAGCATGAGCCTCAACGCTCACATTCGTTCGCAGCCCCTCCAGGGAGCGAAGGCCTTCGTTGCGGCGGCCCGGCAGGAGCTTGACGCATGAACAACGAATGGCGTCGCCTGATCAAGCAGGCAGGCTTCACCGCCGAGGCGTGAGTTCAAAGCTTTCGATTCCCCCTCGCCCACCTTTCAAAGGAGACATGCCATGACCACCCGTCGCCACTTTGTCCAGTCCGCAAGCGCGCTTGCCGCGCTCGGCACCTTCTTCCCCCTGGTCGCCCGCGCCCAGGGACTGGAGCAGGTCAAGATCATCAATGGTTTTCCGGCGGGCGGCACGGCCGACGCAACGAGCCGCCGTATCGGCGAACAGTTGCGGGGCAGCAGCTACACCCCGAATGCCGCCGTGGTGGAGAACAAGCCCGGCGCGGGCGGGCGCATTGCCTGCGAAACGGTCAAGAATGCCGCGCCGGACGGGCGCACCCTGCTGCTTACACCGTACTCGTGCACCTCGGTCTACCCGCACATCTACACCAACCTCAGCTACGACCCCTTCAAGGACTTGATGCCTGTGTCGATTGCCGCAGTCATGCACCACGGCCTGGCGGTCGGGCCCATGGTTCCAGCCTCGGTCAAGACGGTCAAAAACTATGTCGCCTGGTGCAAGGCCAACCCGGACAAGGCCAGTTATGGCTCGCCGGCGGCTGGTTCGGTGCCCCATTTTCTGGGCGCCCTTCTGAGCAGCTACACCGGTGTGCCGATGACCCATGTGCCCTACCGGGGTTCGGTTCCAGGTGTGACCGATATGCTGGGCAGCCAGCTGGCCTCGATGTTCACCCCCAGTGGGGATTTTCTGGCCAACCACAAGGCCGGCAAAATCCGCATGATCGCCACTGCAGGGCCAGCCCGTTCGCCGTTCTCGCCCGAAGTCCCCACTTTTGCCGAGCAGGGATTCGCCGAACTGACGACCGAGGAATGGTTTGGCTTCTATGCCCCGGCCAAAACGCCAGACAACATCATCAACAACGCCAACGCCGCCATCAACGCGGCGCTGAAAAACCCAACCGTCATCAGCAGTCTGGGCACCTTCGGCCTGGTGCCCGCAGGCTCCACCGTGCGCGACATGGACAAGAGCCAGCGCGACGCGTATTTCCGCTGGGGTCCGCTGGTCAAGCACCTCGGCTTCACCGGCATGTCCTGATCCGGGATACCTCGTCGTGAAGACGCTTCTTGCCGACGCGGTCGTGGCGGTGCACGCAGGCTGGATCGCCACCGGCACCCGCCTGCTGTGTCCACGCCCGCAGGTCGCACGCTACGACGGTCGCGGCGACAGCGAAAACGCGGCCAGCTTCAGTTGCCGCTGACACGCCAGCGCGCTTGCGCCATGCCAGAAAAACTCCCCCCTGCGGTCGAAACGGTCGATACCCGTTATCTGGAAAGCCTGGTCGGCTACAACGCCAGCCGCGCCGCCATCACGGTGATCGAGGTTTTCCTGCAACGCATGGCGGTGTACGGCATGCGGCAGGTCGATTTTTCGGTGATCTCGCTGATCACGCACAACCCGGGCATCACCTCGCGCCAGCTGTGCGCCGCGCTCGGCATCCAGCCACCCAACCTGGTGGCCATGATCAATGCCCTGGAGCAACGCGCGCTGATCGTTCGCAAGCCGCATCCGCGCGACGGCCGCGCCGTCGGCCTGCACCTGACACCGTCCGGCCAGAAACTGATGCATGACGCGGAGCGCACGGCGCAGGAACTCGAACGGGACGCCACCGCGCGGCTGACCGCAGCTGAGCGCAAAAACCTGATCCGCCTGCTGCAAAAAGTCTATCTGTAAGCCACAGGCCGAACAGCCTCAGGGCTCGTCTGGGGGCGGCAGGCCTGGGGGCAAGCCCCGGGCTTACCCCATCCGACCCAACTTTTCAAGTCCTTTTGGCTGCAAGGCTACACCCTGCGGGCGCGGGCAGCTATAAAACTAGTAGCAGTCCGGAATTTCCGCTATATTCCGCTTGAAGCGCGTGCTTACCGATTAACTGTGACAAAAACGTGACCAGGAGATGTCCCCCATGAGTGCCAAAGAAAATGCCGCTGTCGGCCAGCTGTTTGAACTGCTTGAATCGCGTTACGCCTTGCGCGTGTTGTGGGCGCTCAAAGACGGTCACCCGCAGACGTTCCGGCTGCTGCAGGACAGCATTGGCAGCATCACCCCGAACACACTGAACACCCGCATCAAGGAACTGCGCGCTGCAGGCCTGATGGGCCACGGCAGCGAAGGCTATACGGTGACCGCCCTGGGCAGCGACCTGCTTAAACGCCTCAATGACATGCAGGCCTTCGCCGCCAAGTGGGCCACCAGCCAGGTCAAGTCGGCCGGCGCGGTCAAGAAAAAATAAGCTTCCCGCTGCCCACCAGGACAGGCCTCGCGCCTGTCTTTTCATTTGTGGCTGCGTCGCCTGGCCGCTGTTTTTTTGCGTATAAAACCCTGCTCCAGCCCTTTCACAGCCTGCACACGATGCTCCTCATTTCATAGCAAGCAAGGATCGTCCGGCGCGACACCACCAGCGCGCGCAGCGTTCTGTGCTACGGCGCAATCCCTTGTCTTGAAAAGGGCTTTGCTGCCCCCAGCTAGCCCTCTTGTCCTTCTGAAGAACTGTATTCGACCATGTCCGACAACACCCCCTCCGAACAAAATCGAGGCCTCACAGGTGACCCCAGCCCGGAAGAGCTGGACGCCGCCCAGGCCGCCAACGAGGCCGATGCGCTGAGCGCAGCCCAGGCCGACGTGGCTGAGCTGCAAGCCAAGAACACCGAACTGGCCGACAGTTACCTGCGCGCCAAGGCTGAGACTGAAAACGCCCGCCGCCGCGCCGACGATGAAGTCGCCAAGGCACGCAAGTTCGCCGTGGAAAGTTTTGCCGAAAGCCTGCTGGCTGTAACCGACAGCCTGGAAGCCGGGCTGCAGCAGGCCGATGCGACCGCTGCGCAGATCCGCGAAGGCACCGAGGCCACGCTCAAGCAGCTCCTATCGGCACTCGAGCGCAACAAGGTGGTAACAATCAACCCCGAACCCGGCACCAAATTTGACCCGCACCAGCACCAGGCCATCAGCATGGTGCCGCTGCCGCCCGATTCTCCCCAGGAAGCCAACACCGTGGTCGGCGTGCTGCAAAAAGGCTACCTGATCGCCGACCGCGTGCTGCGGCCCGCGCTGGTCACCGTGGCCGCCCCGAAATAAAGCGCCTAAATGACGTTGCCGCACTTGAAACATCGAAAGTTATCCACAAGTCATCAACATGGTCTTGCGACCAGGGGCTGAGTCCACAGCCGCCCCGCCTTCAACGCATTCAAACAAGTTAACGAAGAAAATCTAGGAGTAAATCATGGGCAGAATCATCGGCATCGATCTGGGCACCACCAACAGCTGCGTGGCTGTGATGGAGGGCAACGTTCCCCGCGTCATCGAAAACTCGGAAGGCGCGCGCACCACGCCCTCGGTCGTGGCTTACCTCGAAAACGGCGAAGTGCTGGTCGGCGCCTCGGCCAAACGCCAGGCCGTGACCAACCCCAAGAACACGCTGTACGCTGTCAAGCGCCTGATCGGCCGCAAGTTCACCGAAAAAGAAGTCCAGAAGGACATCGACCTGATGCCCTACAAGATCGTGGCCGCCGACAACGGCGACGCCTGGGTCGAGGTGCACGGCAAGAAGATGTCGCCCCAGCAGGTCAGCGCCGACATCCTGCGCAAGATGAAAAAAACCGCCGAAGACTACCTCGGCGAACCAGTCACAGAAGCCGTGATCACCGTGCCAGCCTACTTCAACGACGCGCAGCGCCAGGCGACGAAAGACGCTGGCCGCATTGCCGGCCTGGACGTCAAGCGCATCATCAACGAGCCCACCGCCGCGGCACTGGCCTTCGGCATGGACAAGCAGGAAAAAGGCGACCGCAAGATCTCGGTCTATGACCTGGGCGGCGGCACCTTCGACATCTCCATCATCGAGATTGCCGATGTGGATGGCGAAAAGCAGTTCGAAGTGCTGTCCACCAACGGCGACACCTTCCTGGGCGGCGAAGACTTCGACCAGCGCATCATCGACTACGTCATCGACGAATTCAAGAAAGAATCCGGCGTCAATCTCAAGAACGACGTGCTGGCCCTGCAGCGCCTGAAGGAAGCCGCCGAAAAAGCCAAGATCGAGCTGTCATCCAGCGCGCAGACCGACATCAACCTGCCCTACATCACGGCAGACGCCTCGGGCCCGAAACACCTGAACATCAAGATGACCCGCTCCAAGCTGGAGCAACTCGTCGAAGAACTGATCGAGCGCACGATCGCCCCCTGCCGCGTGGCCGTCAAGGACGCCGGCGTCAGCGGCAGCGACATCCATGACGTGATCCTGGTCGGCGGCCAGACCCGCATGCCCAAGGTGCAGGACAAGGTCAAGGAGTTCTTCGGCAAGGAGCCGCGCAAGGACGTGAATCCCGACGAAGCCGTGGCCGTCGGCGCCGCGATCCAGGGCCAGGTGCTGTCGGGCGACCGCACCGACGTGTTGCTGCTCGACGTGACGCCCCTGTCCCTGGGTATTGAAACCATGGGCGGCGTGATGACCAAGATGATCAAGAAAAACACGACCATCCCGACCAAGTTTGCGCAAACCTTCTCGACCGCTGAAGACAACCAGCCGGCCGTGACGATCAAGGTGTTCCAGGGCGAGCGTGAAATCGCTTCGGGCAACAAGGCGCTGGGCGAGTTCAACCTGGAAGGCATTCCACCATCGGCTCGCGGCACGCCGCAGATTGAAGTGTCGTTCGACATCGACGCCAATGGCATCCTGCATGTCGGTGCCAAGGACAAGGGCACCGGCAAGGAAAACAAGATCACCATCAAGGCGAACTCCGGCCTGTCAGAAGCCGAGATTCAGCAGATGGTGAAAGACGCCGAACTCCACGCGGCCGACGACAAGAAAAAAGTCGAGTTCGTGACCGCCAAAAACAACGCCGAAGCCATGGTCCACAGCGTGAAGAAATCGCTGACCGAATACGGCGACAAGCTTGAAGCCGGCGAGAAGGAAAAAATCGAAGCCGCCATCAAGGACATGGAAGAAGCGCTCCAGGGCGACAACAAGGACGCCATCGATGCGAAAAACGCCGCACTGATGGATGCCAGCCAGAAGCTCGGCGAAAAAATGTACGCCGACATGCAGGCTTCGAAGGCAGCACCGGCCGGCGGTGAAGGAGCAGGCGCCGAGCAAGCGCAGGCCAAACCGGCCGACGATAATGTGGTGGACGCTGAAGTCAAGGAAGTCAAAAAAGGCTGATCCCCTGTTGGTGAATCGCCTCCGGGCAACAAAGCGGAATCGGGGGTTTTCTCCGCATTCCGCTTTGGCGCATCCGGGGCACAGGAATCTTTTCCACAGAACACGCAATTTCCATGGCCATTAAAAAAGACTACTACGACACGCTGGGCGTCCCCAAAAACGCCAGCGATGAAGACATCAAGAAAGCCTATCGCAAGCAGGCGATGAAGCACCACCCCGACCGCAATCAGGGCGACACCAGCAAGGCGGCCGAAGAGAAATTCAAGGACGCCAAAGAGGCTTACGAGATGTTGTCGGACGCCCAGAAACGCGCAGCCTACGACCAGTACGGCCACGCCGGGGTGGACCCGAACCGCGGCGGCGGCCCCGGCGCGGAAGGCTTTGGCGGCTTTGCCGAAGCTTTCGGCGATATTTTTGGCGATGTGTTTGGCGGACAGCAAGGTGCCCGCGGCGGCCAGCGCGCTGGTCGGCAGGTGTATCGCGGTGGTGACCTGAGCTACGCGATGGAAGTCACACTGGAAGAAGCGGCCATCGGCAAGGACGCGCAAATTCGCATTCCGAGCTGGGACAACTGCGGCATCTGCCAAGGCACCGGCGCCAAACCCGGTACCAAGGTGGTCACCTGCACCACCTGCCACGGCCACGGCGTGGTGCAGATGCGCCAGGGTTTTTTCAGCGTGCAGCAGACCTGCCCGCAGTGCAAGGGCACCGGCAAGCTGATCCCCGAGCCCTGCGTGAGCTGCCACGGCGTGGGCAAGACCAAAAACAACAAGACACTCGAAGTCAAGATCCCGGCCGGCATCGACGACGGCATGCGCATCCGCTCCACCGGCAACGGCGAACCCGGTACCAACGGCGGCCCGCCGGGCGACCTCTACATCGAAATCCGCCTGAAAAAACACGACATCTTCGAGCGCGACGGCGACGATCTTCACTGCGTGGTGCCCATCGGTATGCCCGCAGCGGCGCTGGGCGGCGAGATCGAGGTGCCGACCCTGGCCGGCAAGGCGGCCATCGACATTCCCGAAGGCACGCAGACCGGCAAGCAGTTCCGCCTGCGCGGCAAGGGCATCAAGGGTGTGCGCTCCAGCTACCCCGGCGACCTGTATTGCCACATCACGGTGGAAACTCCGGTCAAACTCACCGAGCACCAGCGCAAGCTGTTCAAGGAGCTCGACGAGTCCCTGAAAAAAGGCGGCCCCAAACACTCGCCGACCGAAGAAACCTGGACCGACAAGCTCAAGGGCTTTTTTAGCACCTGAAATAAATGGCCCCCACGTTCGCTCGCTTCGCGTAGCTCTCTGCCCCCCGAGGGGGCCGCTGCGCCTGCGGCCCGGCGAAGCCGGTTCCGCGGCCCCTGCTGGTGTGGAGATCCCCACGTTCGCTCGCTTCGCGTCGCTCTCTGCCCCTCGTGCGAGCGCTTTTTTCCTGGCGCGTGGCGCTGCGGAAAAACCTGGCCCTGCGGCGGCGGATTGCGCATGAAGTTGTCGCTGGCTTATAGTGCCTTTTCCCCTTCATCACACGCGCACCCTCCCATGAAAACCAAAGCCGCCGTCGCCTGGAAATCAGACCAGCCCCTGAGCATAGAAACCGTCGACCTCGAGGGCCCGAAGTTCGGCGAGGTGCTGGTCGAGATCAAGGCCACCGGCATTTGCCACACCGACTACTACACGCTCTCGGGCGCCGACCCGGAAGGCATCTTTCCAGCCATCCTGGGCCATGAAGGCGCGGGCATTGTGGTGGATGTCGGACCAGGCGTCACGACGCTCAAAAAAGGTGACCACGTCATTCCGCTGTACACGCCGGAGTGCCGCCAGTGCAAGTTTTGCCTGTCGCGCAAGACCAACCTGTGCCAGCTGATTCGCGGTACCCAGGGAAAGGGCCTGATGCCCGACGCCACCAGCCGCTTCAGCCTGGACGGCCAGCCGATCTTCCACTACATGGGCACCTCGACCTTCAGCAACTACACGGTGGCGCCCGAAATATCGCTGGCAAAAATCCGTAAGGACGCGCCTTTTGACAAGGTCTGCTACATCGGCTGCGGCGTGACCACCGGCATAGGCGCGGTGCTGTTCACGGCCAAGGTGGAAGCAGGTGCCAACGTGGTGGTGTTCGGCCTGGGCGGCATCGGGCTGAATGTCATCCAGGGCGCGAAGATGGTGGGCGCCGACAAGATCATCGGCGTGGACATCAACCCGGCGCGGCAGGAGATGGCTCGCAAGTTCGGCAT
>Ga0105046_10004177_pt1 | contig 22984 bp, 15 predicted proteins | sample MAT03_FD_78385 | JGI IMG/M metagenome (GOLD analysis project Ga0105046, IMG submission 78385) | Freshwater microbial communities from Lake Fryxell liftoff mats and glacier meltwater in Antarctica - MAT-03 (megahit assembly) | ecosystem: Environmental > Aquatic > Freshwater > Ice > Liftoff...
AATCATGAAAATCCTTAAATCATTCCAATCGCGGTCCAGACAAAAAATCAGTGAAATCCTGTCATCCGATTGGTCCGTCATTCAGACAATTTTTGCTTCCTGATTTTTCGATTTCTTCAGTTTTACCTCTTCGATGTCAGCAACCATTTTTTCACGCTTCATGCCCACCCGAATAAAGCCAAACAAGCTCATATACACATTGGCAACCCAAACCAGTGTAAAGCCAGCAATGAGGTAACCTCTCCAATCTTCGTATAGAAGATGATAGTTTGTAAGGATTAAAAAGAGGGCGCTTACATAATGGCTGAAACAGTATTCGCAGGTAAACAGGTAAAAGAATTTTCGTTTCGGAAGGCTTGAGCAGGATTTTGATTTCTCAATGCAATAATCCCTGGGCTCTTTAAAGACCTCTTCATGGGTCACGGTCCATGAAATGCAGGCAATTGGGATGGCCAGCAAAAACAAATACGCTACCTGATCCGACAATTCCATTGGCCTGGAAATCTCTAAGGTTCTATAATCACCTTCATTGTTTTCTCCTTCACCGGATTCCCAAATACTTCATAGGCGTGTAAAACTTCATCCAGCTTGAAATGGTGGGTGATTAGTTTTTTGGGTTGAAGCTTTCCGGATTGAACCGTTTTCAGCAACATGGGCGTTGTGTTAGTATTAACCAGACCCGTCGTAAGCGTAATGTTGCGGATCCAAAGCTTTTGGATTTGCAGATTCACAACATTTCCGTGAACTCCAACGTTGGCTAAGTGGCCACCGGGCCGTAAGATGTTCTGACAAATATCGAACGTAGGAGCAATGCCAACAGCTTCTATGGCAACATCAACTCCATCCTTGGTTTCTTCCATGATTCGCTTCACTGCATCTTCTTTTTCTGAATTAATGGTATCTGTAGCCCCAAAGGTTTTGGCCAGCGCCAGTCGGTTGTCGTCCAGATGAATCATGTAGATTTTGGCTGGGGAGTAAAATTGTGCGGTCAAAAGAACTGACATTCCAACCGGACCTGCCCCTACAATCGCAATGGTATCGCCCGGTTTTACCGTTCCATTCAATACACCGATTTCATGACCGGTGGGTAAAATATCGCTCAACATCACCAGGGCCTCTTCGTCCGAACCTGCCGGAATGGGGTAGAGACTGTTATCAGCATGGGGAATGTTGACGTATTCGGCCTGCGTTCCGTTGATTGTATGGCCCAGAATCCATCCGCCGTCTTCGCAATGGGAATACATTTGCTTTTTGCAATACTCGCAGGTCCCATCCGAAGTGATGCAGGAAATGATTACATGATCTCCCTTTTTGAAATTACGAACCGCAGAACCGGTTTCTACGACGATGCCCACTCCTTCATGACCCAGTGTGGTTCCAGGCAGACATGTAGGCGTTTTTCCATGCAAAATTCCAAGGTCGGTTCCACAGATGGTGGTTTTTGTTACTTTCACCAGAGCGTCGGTCGGTTTGGTAATTTTGGGTGTTGGGATCTCCTTCAGTTCAATGATGCCGGGCCCGCCATACACAAGGCCTTTCATGGTTGATTTCATGCTTTGATTGTCATGGGTAGAACCATTTTTCTGTTCTTTATGATCGGTGGCTACGGCAACTGAATTCATGGCTTTAGTTTTTTGGAAATGGTGGGATTTCTAAAGTTCAAAAGTGAGATTACCTGCTTCGGAATCTGTTATGGAATTCGGGAGATTGTTGCATGTTTTATGGAATAGTAGAATGCCGATTTGATTCTATTCAAACAGCATCATCCACCCAAAATATTCATCAGTGTAGTCTTTGGCGTCTGTCTCATGAGAGGGAAAGATGAATCCAAAATAAAAACATGCTCCATTCCCAAAAGGTGGAAAATCCCCTTTGCACTTTTCCCGGATTTTCCTTCCGTTGTTCTCTCATTCTGAGTCCGTCCAGGGCTCGTCCGGGCTATACTCAAAGGGTTTTTATCCCAATTGTATTATTCAAAGGAAATGAAACGGAAATCCGGTCAATGCTTCTTTGAAATTCTTTCCAAAAAGAGCTTCTTTTGCCAACATTGATTTGGCAAGACTCTTACGAATTTTCAATTTTCACTTACTCCCGGTTCACCAAAAATCATGGGTAGTCAATACAAGGATTGTTCTTCCAATTGCTTCATAATGATTCGTCTCACCAAGAACATCTATGTCTGGTGTATTCAATAAAATCGGCAAACGACCAATCCGATCCACTTCATAAAATTGATCAGCAAAGGTTTAGAGAAAAGAGGAATTTCATATCCACCAATCCATAATTTATCCATTCTTCCATTCTATTAAAATCCTTTATTTGCAGAACCGGATTAGAGCCTGACATTCAATCAAAATCTCCACCAACACTTTTCATTCTACCTTTTCTAATAGCTAAATTTAAACCTTACCAAATCTTATGCACCGATCTGCTCTCATTCCAACTCTGGCTCTTATTTTCTGTATCCACGCTGCTTCCATTTCACAGACATCAAAAAAGGGGATTTCACCCAAATTGGCTGTCACCTCCAAAGGAAAAGGAAGCCTCGAATTCAAAGTCGATTCGGTTCTGAAACTTATGACGTTGGAAGAGAAAATCGGTCAGCTTAATCTGCTGACAAGCGATCTGGACCAAACCGGTGCTTCGATGCGGCCCCAATACAAAGAAGACATCCGGAAAGGAAAAGTTGGAGCTATTTTCAATGCGTATGGTGTTGATTATGTGCGCAAGCTTCAAAAAATGGCTGTGGAAGAAACCAGGCTTAAAATTCCTCTTTTGTTTGGGTATGATGTGATTCACGGACACAAAACCATTTTCCCAAATCCTCTGGCAGAATCCTGTTCATGGGATCTCGAGGCCATGGAAAAATCAGCCCGCATTGCTGCCATCGAAGCGGCGAGTATGGGCCTTGACTGGACTTTTGCCCCGATGGTAGACATTGCCCGTGATCCTCGTTGGGGAAGAGTAATGGAAGGGGCCGGAGAAGATACATATCTCGGTTGCCTCATTGCCAAAGCCAGAGTGACTGGATTTCAGGGAGCTAAACTGTCTGATCCTTTGAGTATTATGGCTTGTGCCAAGCATTATGCTGCCTATGGTGCTGCGCAGGGAGGACGGGATTACAACACGGTAGATATATCTGAACGCAGTCTGCGTGAAACCTATTTGCCCCCTTTCAAAGCAGCTGCAGATGCCGGTGTTGCTACTTTTATGACCAGTTTTAATGAGCTCAATGGCATTCCGGCTACAGCCAATAAATACCTGCTGGACCAGATTCTGAGAAAGGAGTGGGGCTACAAAGGATTTGTAGTTACCGACTATACCGCCATTATGGAACTCCTTTTCCACGGGTATGCAGCTGATTCTGTGGAAGCGGTTAAGAAATCTATTTTGGCTGGGGCCGATATGGATATGCAGGCGAGTATGTATGATCAACGCCTGCCAGCCCTTGTTAAAAAAGGTGCCGTCCCGGTTTCGGTGATTGATGAGTCGGTTCGAAGGGTGCTGCTTAAAAAGTTTGAACTGGGTCTTTTTGCCAATCCCTACGTTCGGATGGATGCCGAAAGAGAAAAGCAAAATGTATTCACCACTGTTAATCTTACGGCTTCACGGGAGATCGCAGCGAAGTCGATGGTGCTGCTCAAAAACGACCACAACACACTTCCTTTAAAACTAACGGCACAGAAAATTGCACTTGTGGGTCCATTGGCCGATGCCGGACGGGATATGATGGGTGCCTGGTCTGCAGCGGGTGAATGGGAGAAAAATGTGTCTTTGCTTAAAGGTATGAAAGGTTCGTTCACATCGAGCCAGATTGAGTACAAAAAAGGCTGTGAAATCAATGATACTGTACGTTCCGGATTTGCGGAAGCTTTGACTGCCTGTTCTAATTCGGATGTTGTAGTGTGTGCGTTGGGTGAGGGTGCCTGGCAATCGGGTGAAGCAGCCAGTCGCTCGGACATCCGGCTTCCGGGTGTGCAGGAAGCGTTTCTGGCAGAAGTAAAAAAACTGGGCAAGCCGGTTGTGGTGGTTTTGTTTAATGGCCGACCCCTTGATCTCACCGATGTGTTGCCCAATGCCGATGCCATTTTGGAAGCCTGGTATCCGGGAACGATGGCAGGTTGGGCAGTATCCGATGTGCTTGCCGGCGTAGTAAATCCATCCGGGAAACTTACGATAAGCTTTCCAAGAAATGTGGGCCAGATTCCGGTTTACTATAATATGAAAAATACGGGTCGTCCTTTTGACGCCAATAACAAATACTCAAGTAAGTACCTTGATGTGCGAAACGATCCCCTGTTCACTTTTGGTTTTGGACTGAGCTACAGTACTTTCCTATACAGCGGCCCCAAATTGTCTACCAAAAGTCTTGGCTACAAAGACACATTGAGAGTGACGTTTACCGTCAAAAATACTTCCACCCGGGATGGAGAAGAAATAGCCCAGATGTATGTTCAGGATATGGCGGGTTCTGTGACCCGGCCAGTGAATGAACTGAAGGGATTTCAAAAGGTGTTCATCAAGGCAGGCGAGACGAAAACCCTGGTTTTTAAACTCACAGCCAACGACCTCCGGTTTTACAACGAAGACATGAAGTTTGTGGCAGAGAAAGGTCTGTTTACGGTAAAAGTAGGCACCTGCTCGGATGTGACCCAGAGCGATGAGTTTGAGTTGAGGTAGGTTTTAGACCTGACAGGTTTTCTAAACCAAAAATCAATTTATTCTTTTTACATTACCGATCCGAATTAATAATAAACTTCAAAATATGAACCGAATCTACATCCTGATTCTTTTTGCTTTTATCCCTTTCAGCCAATTAAAAAGTCAGTCTTTATCCGGCAATATTAAATCGCTGGATATGAAAGAAAACCTTTCCTATGCCAATGTCAATGTCTACAAAAAGGGAAAACTGGTTGCCAATCTGATTGCCGATGAAAACGGAGATTTCATTTTGAAGCTGGATACCGGACTTTATTCCTGTGAAATCCTGTATGCCGGCCACAAGAAAATTGTGAAAGAAGTAAGGGTTTTAAAGGATGAAAAAGCCGATTTTGGGTTGAAAGAGGATAAGACCAGCAAGTACAAAGCGGTGGTATCGGGTTCATCTTCGGTTTCGGTTTCGGGTTCCTCAATCTCAGGCACACCGAAAGCAGTGGAAGTAACCAAAAAAGAAGCTGGTAAGAAGTATTCAATGTCTGAGGATATGAAAGTAATATCCGATACAGACGAAAGTTCTTCTTTCTATTCCAGGACATCTACACCAAACCCTTCAAAAGCGGTTTCCAGAGGTGGATGGGGACAAACCGATACGATAAATGAGTCTACATCCGGTAAATTAACCGCTGGTGAAATCAACGATTTCAGCAAATGGAAACAATGGAATGATCTTTCGAACGGCGAGCTATCGGCAATGAAAGATCTCTGGCAGTTTCACCCTCAGGGCCGGATTACAGTTCAGATTCAGGATCAGAATAAGCTTCCCCTTTCCAATGTGAAGGTAGAACTCAGGAATAAGGAAGAAGTTGTTTTCAGAGCGATAACAGACAATACCGGCAAAGCAGAACTATGGGAATCGCTATCCGCCAAACCCATTCCGACCGCAAAGAAATTATCGGTTCATGCCGTGTTCGGTGGCAAGGAAAAATCCATCTCAAAACCCACCTATTCTGAAAAAGGATTGAATCTGTTTTCATTTCGATCGCAGTGCCAGAATCCTGAACAGGTGGACATTGCTATGGTAATTGATGCTACGGGTAGCATGAGTGATGAGATTGAATTTTTAAAAAAGGACCTGAGCAATGTTGTTTTCCAGGCAAAGGGCATCAGTACTAAACTGGATTTCCGGTTTGCTAATGTTTTTTACCGCGATTTGAAGGATGCCTATGTAACCGATATTCAGAATTTTACTTCGGTTCTGTCAGAATCTACATCCTTTATTTCATCGCATTTTGCAGATGGGGGAGGAGACGGTCCGGAAGCGGTTGAAATCGCACTGGATTCTGCGATTCATGCATTGAAATGGCGTCCGGAGACCAGAACCAAAATCCTTTTTCTTGTTTTGGATGCACCTCCACACAATACTTTGTTGATACAGGAAAGAATAAAAACCCTTTCAACAGAAGCCGCAACGATGGGCATCCGGATTGTGCCGGTGGCAGGAAGTGGCATCGAGAAAAACACCGAATACCTTATGCGGTGTTTGGCCCAAATCACCAATGGAACCTATACTTTTCTCACCGACCACAGTGGTGTTGGTGGAACGCATCTCAAGCCCAGCACTGATTCGTATCAGGTGGAGCTTTTGAATAGTTTGCTCGTGAGAACCATTAAATCCTATGTCTACATGCCGGAATGCAACCAATCGCTTCCGGACCTTGGGATCAATTTACCCGATTCGGTGGTGGAAATTCAGCAGCCGGCAAGCGATTCTACCGGACAACCAGATGTTGATACTTCAAAAGCTCAAGCGAAAAATTCATTTCGATGGAAATTCTTTCCCAATCCCACAGACGGCCTGATCAACATCGAGTGCAGCCAACCGGTGCACGAATTGTACATCACAGACTTGAGTGGAAAAGTGCTTCACATTCTCAAAGATTTGAAAGCCAACAAAGAATATGAAGCAAATCTTGCTCAATACCCAACAGGCATTTACCTGATCCGCTATCCGATGGGAAAGGCGTGGGTGAGTGGAAAAGTTGTTTTGCGAAGATGAGCTCAAATGATTCGTGATGCCTGTGGCACCTTGGGGACAGCGGTTTAGCAAAAGTGGCGGTTCCGTGCTCCGAAGACAGTTTTGTGGTTAATCAAACATTGGTTCTCCGCATCAACATTTGTGGTAAAAATCGCCACCTTCGCCAAGCCGCAAGCCGAAGACCCCGATTGGTTTAGAGGATATGTTTGTATTGCAATCGCAAACCAGGCCGAAAGTGAACGAGTCATTTGACGCAAAAAAAATGAGATTTCCGGGGCATTCAGCCTCCGGAAATCTCAAAATCTTTACCCTTTTTCTACAAAATCACAGGTTTAAAAGAGGCGAAAGCAGGCAACGTTTTTTAGGCATGGACACAGGCTTAACTATTAACTTGGCGCTAAAGCTGCCACAGGCTTAACTCTTAACTATCTCCTTAGTCTTGTTTGATCACCGCCATCCGAAATTTTTTCGAGCTGGAGGATCCTACAGAAACGGTGTATGTGTATGACACTGCTGCATAAACTTTCCCATTCAGATAGCGCACGTTAACCACAGAGCCCGACTTGATAATATCGTCCTGACCAACCACAGAAAAGGCAGAACCCGACGCCTTGTAAATTGAAATCGTGCTGTCTGATTGAAAGTTGTTGGCCCAGTTGTCGAAGTACATATTTCCCTGTTCATCGATGTCGAAGTTGATTTTACCCTGGTTAAATCCGGGGATACTCAGGTTGGTGATGTTTTGGGTGAATTTTTTGGAAGCTACACTGTATTGAGCCGACATAAGACTGAGGCTACCATTGGTTTCACTGTTTCCAATTACTACACCAAAACCGGTTCCATCGTCCGATCTTCGGGTACAAACACTGGCACCTTGCCATTCTGCAGGTAGAGGAAGACTGTCAAGAAAAGTGAGTTGCGAATTGTCTCCGGAAATGGGCGCTTCCGCTGCAAACAACCGGGTTTTGCTGTGGCAGAAGACCAGCACTTTGTCGTCGTTTAATTTGGACGGTTCAACCTGCCCACCCACAATCACCAGACTTTTAACCAGATCCGGGCTTACGATTCTCTGGTTATAAAAGGAAGTCATCATGAGGTTAGCTTTCCGGTAATTAAAGAACATCTGGTTGGTCGAATTGCCGTCAAGTCTTGGGGTAGTTTGGGTGATCATATCTTCTACCACCTCTCCAAGATCAGTCACTCGTGGTTGCGTGGCAAAGGTGTTCGATCGTGTATAGGAGAAATCGCCGGTAACAGTTCCTGTAACGATTCCGAAATTGCTCACTCTGTAATTCGCTTTGTAAAACTTTGATGTGCCTCGCTGATATCCGAAACTCCGGTTGTAAAATATTGATTGTGTGGTATTGAAAGCAGTTTTTACGTCATCACTGCTCAGGTTAATTGCCGACCCTTGAAGCATGGATTTAGTTTCAAGATCAAAAAACCTCCTCTGCAGGGTGTTCAATGGATCCTGCTGGGTAGTGAGTGTGGCACAGGTTGCTAATTGCAATATTTTTCCATCCGGCGAGATAGACATGTCAATCATGCCATAGCTATCGGATAACCCTCCATTGGCTCCCCCTCCGGCACCAGCACCTGCTAAAATAGCAAGAGGGGTAAATCCTTTTCCTGTTTTGGTTGCAATGGTATCGCCATAAACCGGACCTGACGGAGTTGGGGTGGTTTCTTCTTTTGGTTCGCAGGAAACCAACAAGCCAAAAAGTGCGATTGCGAGTAATTGATTTGATTTGTTCATCGTTTTTTTACAAAGGTCCCTCCAAAACCTTCCTCCCGAAATACACCGGATTACGGATTTTGCCTCCGTGCTGGTGGGTATATTTTGATTAATGATTCCTGTGGCGCTTGGCGACAGGTGATTAATAGTTAGTGCAAAATACTGAGTTGAATTTATAGAATTTAATTCCTCCTTTGGGGGCGGGGGCCAATCCCCTTTGGGCCTGCCACGCATTGAAGTGGGGCTGGGGCTTAAACACTTCGCAGCAGGGATTGAGGCTTTGTTGGAGCTCTTTTGGCCTATACTTCGTATCATCAAAGTACTTGTTTTATGGGCCAAAAAGCGACTGCCGAAAGCCCGGCCGCTGCCCAAAAACAAAGCTTAAATAGGGCTAAGCATCGGCTGAGAGAGATTACTCTCGTACCAATAGGTGGTCAAAACCTGTCTGAGGCTCCTATATGTGTTGGCGATGTTTTGGATTCGTCGGAGACCGAACCCAAGCAGACTATGATTCTCAAAAGTTGTTGATCGCTAAAATTAGTCACGGAACCAGACAGAGGAAACAGGAAGCTTTGAAGTGATTTTAAAGCTAAGAAATCAACTTAATGAAATGTCCTTAGCCAATAAAGAAGTCATTGGCAATTTTAAGCAAAGGCCAAACAAAGGTGACGAATCCGTTGGCGCTAAAATGAAACAATTTTTACAACTTTGTTTTCAAACTAAAATTGATGGAACTGACACAAGCCCAAAAAGAGATACAGGAAATAAGAGAAATCTTAAGATAAGTCGCTATTAATCAAAAAGATACAGATGCTCGCTTTAAGGATACCGATCGCAAATTCAAGGATACTGATCTTAAGTTTAAGGATACCGACAAAAAAATTAAGCAAGCATTTGATCTTTTTGAAGGGCAGTGGGGAAAACTGGTGGAAAGCTTGGTAGAGGGAGATATCATTAAGCTATTTAAGGAAAAGGGACTGAATGTACACGATACCAGCCTTCGCCGAAAAGGCAACCACAACAGGCAAAACTTTGAGTTTGACATAATTGTTCACAACGGCGATTCTATTGTGATTGTTGAAGTAAAAACTACCCTTCGCGTAAAATACGTACAGCAATTTTTGAAAAAGCTTAGCCATGCCAGAGAGGGGATAGAAGAATACAAAAATCACAAAGTTTATGGAGCTGTTGCCTTCCTGAAAGCCGAAGAAGCCAGCGATATTTTTGCCGAAAACCAATCTTTAATTGTGATACGGGCCACCGGTAATTCTGCCGCCATTATAAATGCAGATGGCTTTGAACCAGCTATTTTCTGAACAGGAAGACCAAATAATTTACATCAGATTCTTGCCGGATTGATGGCGAACAGAAATATTCCTGGTCTGGTTGCAATTCCTCTCGTATAATTGAATAGTTTTAAATATACCCACCAGCACGGAGGCCAAAATGCCCTTGATCGGGTATTTTAACAGATAGCTTTTAAGCAGAAGTTTGCATCGAAATAAAAATCAAAATATGCAACTGTCTCATCCTCGTTTGCGGAACTTCCTAACCGGAATCATCATTTTACTTTTTGTATGGGCCTGGATTCCAGTATCTCTGGCTCAGAAAACAGATGCTCAACCATCAAAAGAAGCAAGGGCGGCAGCCAAATGGGAAGCCCATATGAAGCGGATGTGGAAAGATTGGCTTTATGTGGGAGTTGAGGTAATTCAGCCCCAATTCAGATATGGATATAAAGCCACTGAACCTTGGGTTGGACCTAATTTTATGTTAATAGGCGGGCTTTTCCAGGCAAGCTTCCTGAAGGGAATGGCACAAGTGCAGGACTCAGGAAAAACGTACAGGCAAAAGGGATTTATGACCAATGTCGGATTTAATATACCTATTCCTATGGTTGTTAAAAGAGGTTTTGAGCTTTACCCATTGGTTGGTTTTGGTTTTAATGTTGCCGCTTTAGATGACCGCAGAAAAAGGGCCAAAGACATTGATATTGAGGCCAATCAGTTTGGTTTCTACCTAAAACCGGGGCTTTTGATGAAAGTGGGTCCTGTAGTGGCAACCATGTCCTATGTGGTGAGTATTGGGGGTAATTTTACAAGTAGAAACGCTATTTCGCCCTTTACACATTACCCAAGTCTTGGCCTGATGTTAAATTCTATGCCCATTTTGATGAACCCCCGCGATTTTACAGCCCCAGGAAAAAGGCACTACCGTGATCTGGTTTCCGTAGAAAAAGTGAATTCCGGAATGACTTACAACAATATTATTGAACGAGGCCAGGATTACATTAAATACAGAAAAGAAACCATTTACTGGGTGAAAAGTACCTACAGTGATCGGTTTGAAAATGAATCGATTAAGGTGAAAGATGTGAAGCCTTTTACCTATCTGGGGCCACGGATCTCCACTACATATTTCAGCAACGAACAGTTTGAATCTGCCACCAACGTGGGATTAAATTTTGGTTTTCGATATGGTTTATGGTGGGTGAATGGCTACGGAGAAACGGGTGACGTGCTGGTAAAGGCTCCGGAAAAAGCGATTCAAATGGAAAAACTCTATAACAGTGCCTCTTTTCCCACTCTATCGGGCCGCTTCAAAAACTCACAGAAATTTGGCGGTCAGTTTGGTATCGACCTGGTTGTTCGTTCCATCAAAAAGGGTTTTTCAGCCCAATATGGTTTTAAGGAAGAAGCAAAAGCGGCTACTTCTTTCACTGCCATTATTCCTTATGTTGGCTACGGTATTAGCAACCTGGGTACATTTTCCTTTGGAGGAAATACCACCGCTTCGGACGTTGCGGACTTTGAAACACGTTCTCAAAAGGTAGTTTTTAAACCCGGGTCTTTAAAAACCACGTATGCGTTTTACAATTTTGGACTTGGCATTCACATTGGCGCATTCATGTTTGGGATGGATTTTTGCATCTATCCGGATGCTAAAAACCTGAATGGACGCCAGATTTTTGGTGGGTTGAATCTTCCTATCGCCCGTCTTGCCAGGGCGGTAAAAGTGCGCAATTATCAGAAGAAACTTCTGAAAGAAACAGAGAAGGAGTAGTCTCCTTCATTCCACACACGTTCTAAAACACATAAGTTCTTACCTCAATGAATATCGAAGTGCATCAAAGCTTTACTTTCGCCATCGGATCCGTAAATGGGTCCGGAATCTGTGGCAGAAAAGAAATACAAAATTCTGATTGTGGACGATCACCAGATGATCATCGACGGATTAAGGGCACTCTTATCCAACCAACCCATGTTTGAGGTGGTAAGCTATACAACCCAACCTTTGGCTGTGGTCCGAATGCTGGAAGAAACTGAGGTAGATCTGGTGATTTCAGACATTGAAATGCCGGGACTTTCAGGAATCGAACTGTGCCGCCAGATTAAATCTACATATCCTTCCATACCTGTTCTGGCCTTGTCTATGTACGGTGATAAAGGCCACATAGCCAAAGCCCTGGAAGCGGGTGTTTCAGGTTATATTTTAAAGAATACCGGGCAGGAAGAACTGGTTGAAGCCTTATTGAAACTGGCTTCAGGAGGTATGTTTTTTAGCGATGATGTTAGTACAGAAATGCTGAAAACCTTTGCTGAACCCAAACAGGAGCCGGCGAAGGAACCCGAGTTCAAACTAACCACACGGGAGACTGAAATTGTTAAGCTGATCGGGCAGGAACTCAACAATGCTGAAATAGGAGAGAAGCTTTTTATCTCGGAACGAACGGTAGAAACGCATCGTAAAAACATCTTCCGGAAAACGAATACCAAATCGGTTGTAGGGTTGATGAAATACGCTTTTGAAAAGAAAATTCTGTGAGTTCCGGTCATCCAATCTGATCCCTTTTACTGTGAAAATTCAATTTCCACGATGGTGCTTTATTTTCCTTTTTCAGGCAGTCTGGTTTGGTTTAAATGGCTTTTCTCAAAGTTTGCATGATTTGAAAAAGGCTTATCAGGATGCGGAGAATGATACATCCCGGCTGAAAATACTGAGCGATATGCATTGGGCTTCACTCACCGAAGCACCGGAACAATCGAAACAATTTGCTCTACAGGAAATAGCTCTTGGCCAAAAAATCAACAACCTGAAATGGCTTGCCCAGGGGTATAACGACCTGGGTATTTCGGAACAAAAAGAATTGAATTTCAGGCAAGCCATCCGAACCCATACCAAAGCACTGGAGATACGAAGGCAAATCGGTGATGCCAATGCCATTGGTTCGTCACTCAGCAAAATTGGAACCTGCTATTCAGAGATAAATTCATTGGAGGCCGCATTAAAGGCGCAGTTGGAAGCATTGGTACTGTTCAGAAAGGTGAAGAATACCTTTTCAATAGCTTATACTCTCAATAATATTTGCTTTATATACAATGAGTTAAAGCAATATGACCTCCTTAAAAAGTGTGCAGATGAATCCTACCAATTAAACAAGGAATTGGGTGACGATTTTGGATTGGCCAGTTCTCTCAACTACCTTGCTACGTTGGATGAAGAGCGAAAAGACTACAAGGCGGCTTTATTGAAACATGAAGAGGGATTGAAACTTTCTCAGAAGCGGGGCGATTCGCTCGAGATTGCTACCTACCTTAATAACATGGGCTTTATCTACAACAAGTTGGGAGACGAGAAAAAGGCTTTATCGTTGTATTCACAGGCGAAAGAAATTGTCCTCCGAAGAAAAGACTACAATTCAGCCATTCTGTATACGGCAAATGAGGCCAATATACTGATTTCAAGGAATAAACTGAAAGAAGCAGATCTGCTCTTGAGACAAGCACTAAGCTTATCCCAAAAGGAAAATCTCACCTTGCATCTTCCACAGATCTATGCGGAACTGGCTGATCTTTTCACTGTCCGGTGTGAGGTAGATTCGGCGTTGAAATACTACCAGGCCAATGTGATGGCCATCCGCAGAATCTTTACTGAAGATGTTTCTTCCCGTATTTCGTCTCTTCAAAATCAATATGAGATCGACATCCGGGAACAGCAAAAGAAAATTCTGAAGCAGGAAATCGAGCTGAAAGAAAGTAGTTTGTTGCGATTCAGGTGGTTGAGCGTGGCACTCGTAGCAGGGATTCTGCTTTTGTTTGCTGTGTTTTTTCTTTTTCGGAACCGTCAAAAGCTTCTTCAGCAAAAACAGCTGAATGAAGAGCGACTGTTGCAACAGGAAATGAGGACGAAAGCCATCATCGAAACGGAAGAAAAAGAGCGAACCCGGATCGCAAGGGAATTGCACGATGGGTTGGGTCAGCAGTTATCGGCAGCGAAAATGAACATTGCCAGTTTGAAATCAAGAATAAGCCAACAGGATCCTGATCAGATTGATCTGGTTGAAAATGCGGTTCTCCTGGTGGACGATGCCGTGCGGGAAGTTAGGTCTATTTCACACAATATGATGGCCAATGCCTTGATAAAAAATGGATTGGCATCTGCTGTCCGCGATTTTGTGCAGAAAATGAGTGCGGGTGGAAGTATTCGGACCGATCTTGAAATTGTCGGTTTGCAGGATCGTCTTGATCCTACCCTGGAGATGATGCTCTATAGGGTGTTGCAGGAACTGGTGAACAATATATTAAAGCATGCACAGGCTTCGGTGGTCAGCATTCAGCTAATCCGGCATGATAGCAGTATTGTGCTCCAGGTTGAGGACAATGGGATTGGATTCACGCCGGAATCTGCAAACGATGGGATTGGGTTGGCCAACATTCGTTCCCGTGTAGAGATTTTACAGGGCAGTTTTTATGTGGATAGCCAGCCTGGGCATGGAACGACAAGCACAATTGAAGTGCCGTTGGGAGGGTAAATTTGCCGATTCCACTGCCAAAGTGAGATTTTCAACTTTAGAGCCTGGAGCTAATTCACTGCCGGAATATTAATGCTGCTTTTAGCGATTTCAACGAGTTTTTTTTCTGCGGCTTTTTCTTCTTCCAGTGTTTGTTCCAGCATGTCGGTAACCTCAACAAGTCCAAGTGTTTTAGCATATTGGGATAACATTGCATAGGTGGCAATTTCATAATGCTCCACTTTTTGGGCAGCAGAAATAATGCCTGAGTTCCTTGTTGCTCCTTGTTCAGATGCAACCATTGTATATTCCGCTTCTTTCAACAAGTCATCCATTGTTTCGCATTTTACTGCTACCGGTTTTTCATCAAGCATTTCAAAAATCTCCTCCAGGCGTTCAAAATGGAATTTTGTTTCTTCCAAATGGTTAGTCAGACTTACAATAAGATTTTCTGATGTTGCCATTCCGATCATTTTAGGAATGGCTTTTACCAATTCTTCCTCTGCCCAATACATTTGTTTGATCTCATCTATAAACAACCTCATCAAAGGAGGAGACTGGAGATCTATATCACCAAAAGAGTTTTCTGATTTATTGATGCCGATAATTTGGCCATATTCCAATTGGTTTTTCATAATTGATTAAATTTAAAGTTGATTTTCGTTTGGTGTTCTAAATTGGTTCTCAATTAAATTGACCATTTAAGTGATTTCAATTTTGATTTCCCACCATTTCGTTAAGATTTTAATTATCATTCTGTTTTTGAGCACTATGTACTTTGATAGATTTTTATCCCGGACCAGAATGTTGATTTATCTACTTACCCTTTGGTTTCCTACACCCGGACCTGAGGATCATTAATATATTTGCGTTTCCGACCTTAATATCAATATTTTCCTTCACTCCAGGGATCCCGATTTTCTTCTCAATTAGACAATTTCTGCGACTGACGATACAATCGGACAATTCCGGTTCATAAAGAGTCCAAATCTTATTTGAGCTCTTTACGAATTTACATCCGAAAAAAATGGTTTATTTATCGCAGGCCTGAATCAAAAAGTTAAAACCCAGTTTGATGGCTATTGCCCGAGTTCCAGTTTTGCTCAAAATATTTGGAATCTTCTTCGTTTTTAGGACGAACACCCATTACCACACCTCCATTTTTAATTTCCTGCTCATATATTTTTGCTTTGTCTTCCGGAATTCCAGCACCAATCAACGCTCCGATTGCACTGCCTGCAATTCCACCCGCACCGGCACCTGCCAATCCCGCAGCAATGGGTCCGGCTATCACAAGACCCAATCCAGGTATTGCTATGCTTGTTCCGATGGCAGCAATAACACCGACGATGGCACCAATGGTTCCTCCAATTGCAGTTCCTGTTCCTGCACCTTCCGCTGCTTTGGTTCCAAGTTCACTATCATCGTTTTCGTCATCATAATACTTTTTGCGGGTTTCGTCGCTCATGATCAGGTTGATTTCATCCTTTGAATAGCCCCTTTCATGCAAGTCGTTGTACGCCCTTTCCGTGTTTTCCCTGTTGGAAAAAACACCAGATCGCAACTCTAAGTTTCGATCTGAATCATTATACGATTCATTATTAACCATATTTGAATGATTGTTTGTTTGATTTTCCATAGTGTTTTCTTGTTGAAATTTGAAATGCAAATTTATTGGTTATTGAAAGTGTGTCAATTATAGGATTATCATTAAAATTTACATTAATGATAACGGATTCTATTTTTAAGCATTATCTGGATTATATAAATTGAAAGTTGGTTCGTAGCCGTTATTTGGATGAATTCAAATCCGGTTTTAGCTACTGGCAAAAACAATTTAACATGTAATTCTTCTCCAACCCAAAATTTGATTTCTCGTTTTTATTTGAGATTTATGCACTTTCAAATAGCTCCAAATCGCATTCATGAAACAAACTATACCAACAATTTTATTTCTTTTCCTTTTTGTTCATTCGGGTTTCAGTCAATGGGATGTCGATTCTTCCTATGTAAAACCCGATGTGAAGGTAAAACCCTCCTATGCAAATGGAACTATTGCCATGGGTAATGGGGTTTTTGGTATTCAATTAACGGGTGGAATCAGTTACGATGAAGTCAAATCCGGATACACGGCAGTTCAAAAGAATAACCCATCCATCACTGAAGATATTAAAGTAGGACCGGGTGGAGGAACCGGTTTTGAAATTTACATGGGCAGGAAACTGAATAAAGTCTTCCGGATTGGTTTGCATGTAGGTTACCAATCGGCCAGTGGTACACCCGAAATTAAAGGGGCAACGGTTCGGTTTTCCAAATTTTACCTGCTTCCGATGATGAATCTTGGAATCCCCATCCGTACAAAAAACCACCTGAACATCGGATTAGGAAGCTACATTTCCTTTGCCAACAAGTACAACATAAAGCCTCCTCCCAGTTCTGCAGATCCGAGAATCGAGGTTTACTACAAACCCAATGCAGGGATTGCCACCCATTTTACGTACGAGCATTCGTTTGCGCCTGCAGCATCTTTCTATACCGGACTTCGGTTTCATTGGACTACTCTGGTGGTAGACCATGTTGATGTAAATGGACAACAGATCATTTTGAATTCGAAGGTAAAATCGTTGTTCGACAATAAAAATGGGGGAGGAGTTGCCTTTGTTTTAGGGTTGAATTTTATTTTTTAGGTGAAGGTTAATCCATTGAGAAAAATTAGAAACCTACAGTTTTGGTCGAATAGTTTGATCTGGTTATTTTATATTTTTTTTCATGAATTCACTATTTGCAATGCGCAGACCGATAACCAGTATATGCCAAAAACGAAATCATTAAAGCCTGAAAATAAAACTAAGAATTATCTTGGTATTCAATTGATCGCAGGATCAGGAAAGCAGGAAATGAAATCGGGTGTGGTTGCTCATCTGGCCAATGGTCAGGGCATAGCTCAGGATGTGTTGGTTACTCCGGGCGGAGGCACAGGGGTCGAACTCTATTATGGCCGGGCTTTATTAAAGAACATTCGATTGGGATTGTATTCCGGATACCAGGTGTCGCCTGGTTCTGTAAAGTTAATAAATGCCAAAGTGCGGTTCACGAAAATGACTTTGGTCCCCATGGTGCAATATAGTTTTCCATTGTGGGAAAGCAGCCGGATACAGATTGGAATTGGGGCTACCGCTTTTATGGCCAGTCAGGTATATTTTCAAGAAACAACTGGTTATAAGACAACCTATCGTATCAAATTTAATCCTACCATCGGGCCGGCAACACAATTTCTTTTTCAGCAGCAAATGGGTCTGCATGGCAAATTTCATATTGGAGTCAGGCTTCACTGGCTGCGGTTCCGATATTCCGGTTTTGAATTGAATGGCCAAAAATCATATTTGAACAGCATCGAAAGGAAGCCTTTCCTGAATGCCAACGGAACAGGAACGAACTTCGAAATCGGATACGCATATGGGTTCTGATCCCGGATCAAAATCCAATAAATCGTTTTCATTTCAAACCATTCGAAACTTCCCGACTTCAAATCCGTGTGAGGCTCTCCGGAAAGTTGGATTTTTCCAATCAAATCCTTTCTTTCTAAAAGTTGAAATTGATCTTCATCAATAACCGGAGAATTTTTTCAACATTGCATCATCGTTCATCTCTTTTTAAAAACCCTATGAAATACCTTTTTACGCTACTGGTATCCGGATATTTTTTCTTTTTGCCCCACAGCCAATCCAATCTTTTTGCGCAGCAACACACGAAAACCGGATCCTTCGTCACAGCAATCACTTCGACATTTGCTTTGAGCAATGCAGGAGCGCTTCATACCCAACTGGTGTACGATGCGGGCAATTTTACACCTGTTCCACTCAACGGGGTGTTGGATAGAATCTGGTTCAAAAGAGCCGGAACTTCCAATGTCACGCTTTCTAACCTTTCCATAAAGCTCACCCAGACCACAAATACCACCGGATTTTCAAACGGTTCTTTGTATTTTACTGGACTAACTACGGTTTTTCAGGCTACCTCCTGGACCTCACCATCGGGAGCCACAGATTCCTGGTTCTCTTTCGACATCAGCAATTATACCTACGATCCATCCCAACGACTGGTGGTGGACCTCAGTTTTACAGGAACAAGCAATCAATCCTTTGCCATCGCATCGACAACCAATTCCGGTTTTACTGCCAATAAACTGTATGCTCCGAATAATACAGATATTACCGGATTAGCATCGACCAATTGGGTCGATTTTGGGTTGAGCTTTGTGGCTCCATCAAACGACAACTGTGCTTCGGCTACTCTATTATCTCCCTCATTCAATTGCGCTAAATCCATCACAGGAACCACTCTTGGGGCAAATTCCTCTTTTTCTACCACATCCTGTACAGGCTTTTTAACCAGCAATTCCGATGATGAAGTGTGGTATTCTTTTGTAGCAGAAGGAACGGGAGATACCATTTCAGTAACAGGCATCGGTGCTTTTGATGCCGTTGTAGAAGCTTTTTCTTCCTGCGGTTCGGTGTCTCAACCTATACGGATTGGCTGTGCCGATGCCACTACCACCGGTGGTTCGGAAACACTGATTTTTCCTTCGGGAAGCCTGATTTCAGGAAATACATACCGCGTTCGGGTATTCAGTTTTGATACCTATCGGGGACCATTTACCATATGTCTGCGAAATAAAAATGCTATTACCAACGACGATTGCACCAAACCCATTCAGTTATTTGCACGGACTTCCTGCAATGCAATTTCTGCATCCACATTTGGTGCAAGTCAGACCTTGCCTGCTTTTAATTGCGGTGGATTTCTTTCTTCATCAGCCAACGATGTCTGGTTTAGTTTTACAGCATTTAATGCTACGGATTCTATTATTGTTAATGGCCTGGGCCAGCTGGATGCCGTAGTACAGATTCTTGAGGACTGTGATTTACAAACAAGTGTAGTCTGCACAGATATTGGTGGTACCGGATTGGAGATTTTGAGTCCGGGAAATCTGGTGCCTGGAAAAACGTATAAAGTCCGGGTGTATGGCTGGCAGGGAGGAGAAGGCAATTTTACCATCTGCCACAAATATTTCGGTACGCCATCCAACGATGAGTGTGCCGGAGCCATTGTTCTTCCGGTAGGTTTAACCTGTTCGTACACGGCCAGAAATACATTCAATGGAACCCGGAGTGCCAGTTTCTCTGATTGTTCAGGTGTCGGGGATGATGATGTCTGGTTTCAGTTTGTAGCGCCGTCCAGCCAGGTGGAAGTGGATGTCACTCAAACCAACATCAGCAGTACGGCCTTCTTTCAATTCAACCCGGTTATTGAAGCTTATTCATCCTGCAATCCATCCTCATTTATAAATTGTATTAATACCGCACCACCCAATGGATCCAGTGTAGAGATGCTGAATCTTACCGGTTTAACCCAGGGACAAACGTATTTTATCCGGGTTTACCATGCCGGAAACGGGTCTGGAAATACGGGTTTCGGAATATGTCTGTTGAATACCTTTTGTGATCCTCAGGTAGGAATTGCAAAGATCATTTCTCCAATCACCACCGATGTACTGAGTAATGGAAGCGTACAGGTGGGTGTAACCGGGCATTCCGGTAATCTGGTTTGGGAATCGTCTACTGATGGAATAAACTTTATCCCGGACCAAAGCAAAACGACTGATATTGAAGTTTTTATACCTCAGTCAACAAACGATACAAAATTCTATTACCGGGCCGCTGTTTCCGACGGGCTGTGCCCAACCGTTTATTCCGATACACTTTCAATCAACGTCCGATGCCATTCCCCCATTTCATTTCCGAATCTGAGCGACGGTACTTATATATCCAATGTGAGTTTTTCCGATCTGGACAGGACAAGCACATTTGATACATTGGGAGGGGCGTATCAGGATTTCAGGAATGATACGGCTCATTTGTGTCTGGGAGGAACGCGAACCAACATAGGCCGATTAAAGCTGACCCTGAACAGTGCTCAGAATCCATATCGCCGGTTTGTTTGGGTGGATCTTAATCGGAACGGGAGTTTTGGCGATGTGGGTGAAAATCTGCATTCTGGTTCAGCATTGGCAGCTGCTGTTTCCAACATCAATCTTCTTTTCCCATCCGGAATTCAGGATGGAATTTATCCCATGCGGATAGCCATTTATTCAAATGCTTTTGGAAACGGAAATCCCAATATTCCCTGTGCCCAGAATTTGGCTATTCCATTTGGGGAAATCGAAGAATATACCCTTCGGATCTACAGAAATCCAATCGTGGACGCCGGATTTGATCCAACGGTTTGTCTTCCAACTGTCCAGCTAGATGCCCGCTATCCGGGAGTTAGCTATACCGGAACGTGGTCTGTACGAACCGGTACAGGCTTCACAGGAGAAGGACTTATTGCCAATCCAAACGATTCCAATACTGTGGTTACCAATCTGAAACCAGGTATTAATTCTTTCATCTGGACAGTAACCGGTCCTTGTGGAACATTGGCTGATACAGTGGATGTAAACTTTTTGTTGGCGGTTGCGAACGCCGGTACCGATCAGGTGATTTGTACCACGACTGTTTTTACAGCTGCAACTCAACCCGCCCAGGGTTCCGGATTCTGGGATGTGATCGAAGGAACGGGCTCATTCATTAATTCTCAGGCTGCCAATACACTTGTTTTTGGTCCTTCTATCGGAACCAATCGCTATGTCTGGACAGTGAGTGTGGGTAATTGCCCTTCGGATGCGGATACGGTAATTGTGGAGAGAAACCAAAATCCAACGTTGGCCAATGCAGGACAAAATCAGAATTTATGCGGGCCTACTTCCACTGTTCTTGCCGGGAATACACCAACAATTGGCACTGGAAAATGGACAGTTGTGAACGGAACCGGTTCGTTTGTAAACAATTCAGATCCTGGAACTTCGGTGTCTGGACTTTCCATCGGACTCAATCGGTTCCGTTGGACAATATCCAATCCACCTTGTTTTGATTCATTTGATAATGTCGATATTTTCATCACAACACCCATTCAGGCCGTTGCAGGCACGGATCAGGTGATTTGTACCACCTTTGTTTCCATCAACGGGAACGATCCTGCTATTGTTGGTGTTGGGACCAATTGGTCTCAGATTCTGGGTAATTCTTTGGTAATTAATCCTAATTCAGCAAGCACATTGGTGTTTAATTTAACACAAGGAATAAACCGATTTGTGTATTCCATTTCTGTTCCTGGCTGTCCTGCATCAACAGATACTTTAGATATCCGCCGTAATACAGACCCGACTGTTTCGGACGCAGGCAATGTAATTTCAGTTTGTGCGGATAGTGCGCAGTTGAATGGCAATATTCCTTTGGTTGGGTCCGGTAAATGGACTGTGGTTTCAGGAAGCGGAGTTTTTGCAGATGATGCGGATCCCAAAACATGGGTGAATGGATTGTCTGATGGACAAAATACTTTCCGATGGACGATCAGCAACAATCCTTGCATTGCAACTACGGATGTTGTGAACGTAATTTACAGAGCACCCATTCAGGCATTTGCAGGAACGGATTCTCAGATTTGCACCACATTTGTCCAACTGAATGGAAATCAGGTGGATTCAGATGCCGGTCAGGTTCTTTGGAGCCAGATTCAAGGTTCAGGAACAATTTCAAATGCCTTCGTTTTTAATCCGATCGTTTCGAATTTAGGTATTGGTGTGAACCGGTTTGTCTATTCTGTGAATCGGAATGGTTGCACCCAAATTATAAAGGATACGGTTGATATCATGCGTACCAATCCTGCGGTTGTGAATGCGGGAAACAACAAAACTGTTTGTGCCACAACTACTTCTCTGGCAGGAAATTCACCTGGTTCAGGTACCGGCAAATGGACCCGGATTTCAGGAACCGGCTTGATCACCAATGATACAGATCCCAATACAACCGTTACCAATCTGAGTACAGGAAACAATGTTTTTCGTTGGACCATCACCAATTTCCCTTGTCCGGCTCTTACGGACAACGTCACCATCAACCGAACTGTGCCCGTTCCGGCCAATGCAGGAACTAACCAGATAATCTGCACAACCTTTGTTCAATTGACTGGAAATGTACTGGTTGGCAATGCCGGTTCAGTGGGATGGACAAAAATTTTAGGTTCCGGTTCGATTGGAAATGCAAGCAATGCTTCGACCCTGGTCAACGGACTTTCAATCGGCCTGAACCGGTTTGTTTACACAGTTACTGTTCCTCCATGCAGCCCTTCTACAGACACAGTCGATGTGGTTGTCAATCAGGCTGAAACAGCTCAAGCTGGCCCGGATCAATCCACATTTATAAATTCAGCCACTCTTGCAGCAATCAATCCAACAGGAACCTGGTCAAGGATATCCGGTTCAGGAACCATCGTTAATTTATCGGATCCAGCTTCTTTGGTCACTGGTTTGGGTTTGGGACAAAATGTGTTTGTCTGGTCATTTAGTGTAACACCTTGTCCTATAAGTACCGATACAGTCGTCATCACCCGAAATCCGGTTCCCAATGTTTGCCAAGGAATCAGCTTAACAGCCAATCATTCAACGGGTTTAAATGCGTCGGTGGTTTTGACTTCACCTACCAGCAGCCCGTTTTCCTCAACTAAAATCAAATTCGGAGACGGCAACACAGCATCCGGTACAGGTGGAAGTTTTGCAGGAAGCCATCTCTATTCCGCTCCTGGAATGTATAATGTATGTGCCCGACTGTTTTATACCAATGTTTTTCAGCAATTGGACAGCTGCGAAATCTGCGATACAGTAAAT
>Ga0105046_10004180_pt1 | contig 22979 bp, 14 predicted proteins | sample MAT03_FD_78385 | JGI IMG/M metagenome (GOLD analysis project Ga0105046, IMG submission 78385) | Freshwater microbial communities from Lake Fryxell liftoff mats and glacier meltwater in Antarctica - MAT-03 (megahit assembly) | ecosystem: Environmental > Aquatic > Freshwater > Ice > Liftoff...
AGGAGCGGCACCACGAGCAGGAGCGACGCCCTCGCGCTAACCGCGGGCTCCCGTTATAAGCACGATCGAGCGAAGCCGGGAAGCGGCTTCGCTCGATCGACGTGACCTACTAGCCCGCCGGAGTGGGGGTCGGGGTTGGAGTCGGAGTGGAGTTGTCGTTGAACGTGTTGCCCGCGGCCTGAATGACGAAGGCCTGGAAGGCGGCAAGATCGTCGACTGCTCCCGGGTATTTCTGTCCGTTGACAAGGATGGTCGGCGTGCCGGTGATCTTCTCAACGTCGGAATTCGGGATCGGGCCGTTCAGCGCGCGAGCGCTCGCGTTGGTGACCCACGGCTTGAAATCCTGGCTCTTGATACAGGAGGAGATCTTGTCAGCGCTGTCCACACCGGCCTGGGTGGTGAACCCGATCATCTCGTCATCGCTCAGACCACTCGAGTTCTCGGCGGGCTGGTTGGCGAACAACAGGTTGTGGAAGTCGTACACCTGGTTGGGCGAGTAGTTCGCGACACAGGCCACCGCGTTCACGGCTCGAGTCGAGTACTTGGTTCCCTGAGATAGCCGGTCAAGAATCGCGATCGGGTGAATCTCGACGTTGGCTCCGCCGTTCTCGATCAGACTGCCGATGTAGTCGCCGTTGGTTGTCTCAAATATGCCGCAGAAGGGGCACAGGTAGTCGACGTACATCTGGATGTCGATGACACCCGATGCGTCATCCCTCTCGTGGGGGATCGGGTCGCCGCCAGCCTTCAGCGCGGGGGTCTCGGTGGCGAGGAAGCCTTGAGTGATCTGGATGCCGTCGCTCTGCATGTTGAGCGGGCCGGGACCAACGGGCTTGATCGAGTTGACGAGCACGAGAGCCACGACGCCGATGATCGCGAGCGACGCCAGGATGATTCCACCCTGAAGTAGCAGCTTGGTGCGGCGATCCTTCTTCTTCTGCTCTTCGCGAAGTACGCGAGCCTTCTCACGGGCAGCCTCGCGCCGGTCATTCTTGCTGAGCCGACTGTCGCCGGAAGTGCCGTTGCTCAATCGATCCTCATTCACGGGTGCTGGTGGTCGCTTGGGCGCCGCAAAATGGCGCACATGACGGATTCTAGGAGGCCAGGCTGGGAATTGGCCAACCGGATACTGAATGCACGAGGTCGAGTGCACCCCCGTGAGGGTGTCATAATGTGGGGTGGTGGCTTCGGTCGCCGCATCCATTCACTACGGATCGTCCGGCACGTACCTGCCGGTGAAGGAGTAATACCGCTATGGCATCTGTAACTTTCGACAAGGCAACCCGCCTCTACCCGGGTTCGACCAAACCGGCTGTTGACGCACTCGATCTTCAGGTCGCAGACGGCGAATTCCTCGTGCTCGTCGGCCCCTCGGGTTGCGGCAAGTCCACGTCGCTTCGCATGCTCGCCGGCCTCGAAGAGGTCAACGAGGGCAACATCCTCATCGGCGACCGCAACGTCACCGCCGTTCCCCCGAAAGACCGTGACATCGCGATGGTCTTCCAGAACTACGCCCTGTACCCGCACATGACGGTCGCCGAGAACATGGGCTTCGCGCTCAAGATCGCCGGCGTCAACAAAGACGAGCGCGCCACTCGTGTTCTGGAAGCTGCCAAACTTCTCGATCTCGAGCCCTACCTCAGCCGCAAGCCCAAGGCTCTCTCCGGTGGCCAGCGCCAGCGCGTTGCCATGGGTCGCGCGATCGTGCGCCAGCCGCAGGTGTTCCTCATGGACGAGCCGCTGTCGAACCTCGACGCCAAGCTGCGCGTTCAGACCCGTACGCAGATCGCGTCGCTGCAGCGCCGTCTCGGCGTCACGACCGTATACGTCACCCACGACCAGACCGAAGCGCTCACCATGGGTGACCGCATCGCTGTTCTGAAGGATGGCGTGCTGCAGCAGGTCGGAACCCCGCGTGACCTGTACGAGGCTCCGCAGAACGTGTTCGTTGCTGGCTTCATCGGCTCCCCCGCGATGAACCTGTTCGACGCGGACCTGGTTGACGGTGGCCTCAAGTTCGGCACCGCAACGGCGAAGGTCGACCGCGAGACCCTCAGCGGCACGTCCGCTAAGAAGGTCACCATCGGCGTGCGCCCCGAAGACGTGAAGGTTGCTAAGACCGGCGACGGCCTGGCCGTTGAGGTCGACCTCGTCGAGGAGCTCGGCGCCGACGGCTACCTGTACGGACACACCGACATCGATGGCAAGCGCGTCGACATCGTCGTGCGTGTCGATGGCCGTTCGCACCCGAACGCCGGCGACAAGGTGGTTGTTACTCCGCAGCCCGACCACATCCACGTTTTCGACACTGAGTCGGGTCTCCGCCTCAGCAAGAAGGCCGTTGCTGCTTCCTAACTATCCACCGGTCATCGAGCGTGTCGTGTCTCGGCTTCGCTCGACAACCGATTAGTCGGTCATCGAGCGTGTCGTGTCTCGGCTTCGCTCGACAACCGATTAGTCGGTGATCGAGCGTGTCGATTGGAAGGCCCTCATGAGCGGATCACTCAACATCACGGCAGCCATCGTCGACCCGGCGCTGCTTGACCTTCCGTGGAGTCTCCCCCTTGAGATCTGGCCGGATGAAACGATCGCAGCCCTGCCCAAGGGGATCTCGCGACACGTGGTGCGGTTCGTCAACCTGAGTGGCTACGTTGTGGCTATCAAGGAGACATCCGCGGAACTGGCCCGCAAGGAATACGACATGCTGCGCACGCTGCAGCGCCTCGACATCCCCTGCGTTGACCCTCTCGCGGTGATCACGAACCGCACCTCCGACACGGGCGAGCCGCTCGAGTCGGTGCTGGTCACTCGACACCTGCGCTTCTCGCTGCCGTACCGCGCGGTGTACTCCCAAAGCCTGCGACCCGAGACGGCAACCCGCCTCGTTGATGCGCTTGCGGTGCTGCTGGTGCGTCTGCACATCATCGGGTTTTTTTGGGGTGACGTTTCGCTCTCGAACACACTCTTCCGTCGGGATGCCGGCGCATTCGCGGCTTACCTCGTCGATGCCGAGACCGGGCAGCTCTACGACGGTCTCTCGAACGGCCAGCGCGAGAACGATCTCGAGATCGCACGGGTAAACATCGCTGGCGAGCTGCTCGACCTGCAGGCCGGCGGGCGTCTGACCGAAGACATTGATGCAGTGGAAATCAGCAACCGGATTGTGGCGCAGTACCGCACACTCTGGAACGAACTCACCGGTTCGGAGGAGTTTGACCAGTCCGAGCGCTGGCGCATCAACTCTCGGGTCGAGCGCCTCAATGACCTCGGTTTCGACATCGAAGAGCTCGCCATCAGAACGGATGAAACGGGCACGCAGGTGCGCATCCAACCGAAGGTCGTCGATGCCGGCCACCACTCGCGGCGCCTGCTGCGGCTGACCGGGCTCGACGCCCAGGAGAACCAGGCTCGGCGTCTGCTCAACGACCTTGACTCTTACCGGGCCAGTTTCGGCAAGCAGCAGCTTGACGAGGAGGTCGTGGCCCACGAGTGGGCGGCGCGCGTCTTTGAGCCGGTGATCCGAGCAATCCCGCGCGAGCTGCGCGGCAAGCTCGAGCCCGCCGAGATCTTCCACCAGCTTCTTGATCACCGCTGGTACCTCTCCCAGAACGAGGCCCGGGATGTGCCACTCGCGGAGGCCGTAAGCAGTTACGTCGACACGGTGTTGCGTCACCGTCGCGACGAGGCCACCATGATCAACCCTCCCACGGGCGTGTTCACCGCTCCGGTCACCATTGTCACGGGTACCGACGAGGACGACGCCGACGACTGGCGCTCGAAGGTCTGAACCGTTAAAGGCTGACCGTCCGGTGGCGGTTACCCGCACGCCACCGGACGGCTTCTCAGCGCTGCGTTAGCGCAGCTGCCTGCGTCGAGCCACGATCAGAACCGCACCACCCGCGAGGGCGGCACCGGCGATCAGCAGCAGCAACGTGATTCCGGTGACCCCAGTGAAGGCGAGTCCGCTCGGCTTTATCGGCGGCGTCGGCAGCTCGAATGTGTTAGTCACCGTCACTGTGGTCGGCGTCTCGGACACCACGACAGCGCCATCAGCCAGGCCCGCGTAGGTGACAACTGCTCCCCCGGTGACGGTCTCGACAACCGAGTAACGGGCATCCACAGGCAGGTTATCGATCACGATGGTCTTGCCGGCCGTGATCTGCACGACGATCGGTTTGGCGGCAACATCAAGTCGGGTGAGCGTCACATCGAATACGCCGCCGTCGGGTGCGTCACCCACGACCTTCTTGGTCAGAGTGATCGATCCCAGAGGATGCGTCGGCAGGTCGGTGAACGTGTTGACAACGATCACGCTCACGGGTGATCCCCCCACCGTCACGGCGCCGTCAGTGAGACCCTGGTAGGTGACAGCCGCGCCACCGGTGGTCGTCTCCACGACGGAGTAGCGAGCTCCGATGGGGAGATCGTCGACGGACGCCGTCTGCCCCGCCGTAAGCTGCACGACGATGGGCGTAGCGGTGGCATCGAGCCTCGTGAGCGTCACCGCGTAAACGGTGGCGGGCGAGGTCGTGCCCACCACGCGCTTAGTGAGCAGCAGGGATCCGAGTGCGTCGCTGAAGCGATTCTCGATGGATGCCGTTGCTGTCTTGCCCGTGACGATCGAAACGGTCTGCACCTGTGGCGTCACCACTGCACCATCCGAATCCGTCTCAGTCACGGTACACAGCGACCCAGCGGGCATGTAGAACGCCAGGTCAACGGCACCCGAGGCCAGTTCAGCAGCCGTGATGGTGAACTCGTGAGTTGCGACGACGATGCCGCCGGGGGTCGAGCAACTCACCTCAAAGGTGAACACTTCGCCGCCGTCGGAGGCGACCGTGCGGTCATCCACCAGCGTCTTCTCGATCAGCAACTGGCCTAGGTCCATGGTGGCACCGGCCTTCGATGACTCGCCAGCGAAAGTGGTTCCCGACCCGGTACCGGCACCCGCGACGGTGTTCCACTGCGTCAGCAGACCGTCCGCACCCGCGGTGCCTCGGAAGTCGTAGACGTCACCGCCAACCGTGATCGGCGCGTCGAGCGTCGCCGCCGACCAGGTCACCCGCACGGTCTCTCCCGCGAGAAGCGGAGAAGCCGAGAGGTCGAAGGCGAACTGGATGCCCGTGGCCATCGTCGCCGGAGCACCGCTGGTCCACGGGGTCCAGTCGCCCGCCGCACACGTTGTCGCAGACTGCGCATCGACGTCGGCGGCACACACGGCACCTGAGGTCTGGAACGCGCTGATCGCGCTGGACGGGATAGTGGAGACTGCACCCGAGGTGGAGACCCGCTCAAACGAGAACTCGGCCAACGAGCTCACGACCGAGGACGCCCACTCGCCGTACCGGTCACCAACGGGGGTGCCGACGGTGAGTGCGGTGTCACCGACGCCCGGCAGTTTGTCGGTGAGCACGACCGCGCCGAGCCCCGTTCCGCCGTTGTTGGTGAGTTTGACGCGGTACTGGAACGAGTCACTCGTCGGTGCAATCGCAACGCACGGGAACTTCGTGAAACCGGGGTCGGATGCCACGGCGCAATCACCGGTGCCACCGACCTGGTTGGTCACACCGAGCGCTCCCTTCGAGAGCTTCTCGATGAGGATTCCGCCGCGAAGCGAGACCACGACCACGTGGGTTGTCGTGCACAAGCCGAGCTCCGCGTTGTACGTGTCTGTGGGACACTGCGACGCATTCGCAACGGGCGTTCCCACCACGTTGGTGATCGAACCCGAGGTACCAGCAGCGACCTGGAATGCTGTGCGCACCCGCAGTGACTCACCGGGCGCCAGTGAGAATCCACTCGGGTAGGTCCAGGTCACGACCCCGGACGCGGCGATGGAGACTGTTGGTGCGTCCGAAGCGGGCAACGGAGTCCAGGTGTCGACGCCATCCGCGGTGCGGTCAATATCGAATCCGCTGTTAGCGCTGGGGCTCAGCAGCAGCTGTGCTGGCGGCAGGTCGACGACCGAGGGGTTGACCACGGATGCCGTGCCCAGGTTGCGCACGACGAGTGCGTAGTCGATGAGGTCACCACTGGTGGCGACCGCGCCGATCTGGTCGTACGCTCCCGTGGCGGCGCTGCGGCTCCGCTTTTCGACATCGAGCTTTGGCGACCCGGTGAGGGGGTTGTAGTCCGCATTCACCGTGCTTTTGGTGGTCACTCCGCCCAGCACGACGGCCACATCGGCACTGTTCGTGATGGTAGCCGAGGTGACCTTCGCTCCCGTGCTCACCAACGTCGACCGCAGCGCGACCGTGAAGACGAGCTTCGCGGCATCGCCGGCGGCACGGGAAGTAGCGACCCGTGCGCCGTCCGCGTTGAAGAACTCGACGACGATGCCGCGCACAGCGCTGGCGTCGAATCCCGCGGGGAGGGTGAATACGCCGGTCGTGGCATCCACCGTCAGCACAGTGCAGTTGGGAACCGCGACAGTGCCCGGCGGCGACCAGGTGGCCAGTCGCACACAGGCTCGGTCAGCGGCGATCACGCCATTGGAGCGCGGAGCGGTGATCGCGTCGACAGAGACGAGGTCGAAGGCGTTCCAGGTGTCGGAGATACCCGCAGCATCGTCCAGATCGCTGATGACCAGTCGGTCGACGGGCACCTCACCGCTGTTCGACGCGGGGATCGTCACCTGCGTGGATGGCAGCAGGTCGAGGAAGCCGGTCGTTGGCGAGAATGACTTGGTAGCAGAGACACCGGGGCCAGCAGCACGCAGCAGCAGGGTTGCCGAGGATGCCGCGTGGTCGTTGGCTACGACGTCGGTGGCCGAGCTCAGCGAACCGAGGTTGACCAGCCGGGTGGTGTTCGTCACCGCGTGCTGCATCGACTGACCGGTGCTGCGCACGGTCGGGCGCAGGCGAAGGTCAAGGGCTGCCGTGATCGCGGACCCTGCCGCGATTCCCGAAGACCCCGCACCGGGCAGGGCCGTGAGCTTAATGCCGACGACGCTCGTAAGGTTCGGCAACGCATTGATGGCGGCCGTGAGTCCGGCTGCCCCGAGCGGACCCAGGGTCACCTGGCTTCCGTCAGCCAGGGTCACATCAGCGCTGATCGAGCCGATCGTGGCACCCGTTGTCGACAGCGTGACGCCCACGAGGTCGAAGTAGTCGAATGGGCTCACCGCGTCAGTCGAGGGGAGTTCGGCTGACGGCACGGGGAGGTAGCACGGAGGACCGGTCGGAGTCGTGCATCCGTTAACCATCACCTGCGGCAGGCTGAGCACGAGCGAGTCGACGGGAACTTCCTGCACGAGGGTGGTCGTGGCCGTGCCCCGGGCACGCGGGTAGTCCGCCGCCGCGGTACCCGACGCGGGCACACCCATGTCCGTTGCCGGAGTGGACGATCCGGCAACGGGACGAACGAAGGTCGTGGTGTTCTTCACGTCGACGATCGCGGGCACGATTCGAGCGGCGCTTTCATCATTGTCGGTAGCGCCAGACCACGTCTCACCGCCGACGAGCGTGAGACCGCCCACTGCGACGTTGTTGACCCAGCCTTCGTCACCGTCTCCCGAGTTCATCGGCAGGTAGTCGACGACCGAACTATCGCAGTCGAGCGTGCCGTCGAAGTTTCCGTCGAAGCCGTAGCAGTTCTCATCGAGCACCGGTGCGCCGGACTGGCGGTCGGTGGCACGGATCTGGAACTGCATGGGGATCTCGATGCCGCGCATGTCGGAGTATTGGCCGAAGAAGGCGTTCTCGAGCTGCCCGGGTTCAGGGTCGCCCGCGAGCGGCTGGCCCCCGTCGGTGGCCTCGGCGAACACAATTCGGTAGCCCGCGACGCTCTCGTAGGCGACGCTGGCCGCAGCGGTCGCGGATGCAACATCGACCTGAAGCGCGGTTCCGGTCGCCTGGTCGGTGCCAGCGCCCTCAATGATCGTTGAGCCGAGCACGGTGCCCGACACATCGAGCCAACTGATGGTGGCTTTCTGGAACAGCGTCAGGCGAATGGCGCCGGTCGTGAGGGTGTGACCGGTGGCGCCCGGGATACCCGCGCCGATGGTTTCGAGGTCGAACGAGTTCCACCACTGCGGTGCATTCGCCGCCGAGTCCTCGAGCGATATAGACGCGACGTCGTCGGCGACGACGGCGAAGGGTACGTAGGTATAGATCAGGGAGTCGGTAACATCGCTGGCCGCGGATCCACGCTTTTCTGACTGCTCCTTGACCTCCTTGAACGGGGTGATCTTGTCGATCACACCGGGGCCTGCGGGCACACCGGTGCCTGCGGGGCGCGGCGCGAGAGTAACCTTCGGGCACGCACTGCCCGACAACTCCACGAGCGCATTCTCCGGTCCGGCTTCGCCGCCGTCGGGGTCGGCGCCGAGCCAGGCCGCCGAACAGTTGCGGTAGTCACCGGCCGTGACAGTGGCATCACTGACGCGGTCGGTGGTGCGCAACTTGGCCTGGAAGTTCGCGGCGAACACGCGGCCGGGAGCAAAGGTGCCGCTGATAGCGAGGTACTCATACCGCAGGCCGAGGGCGTTACTACGCACATCGGCGGGGAGGTCTGCTTGAACCAGTCCAGTAAGCCCTTGGAAGCCGGACACCGGCTTCCAGCTGCTGGACACGCTGTCGAAGTACGACACGTTGAGCGTGGCATCCGTCGGAACGGTGGTGTCGATGACCTTCACCGCATCAAATGCGCGGAAGGGGTTTGACTGGTCGAGGATCGCCGAGTCCACCGGGTCCTGGATGACAACGCGGGGGGTGGCAGTAGCGGCGCCCACCGTTGCCGTCTGGCGGAACTGAGTCGTACCGCTGCTACCAAGGTAGAGGAACGGGTTCGTGACGCGCTTCGTGAGCGCGATCGAGTACTGCGGGTCGAAAACCACGAGCGGTGCGGTGGCGCCGGTGGTGTTTATCGCGATGCCCGCGCTGCCAGTTAGCACGGCACTCGTAACCGTTGCCTGGGCCGAGTTGCCGGCACCGGGTGCCAGCACCGTCACGGAGTTATTGATCGTGCTCACCACTGTGACGATGGCCGCCGCGTTGGTGGCGAGATACCCGTCGTTGGTGTCGAGGAACGACACCTCGAAGCCGGTCGCGTCCGCAAGGTCGGCGCCGATGAGCGGCGGGACCCAGTCGGTGATCGACGCGGTAAGAGTGAACTGCTGGTCGCCACTCGGCAGGTGGATTGTCACCACGGCCTTTTCGGCACCGGCCGGGAACGCGAGGCTCAGTCGCGCGAGATCGATGTCATCATCCGCGAATGGGTTGTCGAGACCGGGCTGGGCATCCACGATCGTGAGGGACCCAATACCGCCGGCCGAAGTGTTCGTCGCGGTAATGGTGTTCGACACCTCTTGGTGCAGGCCCTCGATGAGCTGAGTGTTATCCACTGACACGTAGTCGGACTTCACGACCGTGACCGCAGGTTGCGGGTAGACCACGACGTAGGTGTCGGTGGGGTCACCGACGCAGTCATTGCAGTCCGCCGGGGCGATCTCGGGATAGGTGATCGACACGTGGCCGCCACCGGTGATGGTGCGGTCGACGCCGTTGGTGATGAGGTCGGCACCGGAGCCGCGCTGCGTGTCACGCTGAACCGTGGCGATCACGAGCGTTCCCGCGGAGACGGCGGGAGCGCCCAAAACGGCGGTACCGGCGATCGACCCGGTGAACGTGACACTGGCTCCCACTACGTCGGCATAGTCGAGGCCGGCAGGCAGGGTGAAGCTGGAACCCGAGAGCGTGACCGCGGGGGTGATGGTTGATCCATCCGCCAGTGTCAGGGTGACCGTGGCATCCGTCGCCCCCGCCGGCAGTACGCCAGAGATTGAGGTCGCGTCGAACGAATCGAAGATCGGGTCGGCCGTGCCAGGCACCGATATGGTGAGGGAGTCCGCGTTGCGCGACCCCTGATTGAGGCCGCTGACAGTGAGCGTCGACGCCTTGTCGGAGAACTCGATGCCCGACGCTGTGGCGTCTTCGTCATCCCACACCGCGGCAGAGGTCACGCGGCCAAAGGGGCTGTACGTTGCGGCCACCTGGGCCGACGACGTGTCGGGGGCCACCGCATTCGATGCCGTGATCGTCGCGGTGTTCGTTAGCACGGTGCCGTCGACTACGCTGCCGTCGGCAGTGATGGTTGCGGCATAGCTGATGGTGGGCGTCGACCCGGATGCCAGCGGCGCGACGAGATCAATGGTCAGTACCCGAGATGCGGCGTCATAGCCCCACGTCGCGAAGCTCGGCGCGGGCGCCGAGGGCACGAAGCCCGCAAAGCTGAGACCCGCGGGGAGCTGGTCGGTGATGGAGACGCCCAGACACCCATCGGTGGTGCTGAAACAGTCGAGAGCGAGCGAGTAAACAACGCTCGTGCCGATGGGAGCCGATGCAGAGCTCACCGTCTTCTCGATGCCCACCTGCGACAGCGATTCGGCCTGCGAGGCAGCGCTGGAGAGATAGGTGCCTGCAGCGGCTAGAAGTAATGCCGTCGCTGCGGCAACGGTGCGCGCCCATGCGGGCGCGCCGGAAGTAGTCGGCTTCATTGCGGTGTCCTCGGGTCTCAGGCAACCGTCGGGTAACGGGGCCGTCGATTAAGAGAGTCGTCCGGAGCGGTTTCATGATGCGAAAACGAAAACTTTTTAGTCCCCCATATGGAGGACCGGGGATTTCCGGCGAATTAGCGCTGCGCGCGCAGTCGAGAAACCTCGTAGAGCGCAACACTTGCCGCGATTCCTGCGTTGAGAGATTCGGTCGACGCGCTGATCGGAATGGAGACGATCGCGTCGCAGTTCTCGGTGACCAGGCGCGACAGCCCCTTGCCCTCGCTGCCGACAACGATCAGCACCGGCTCTTTCGCAAGCTTCAGGTCGGGCAGCGACACGGAACCACCGCCGTCAAGCCCAAGCACGAACACCCCGCGCTCTTTGAACGACTTGATCATCTGAGTGAGGTTTGCCGCCATCGCGACGGGCGTGCGCGCCGCGGCACCGGCTGACGTCTTCCACGCGGAGGCCGTCAGGCCAACCGAGCGACGCTGGGGAACGATAACGCCCTGCCCACCGAAGGCAGCAACCGAACGGATGATTGCGCCAAGGTTGCGGGGGTCGGTGATGCCATCGAGTGCCACAAGCAACGGCACCTGGCCGCGCGATACAACCTTGTCGAGAAGTTCCATGGGGTGCGCATACTCGTAGGGCGGCACCTTGAGGGCGACACCCTGGTGCACCGAGTCGAAGCCCGCGAGCCGGTCGAGCTCGGGCCGCATGACCTCGAGCATGGGCACGCCGCGGCTCGTGGCGAGCTGCAGAATCTCTTTCACCCGATCGTCGTACTCGATGCGGGCCGCCACGTAAAGAGTCGTCGCGGGGATCCGAGCACGCAGCGCCTCGAGCACCGAGTTGCGACCCGTAACCATCTCTGACTCATCAGCGCTCTTCACTGGTCGACGCTGCTGCTGGCGGGGGGCATCCGTCGACGATGCTGACTTCTTGCGACCGCCGGCCGCCTCGTAACGCTCGTTCGCCGCCCTGCGCTTTCCGGCGGGGTGGTACGGGCGATCTTCGGCTTTCGGGGTGGGCTTCTTGCCCTCCAGCGCCTGGCGGCCCTGGCCGCCGGAACCAACCTGCGGACCCTTGCGAGTCTTGCGCACTGCTCCCGCGCGGGGCTTGTTGCCTGGGTTCTTCACGAGTCGATGCTCCAATGTGATTCAGTTGGGCCGTCTTCGACCGTTATTCCTGCAGCCGCAAGTTCATCACGAATCCGGTCGGCTGCGGTGAAATCCTTCGCCGCACGGGCGGCATTGCGGTCGACGATCAGAGCGTCGACGAGGCTCGAGAGGGCGCGATCGGCGGGGGCGGATGCCGCGGCGCGCCACCCGGCAGACAGTGGGTTGATCCCCAAAACCTCGACCATCGCAAGCACATGGCCGCGCGCCGCAGCCACCGCGGCGAGGTCTTCGTTGTCGAGCGCAGCGTTGCCAGCGCGTACCGTTTCATGGAGCACCGCGAGGGCCTGTGGCACCGCAAGGTCGTCGTCCATTGCCGCACTAAAGGCGTCGGGAACGTTCTCGACGCCTTTGCCGGCGAAACGAGTGCCGTCAAGGCGACGGTCGGCGCGGGTCAGAAACGCGTCGATGCGGGTCAGAGCTGCCTCGGCCTCGTCGAGCGCACCGTCGTGATAGTCGATCGTGGAACGGTAGTGCGCGGCGCCCAAGTAGTAGCGAATCACGAGCGCTGGCGCGAGTTCAAGAAACTCGGCTGCGAAGATCGAGTTGCCGAGCGACTTCGACATCTTCTGTCCGTTCACATTCACGAGGCCGTTGTGCACCCAGTAGGTCGCGAACGCGTCACCGGCGGCCGTGGACTGCGCGAGTTCATTCTCGTGGTGCGGAAAGCGCAGGTCGAGTCCACCGCCGTGAATATCGAAAGCCGGTCCGAGGTAGCGGCGAGACATTGCCGAGCACTCGATGTGCCATCCGGGTCGGCCCGCACCCCACGGTGACACCCACGACGCGTCGTCGGGCTCGCTGGGCTTGCGCCCCTTCCAGAGCGCGAAGTCGCGCGGGTCGCGCTTGGCGCGCGGGTCGGCGTCCGTCGCGGCCACCATGTCGTCGGGCTTCTGACGGGTCAACTCCCCGTACGCAGGCCACGAGCCCGTGTCGAAATACACATCGCCCGAGTCATCCGTCGCCGCATAGGCGTGACCCGTATCAATCAGCCGCTGGATCAGCTGCTGCATCTCGGTGACACTCGCGGTTGCCCGCGGTTCATAGGTGGGCGGCAGGATGCCCAGCCGCGAGTATCCCGCGGTGAACTCCAACTCGAAGCGATACGCGAGCGCCCACCACCGCTCCCCCCCGGTCGAGCGTTCCCCGCTGGTCGAGCCTTCCCCGCTGGTCGAGCCGGTCGAGACCCCGCCGGCCGCGGCGAGGATCTTGTCGTCGATATCGGTCACGTTGCGCACCAGAGTCACGTCGAAGCCGCGGTAGCTAAGCCAACGGCGCCAGAGGTCGTAGACGAGAGCCGAGCGCAGGTGGCCGATGTGGGGCGACGACTGCACCGTTGGCCCACAGACATACATGCCGATCTGGCCCTCGACAAGCGGAACGAGGTCGGTCACGGCCTGAGCCCGGGAGTCGTACAGCCTGACAGTCACCGCGCAAGTTTACCGGCAGCGGGCGGCACGCAGACCAGTGCGCTTCTGCCGCCCGCGACGCGCTGGTCCCGCCAGTTCGGGCGCTATCGAGTCAGCAGTGCCGTGGCGATAACGGCGACGCCCTCGCCGTGCCCCGTGAAGCCCAGACCGTCGGATGTCGTGGCCGCGACGCTCACGGGAGCCCCGACCAGCGCAGACAGGTGCTGCTCCAATTCCATGCGCCTCGCCCCGAGTCGCGGGCCGTTGGCGATCAGCTGCACAGACACGTTGCCGATCGAGTATCCGGCGCCAGCCACCAGGTCGACCGTCGCGCGAATGAAAACCTCGCCGTGCGCGCCGGCAAACTGCGGGTCGTCGGTGCCGAAGCGCCCGCCGATGTCACCGAGCCCGGCGGCCGACAGCAACGCATCGCAGATCGCGTGGCACATGGCGTCGCCGTCGGAGTGGCCGGTGAGACCGACCTCGTCGGGCCAGTACAACCCACCGAGCCACAGTGGCTCGGCCGCGTCGTAGGCGTGCACGTCAACTCCGACGCCGGTGCGCGTCGACGACGTGACACCGAGCACATTCTCGGCGCGCCGCAGATCCCACGGGGTCGTGATCTTGAAGGCGCGCGCCTCGCCCTCAACGACGCGCACGGTGCCCCCGGCGGCGGCGTAGAGCGCGGCGTCGTCGGTGTACTCCTGCGATGCCTGCGCGTAGGCGCGCTCAAGGTCAGCCCGCGGAAAACCCTGCGGGGTCTGCACGTGCACGAGATCGGCGCGGTCGACGGTCTCGAGCACCGTGGCATCCGCTACCCGTTTGATCGTGTCGCTGACCGGCAGGCTCGGGATGATCCCCTGCCCGGTTTCGACGACCGCCCGGGTCACCCGGTCGAACAGGCCGCCGGGCGTGAGTGATCGCGCCGCATCGTGCACTAGCACGACCCGCACGCTCGGAAGCAGCACGGCAAGCCCCGCCGCGACCGACGCCTGGCGTGTGTCGCCGCCGGCCACGACCGAGATGTACTTCGGCGCGAGTCGCTCAGCGATTGTCCGGGCAGCCGCGAGGTGCGACTGCGGCGCAACGACGACGACCTGAGCGGGTTCGACTGCGTCGAGCGCGCCCTCGAGTGCCCGCTCGAGCAGGGTGACTCCGCGCAGCTCGACGAACGCCTTGGGTGCCGCGGCGCCGAGGCGCGTGCCGCTACCCGCCGCTACGACGATGATTGCTACGGCGAGGTCAGTCACGGTGATCGGTGGCCGGTGATCGAGCGAAGTCGAGGCCGGTGATCGAGCGAAGTCGAGATCGGTGATCGAGCGAAGTCGAGATCGAGATCGGCCTAGGAGGCCAGAACCTCGTCGAGCACGCTGGAGGCCTTCTCTTCGTCAGTCTTCTCGGCGAGCGCGAGCTCAGAGATCAAAATCTGGCGGGCTTTCGCGAGCATGCGCTTCTCGCCGGCAGAGAGGCCACGGTCTTGGTCACGACGCCACAGGTCACGCACGACCTCGGACACCTTGATGACGTCGCCCGAAGCGAGCTTCTCGAGGTTTGCCTTGTACCGACGCGACCAGTTGGTCGGCTCTTCGGTGAAGGGGGCGCGCAGAACTTCGAAGACCTTGTCGAGGCCCTCTTTGCCGATCACGTCGCGAACGCCGACCAGGTCGACGTTTTCCGCGGGCACCTCAATGGTCAGATCACCCTGCGTCACGTTCAGTTTGAGGTAGAGCTTCTCTTCGCCCTTGATGGTTCGTTTCTTCACCTCGGTGATGGTTGCAGCGCCGTGGTGGGGATAAACGACTGTCTCGCCGACCTCAAACAACATGAATGGGGGTCCTTTCGAAGACCCATAGTTTATCACAGGCAATTCCAAGTTAGGATGCCCTAACTCGGCCCGTTCAGGCGGGGTTCGGTAAGCTGTGGTGGTGATCACTCGCAACCCTCTCGCTCGCGCCGCGGCAGCAGTCGTTCTGGCCGGGGCACTGCTCGTCGGCACCGCCGGGTGCACCTTCATCTCGCGTCAGGCCACGCTCATCCAGTACGACCCCAGTGACGGTGTCGGAGCCGACATCGGCAACGTGCGCCTGCTCAACGTCATCGGCATCGTCAACGAAGACGGCCACGCGATCAGCCTGCTGCTCACCATGGTCAACTCGGGAACAAAGATCGCCAACGTCGGCCTGCAGTTCGAGTCCGGCGGCGAGAAGATCACCGTCACCAAGTCCGTCCGTGCGGGTGAGACCGTCACCTACGGAACCACCCCCGACGACCCCAATCAGATCGTCATCCTCAACCCGGACATTCCGGCAGGCGCCCTGCTGCCGGTCTACGTGCAGTACGGCGACAACCCCGGCGTGCAAATGCTCGTGCCCGTGCTCGAAGCCACCGGCCCCTACGAGAAGCTCGCACCGCCAGAGATCCTGCGCGACAAGTAGCTCACCGGCGGCACGCTGCTGTGCTGGGCTGCGGCTTTACGGGGCTGCGGCAGCACTTTTCTACGGCGGCCCTTGTGCGGGATTGCGGGCACCAGCACGGCCGGGAAGCGCTGTACTCCGTCATTTCGGAAGGCAGGGGCGGGTCAGCTGGTGCGTGCAGGTCCGGGTGCCGCGCACACCAGGGCCGGGTGCCGCGCACACCAGGGCCGCGGAACCGGGCCCGCTGCGACTGCCGCGGGGCGGTTTGTTGCGAAATGCAGGATGGGACGCGCGTATTGCGCCGTGGCATCCGCAAATCATTGAGGTCGGATGTCGCGAGTCCTGCATTTCGCGAATAGCGGGGCGGTGAGCGGCGGCAGCCGTGGGGCTGGCGGTAGTGGCGGGGAGGTCTCGCGAGCTCGACCGGCGCTACGCCTCGAAGCGGTAGCCCAGCCCTCGCACCGTCACCAGCATCGTCGGCTCTGACGGGGTCTCTTCGATACGCGAGCGGATGCGTTTGATGTGCACGTCGAGCGTCTTGGTGTCCCCGAAATAGTCGGCACCCCACACGCGGTCGATCAGCTGTCCGCGGGTGAGCACGCGGCCCGAGTTGCGCAGCAGCAGCTCGAGTAGCTCAAACTCTTTCAGCGGCATCGCGATGTCGGCGCCGTTGACCGCGACGGTGTGGCGTTCGACGTCCATGCGCACGGTGCCGGCCTCGAGAATCGCCTCGTGGTCGTCATCCGCCTCGACCCGGCGACGAAGCACGGCGCGGATGCGGGCGAGCAGTTCCCGAGTCGAGTACGGCTTGGTGACGTAGTCGTCGGCACCCAGCTCCAGCCCGACCACGATGTCTACCTCGCTGTCTTTGGCGGTGAGCATGATGATGGGCACGGTGGACCGGGTGCGGATTTCGCGGCAGACCTCGTTTCCGGGCATCCCGGGAAGCATCAGATCGAGCAGCACGAGGTCGGCACCGTGACGATCGAACTCGGCGACCGCCTTGACGCCGTCGGCGGCAATCGCCGTCTCGTAGCCTTCGCGTCCGAGAAGGTAGGCGAGCGGCTCGCTCAGGGACTTCTCGTCTTCGACGATGAGGATTCTTGTCATGATGGCTGTGCTCCCAGCGGTGATGCGGTGGCTTGGCCTGCTTCGGGCAGGCGCATGGTGAAGGTGGATCCGTAGCCCGGCTGCGACCAGACTCGCACGTCGCCGCCGTGGTTCTGCAGCACGTGCTTGACGATGGAGAGTCCGAGCCCCGTACCGCCGGTATTGCGGCTGCGCGCCGGGTCGGTGCGAAAGAAGCGCTCGAACACGCGGTCTTGCTCCTCGTCGGGGATGCCGACGCCCTGGTCGGTTACCGCGATCTCGACAACCCCATCGGTGTTACTCACACCCACGCCGACACGGGAGCCCTTGCCCGAGTACTGGATCGCGTTCGAGATGAGGTTGTGAAGCGCGACCGAGAGCAGCGTCTCGTCGCCGTAGACCTCAGCTCCCGCGTCACCGCCGATCACCAGCTGCACCTTGCGGGAGTCGGCCGCGACGCGGTTCTGGTCGATGGCCAGGGCGACCACGTGATCGATGTCGACAAGGTCGGCTTTGGTCAGGGCATCCGCGGCCTGAAGGCGGGAGAGCTCGATGATCTCCTGGGTGATGCGCGCCAGCCGGTCAGACTCTTTGGTCAGCCGTTTCGCGAACCGCTTGACCTGCTCGGCGTCATCGGAGGCGCTCACGAGCGCCTCCGCGAGTAGGCCGACCGCGCCGATCGGCGTCTTCAGTTCGTGACTGATGTTGGCAACGAAGTCGCGGCGCACCTCGTCGAGGCGGTACGACTCGGTGCGATCTTCGGCGAGCAGCAGGATGTATCGAGCACCCAGGCGTGCAGCCCGCACTCCGAGGTAGATGTGGGCGTCGCCGAATGGGCCGCGCGCCAGATTCACCTCTTTGGTGATCGGTTCGCCGTTGCGGCGCACCTGGTCGACGAGATCCGAGAGCTCCGGATGCACGAGCGCCCCGTTCGACACAAGGCCGAGGCCCAGCGCGCCAGGGCTGGCCTTGATGACGTTATTGCTCGGGTCGATCACGACCCCCGCGGATTCGAGGGCATCGATCACCTGGTCGACGCCGTCGGGCACACCAGAACTGACGACTTCCACCGCCCGCTGACCGCGGCGTGCTGCAACGAGCACGACAGCGAAGACGCCGGCGCCCAACAGCACACCGAACGCCAGGGCGGCCGGAACCAGCCACGCGGAGTCCATAGCGACTAGATTAGTTACATCTACACGCGCAGCCCCGACGCAACCCTTTTCGGGCCGCGGCACTTTGGGTGATGTTCAGGCGAGCAACACCGCCCGTTAACCTTGGCTGGGCAGTGTGGCCTAAACCGTGCGGGATTCCTATGCCCGTGACGAAGGGACCTAAAAGCGTGCGCGAAGTATTCCAGCAGGAACTGCGAGAGGTGCAGGACCGCCTCGTCGAAATTGCGACCCTCGTCGCTGTGTCGATTGAGAACGCCACTCGCGCTTTCAACGAGTCGAACATCTCACTGGCCGAAACGGTGATCGCGGACGACGAGAAGATCGACATCGCCGCTCTCGAGCTTGATGAGCTCGCCATCAACATTTTGGCCCGGCAGCAGCCGGTCGCCCGCGACCTGAGAATCGTCGTGTCGGCGTTGCGCATCTCGTCGTCGCTCGAGCGCATGGGCGACATGTCAGAGCACATCGCGCAGCTCGCGCGCTACCGCTTCCCCGACAAGGTCGTTCCCAAGACCCTGCGCGGCACCTTCGCGCAGCTGGGTGCGCTCGACGTCGCGATCGCCAAGAAGCTCGTCGAGTTGCTGACGACAGAAGACGTCAAGCTCGCCGAAGAGATCCGCAACGACGACGACAAGATCGACGCGCTGCACCTCTCGGTGTTCGACAAGGTGCTCGGTGAAACCTGGAAGGGCGCCGCGGTCGACACCGTGGATGCCACCCTGGCCTCCCGCTATCACGAGCGTTTCGCAGACCACGCGGTCTCGATCGCCAAGAAGGTTCAGTACCTTGCGACGGGTGACTGGGTGGTTCCTTCGCTGTAGGGACGGGGCTGCCGGGTAGGTAGTGCTATCACAGCACGTGAACACCCGGCAGTGAAGCGAAGACCGAGTCACTCGTGACGAGCGCCACGCCCTCAAGCATGCTTTGAGCTGCGAGCATGCGATCAAACGGGTCGCGATGATCCCAGACATGTCGCCCCGCGAGCAATGCGTGGGACGGTGAAACAGACAGTTCAATGGCGTGGCTGAACAAACCCCACGAATCGGCAGGCGGCCGTGCGGAGCTTTCTCAGCTGAGGTAATCGTCTGGCGCGACCTGGCTGACGCCCTCGTTGTGGCATAGGAATGGCCCGCGAAAGCTGACGCTGGATGCGATGCACGCGTCTCGCAGAGAGCGCAGCCACACCTTGTCGGCGTTGGTGAGATCGGTTGCGCCGCGGCGCTCGTAGGTAACGACGACAGCCTCGGCGTCGATGTCTTCGGCGAGCGCTCCGATCAGGCTCGCCAGCACCTTTGAGTCGGTCTTGCGCGGTCGCGGGGGCAGTGCGCTGGGCATGAGCACCGGCAGCTGCCGGGCGTCGTCGTCGAGAAACATCAGCCAGCCCTGGCGACGCACTGCACCGGCAAGCATCGTGTCGAGGCGCTCGACGATGTCGTGATCAGTGAGCAGTGGGATGTCGCGGACGCTGTCGAAGTGGGGTGTGGTCATACCGCAAGTGTCGAGTGTCGCGCAGGGGCGCGGAGCGGGCATCCGGGATCTGTGGATACCGCTGCGGCTGGGTGGAGCTGTGGGGAAGACCGCTAAGTGACGCTGGGCTACGCCGAGGCCGGCGACACCAGCTGGATGAAGCGGCTCAACTCCGCGATCTCAGCCTGCGACGGCGGCAGGTAGTCGATGAGGCGGGGCGAGTAGAGCAGGTAGGCGGCCCACTGCGCTCGCGAGATCGCCACGTTGAGCCGGTTTCGCGACAGCAGGAACGAGAGGCCCCGCGGCACATCCGCTGGACTGGATGCAGCGAGGCTCATGATCGAGACGGCCGCCTCCTGGCCCTGGTACTTGTCGACCGTGCCCACCCGCACCTGTGTAAAGCCTGCCCCGTCGAGCGCGACTCGGATCGTCTCGACCTGGGCGTTGTAGGGGGTGACGACGATGATATCGGCCTCGGTAAGCGGGGCTGCGGTGCGGTCACCGCCGTCGCTCCAGGGCCGGCCGAGGTGGTCGGCCACGAGCGATACGACCACCGCTGCTTCTTCGATCGAGTGGGTAGCGTTGCCATCGTGGGGCACGCGAACCGGGTGGAGTCCGGGCGCGATGCCCGCGAGCATCCGCTGATCTGCCGCCGGGTTGGAGCGCAGTTCACCGTCGTACGACAGGCGCGAAACGGGCGCGGTGACCGCCGAGTGCATGCGCCAGCTTTCGGCGAGAAAGTAGCCGAACTCGGCGGGGAGCACCGCACGGCCGTCGGCGATGTAGCCGAGTGCGGACTGATCGACGGGAGCCGGGTGCGTGCCCTGGCTCACCTGCGGAAGCTGCTGCGGATCGCCAAGCAGAAGCAAGTTGCGGGCCGCGACACTCACGGCGATCGTCGCCGCCAACGAGAACTGGCCCGCCTCGTCGATCACGAGCAGATCAAGCTGCCCTCGATCGAAGCGGTTGGTGTTGGTGAAGTCCCAGGCGGTTCCCCCGATGACATAGCCGGTGTCGGCATGCTCGACGGCAAAGGCGCGGTGGGCGTCGCGCGCCAGCTCGGTGAAGGGCTCGCTTGCGTAGCTGCCGGCGGCGTCGGTGGGAGCGGTCTTGCCAACTAGAGTGGCGGGAAGGCCGGCGGCCACCACCCCGCGCAGCACATTCTCGACGACCTTGTGCGACTGTGCGACGACACCAATCTGCCACCCGTGATCGCGCACCAGATCGCGGATGACTCGCGAACCGAGGTAGGTCTTGCCGGTGCCGGGCGGCCCCTGCACGGCGATGAACGAGTTGTCGAGATCCAGCACGCTGGAGATGACGGCACCAGCCGTATCGGCGGGGGCGTGTGCCACTGCAAGCGCCCCGCTGAGCGTGCGTGAGGGCTGGCGCAACAGAATATGCGAGACGGCAGAGCGCGGCCACGCCGGAGCCTCGGCGCACACGTCGGCTGCTACCTCGGCGATGGCGGCCGCGAGCGCTGCCGCGGGTGGTGGAGGTCCGGGCGTGATGGCCAGCGGGAGTCGGGTCCACGGTGCCTCGCCGGCGTGGCAGAACTCGGTGACGGTAACGATGTCGGGGTCGAGGTCGTCGGCGCGAACATCCATCGCACTGACGGGCAGGCGGTAATCGGAGCGTAGTTGCGGGTTGACGAACGGCACGGGCGGCTCGTACAGGGTGAACGCTTCGTTCGACGAGGTGCCGCTGCCAGGCGCCCACGTTCCGCGGAGCCTGAGGGTGCGAGAGCTGCGCGTGCGCTTCGGAAGCCAGTCGTCGACGACCTCGCCGCTGTCGACCAGGAACACACCGCGGGTGTTCTCCCACTCGTCGATCGGGTATTCGAGACGGGCGTAGTGCTCCCACCAGAAGCTCTTGTCTTCGCGCCGGTGGTAGTCGACTGCGGCCGAGGCCAGCTCGTAGGCAGCCTCGCCGACAAGGTCGCCGCGCGAGCCGGCTGCATCCGCGAGTTCTTGCAATTGCCCGGCTAACGGGCTCGGCTCAAAAGGGGCGCGCTCGATCACCTCGGGTGTGGTGCCGGGCTGCACGCCGAGTTCGCTGGCGCGCTGCAGCAACCAGTCGCGCAGGCGCAGGGTCGATACGCAGTCGTACCGGTTGTAGTCGGCGATGTCGTTGAGTATGGCCTGGCCGTCGGCCGCGTCCCCGCGCAGTTCGGCCTGCCGCGCGAGGTCGTACTGGGTGATGGAATCGGCCGCGTTGGTCACGCCGTCTTCTGACCGCAGCTCGGTGCCCATATAGAGCGGCTCGAGCTTCTTGATCGAATACGACCGGCCGCCCACCCGCACGCTCTTGCGCACGACCGGATAGAGGTCGACGAAGACCCCCTCGCGCAGTAGTTCGTCGACAACGTGCTCCCCCACCTTGTGGCGGGCCGCGATGCTCAGCAGGTGCGTGCGCTCATACGACGCGTAGTGGTAGATGTGCATGTTCGGATGCTGCGTCCGACGCGCCACGACGAAATCGAGAAAGTCGACCAGAGCCTGTTTCTCTTGCGTCAAGTCGTGTGCCCAGAACGCGGTGAACTCTTCGTCGTTGTCGACGAGCCCGAACAGGTAGTCGATCCCCCACCGCACTGATCCACTCGCACGCTCACTGAACAGAGGGTCGCCCTCGAAGTCAAAAAAGATGTCGCCCGCATCGGGCACCGGCAGATCGCGCAGCACCTGAGGCGCGAACATCACGAACGGCGGCGCGGAGTGCGGGTCGGCATCCGCGGGCACCGACACCTGCAGCGCGGCCTGATCGCGCAGGGTGGCGAAGGTGCGTTCGGGCACGCCACACTCCGATGGTCTCACGACGGATGCCGCGAGTTGGTCGATGGTCGCGATTCCGGCGGCACGCAGCTTCGCGCGCTGCGCCAGTCGCAGGCTCGCGACCATGAGTACGTCCCGTGTGGCCAGCACCTCGGGTCCGCATAGGTCGCATCGGCCATCGATCTCGTAACGTTCGTCACCCCATTCGGCCGCGGACGTGGCATCCATTCGTTCGCGGGCGATCTCGACAAGCCGCGCCCGGCGCTGCCCGTAGACGGGCAGAATCTCGTGCACGTCGTGGGCAGAAACCTCGTCGTTTCCGAGGATGAGTTCGACGGTGTCGTCGGCCGGGATGCCCAGGCGCACGAGCTGCTCGTAGTAGGCGGCGAGCTGCAGCAGGGCGGTGACTTTCACCGAGCGCGCGAGCTTCGTGTCTTGCACGCGATAGCGGCCGTCGGGTTGGCGCACGATGAAGTCGGCGAGGCCGACCAACGGCGCCTTCGGGTCGGTCTCGTCGAAGAACACCGCCTGGAAGACGACCTGGGCCTGGTTGCGGAACGCCTGTGCAGTGGCCGCCGCCGCAGCGCGCAACTCGGCGAGCCGGTAGACCGGGCGAGCGAACTCGACCACACCATCGCCGTACTGGTCACGGTAAAGCTGCAGGTACCGGCTCTCGTGCCCATCACCGAGCTCGGCCGCGCGCGCCTCCATGGCGTCACGCGCCACCGCTTCGAGCCGGATAAGACCGCGCTTGGCATCCAGCTGACGCACCCACGCAAACTCGCACTTCGCCGCGGCACTGAGGTCGCTCGGGCTCGTGACGACAGCGTCTTCAAGCAGGAACATCGGGCTCCGATCTGGTAAATGGGCAGTTGCTGAGGCTATCAACGGCCACCGACATTGCAGCTGTCACTCGCGCTGATGTTCAGTTCGGCGCCCTCTTCGAACGCCAGCGATTACGAGGCAATTTTCTGCACC
>Ga0105046_10004181_pt1 | contig 22978 bp, 25 predicted proteins | sample MAT03_FD_78385 | JGI IMG/M metagenome (GOLD analysis project Ga0105046, IMG submission 78385) | Freshwater microbial communities from Lake Fryxell liftoff mats and glacier meltwater in Antarctica - MAT-03 (megahit assembly) | ecosystem: Environmental > Aquatic > Freshwater > Ice > Liftoff...
TGCCCCGATTTGTTCGGGCAGCGCCGTCAATTGGTTGGTGCCCAAATCCAGCTCGGTCAAGTTGGCCAATCCGCCAATTTGTTTGGGTAGTGCTGCTAATTGATTGCTGCTCAAGTTCAGGTACCTCAAGTTTTTCAGTGCCCCGATTTGTTCGGGCAGCGCCGTCAATTGGTTGGTGCTCAAATCCAAACGGGCGAGCTTTTTCAATTCCCCAATTGTTTCAGGTAAGACGGTGATCTGGTTGCCGGCCAAACTTAGGTTGGTCAGGTTTTCCAATTGCCAGAGTTGTTGGGGGAACTCGGCCAATGGGATACTGCTTAAACTTAATTGCGTGAGATTTTTTAATTCCCAGAGTTCCTGCGGGAGCTGCGCCAATGGGTTGTCGCTTATATCCAAGTCCTCCAGTATTCTTAATGCTGCGATTTGGCCGGGCAGCGTCGTTAATTCGTTACCACTCAAATCCAGTTCTTTCAGGTTTTTCAAGGCACCAATTTGCCCGGGTACCGCCTTCAATTGGTTGTAGTACACGTTCAGGTTGGCAAGGCGCTGCAATTCCCCAATTTGAGGCGGCAATTCAGACAATTGATTGCTACCCAAATCCAAATAGACGAGGTTTTTCAATTCCTCAATTCGGGCCGGTAGTACAGCAATTTCATTATCTTCAAGCAGCAAAACCTCCAGAGAAGGATAATCGAAGATGGCTTCCGGAAACGCACTCAGTTCGCGCTCGGATAAATCCAATGCCCTTGTTTCTGAGCTTAGCTCTTTGAGGTCATAAGCAACGCGATAGGCCTTACCGAGTGTATCCAAAAGATAGGACTCCGATCCGCTTTTAACTTTGGCAAAGCCGTTCCAATCAAATTGTTCTACTTTTTCCCATTGCCCAAGTTGGGGCACCTCGTCTCCGTTTTTGTCAATGAAATAGAACGCATTGCTTCCGTTTTCTCCTTTGGAGCCATAAGCTAAAGCAAACCGATTCCCATAAAAATAAAAAGCATGGACGAGCTTATTGGCTTTTTGCAGGGCGCTATCCGTTTCCAGCTTGGCCTGCTTTGTTGCATCAAGCGCCAGTTGTGTTTTTTCCTGTTCCCGTTTCACCTGATTGAGCGCCGTCTGCGCCTGTTTTTTCGCCGCCTCCGCTTCTTCTCTCAATGCCTCAATTTTGTCAAATGCCGCGTTCACCTTCCCTTTCACCGTCTCCTTCTTCGACGGATCAAAAGCCTCCGCCGCGAAGTATTTGTTGATCGCCGTTTTGTACTGCCCTTTTTTGAAAGCCGCGTCGCCCTGCTGAATGGCTTCGGTGTAGTTGTTCTGTGCGGTGGTGAGGAGCGCCGGGAGGAGGTACAGCAGGAGGAACAATGTTTTTTTCATTGAAGCGTGTTGTTTTTGGATGAGGGATTTGAATTACATATCCGGATGCGCTTTATACGAGAATAATGCTTTGCGCAAATTGACTAACCCGGGTCGGTTCATCTTCAGCAAATCCATAGTTGCGCGGCCTTTTGGTGTCAATCCTGTCAAAAGTGTAAGGTCGTCACTCCATGAAAAATGCTCTTGCCATTTATCTTTTCTTGGATGAAAAAGGGGGACAAGTTCCCCTGTCGTAGGGTCGTTCCAGGAAATATGGAAATGCTTATTTCCATTGCAGCCTCCACATGAATATGCCAGGTTGTTGTCGGCATCTGTGCCGCCATGCAGAACGGGATTTACATGCTCAATATTGAATACATCGGTTGAAACATCTTCCGGTGTGCGGCAATACTCGCATAGAAATGCTGCCCTTGTGGCAATGACCAGCCGTTTTGAAGGAGAAATTTTACGCCTCGGCATGTCCGTGCCGCCTTTTGCGGAGTTGTTCCCCCACTTCTTTCAGAGAAACTTGCCGAAGGGCGGCTAGTTCGGCCATCAGGTGGACGCGCACCAATGCCCTTTCTTCCATAAAATCCACAATTTGAAGCAGTTCCTGATGCTCCGTCTCCAAAATTTTTTCCTTTTGGAGTTTGGCATGAAGCCGGTTATAGCGATGTCTGATAAACTCAGGGACGACGTGCTCAATCTCTTCCAACAGTTCTTGCTCCCGCGCTGCGGGCGACGGGTTTTTCCTCCCGTCTAAGATATGATTCACCGTATCCGCTAGCTTTTCCAGATCGGATGTTTCCAATCTGGAGACCCCGTTTACCAAGTCCTCAAAACCGACCCGGATCCCTTTTTGTATTTCTATGGTTTGCATACCGGATAACTGTTTAGCTAAAATTGAGCGGTGTAAATTTACATTAAAAACGACAGAAGAGGAAGTTTGGTTTGCGAAAAGCTGTTATGAATCCACTTATTCACCACATCCTTTTTAGAAGAATCAAAAGCCTCCGTCTAGAAGTATTTATTAATCGCGGTTTTCTATTCCACCCGTTCGCGCGATGGCTCCAGCCTCGTGTGTTCTATTATCCATGATGCGCAAGCCTGATTTGCTGGATTTGCAGCAACAATACCTGGAAAATCGGAACCAACTGGCTTTTCTGCAAACTGAATTCGAGCACTAACAGGCACTGAGCAAAGCGGATGCTACCGCGAGTAAAAATTTTCAGCGCGCGGAATCCAAACTCCGTGCCGCGCAAACCACCGGGAAAGTGCTTGCCGCAAAACTGCGCCAGTACCAAATCAACCCCGATCGCCTCGACGCCGACCACCTGAAAACGGAATTGCCGCTGACCGCTCCTGTTTCGGGGGTCGTTACGCGCATTCATGCCAGCGCGGGGACAGCTCTGACCCCGGGAACGCCGGTCTGCGAAATTGTGGATTTTAGCTATTTGCATCCCGTGATTTACGTTTTTGAAAAAGACATTTCCCGGGTGCAAAAAGGCCAAAAAGTGTTGTTGAATTTTCCGGGAGACCCCTCAAAAGCCTTTCCGGCAAAGGTTTACAACATCGAAAGAACCGTGGATGCCGATCGGAAAGCCGCTGGAATTGGACGAGATTCAGGTCGGGCAAATTGGCCAAAGCCGGATCAGGAGGCGGGGCTTTCTTGAGTAGACCCGCTGCTTCGCACTGCCGGTGCAATTCCTGAACGAACAATTTTACCTCGAAAGGAAAAAATTCGATTTTGAATTCTTCCGTGTACAGCGCGTTGCAGGCGCGGGTCTTCAAACTCCCTCAGGGCGAGGCGCTCCACTTCTTTCAGCTTGTCGGAGTGCATGGACAGCACCCGCAACAACAACTGGAAATACCATTTTTCGTAAGGTAACCCAAGGAAGATGTAGCGCTCGGCGCCCTCTAATTCTTCTTTCAAATCCTGGTTCATGCTGTTGGATTTGAAAACCGATTCTAAGTAATCAAAAAAGTCGCTGTGGGTTAGTACGATGCTTTCTGGCTCTTCAATATTCCCCAAAAGATTGTAAATCAATGGTTTTTATTTGGTCGGGCGATCAAACACCTCCGGCGCTTTGCGGTGGCGGAAATAAAAATCGGATTGGTAATCAAAACCCAGCGTGTCGAAGGTGCGGGCCAATAGGTTATCCGGTGTGAGGGTGACAATCATAGAAAAAGGCGCTTCTGTCAATTGACGGAACAGCGCTTCCGTTTCGGGGAAAGCCTGGTTGTAAAAATCTTTGATTTGCGTGGTGACTTTGCGCTTGAAGCGGTTTTTCCGGAAAAGCATAAACCCGTCGGGGTTGTAGAGCCGGATGTAGGGATGATCGGGTTCGTCAGCTTCGAGCCAATCCCGCAGCGCCGTTTCAATACTGCCGCCACCGGGCGCTTCAAACGCCCCGCTGCCGAGGAAAAGTACGCATTTTTCTGCTTCGAGGGTGTCGAGCAGATCCTCCCAATCTACGTTGAAAATAGGGTTGCCGGCTTTGTTTTGAGTCGTATCCGGCATTAGTTTGTTTTCTTTTCAGGTATTATTGCTCGACAATAGTACACAAAAATGAGTTATTCGTATAACGATCCCTGTTTCGATGTGGTGCCACATGACATATTCTATTTTCCGGGCGTTATCTGGATTCTTGTTCTATTCCACCCGCTTGCGCGATGGCTCCGCCTCGCGTGCTCTATTATCCGGGCTCTGCCCGGAATCAAAAAAAATTCCTCAACCAAAATTTCCCACCATTTCCCTACCTTTGCAGCGTTTTTTTAAAGCCTTGACCATGAACGCAACAACCATAGCGCCCGCGATCACTTTTGAGCGCGGCGACCTGACCGAAGCAACCTTGCTCTCCCTCTACCAGCGGTTGCTGAAGCCGCGGATGATCGAAGATAAAATGCTCATCCTGCTCCGACAGGGGCGTGTGAGCAAATGGTTTTCGGGCATCGGACAAGAAGCCATTTCAGTAGGCATCACCTGCGCGCTGCTGCCCGACGAATTCATTTTTACCCTGCACCGCAACCTCGGGGTGTTCACTTCCCGCGACATTCCGCTGGAGCGCCTGTTTTGCCAATGGCAGGGCAAGGCATCGGGCTTCACCAAAGGCCGCGACCGTTCTTTCCATTTTGGCACTATGGAATACCATATCGTGGGCATGATTTCCCACCTGGGGCCGCAATTGGCGGTGGCTGGCGGGGTGGCACTGGCGCACAAGCTCCAACACGAAGGTCGGGTTTCTGTGGCGTTCACCGGGGAAGGCGGCACCAGCGAAGGTGATTTTCACGAAGCGCTCAACGTAGCCGCCGTGTGGCAGTTGCCGGTCATTTTTGTGATTGAAAACAACGGCTACGGCCTGTCTACGCCCACGCAGGAACAATACCGTTGTGAAAACCTCGCCGACCGCGCCATTGGGTACGGGATGCGCTCAGTGATCATTGACGGCAACAACATCCTCGAAGTCTACCGTACCTTCAGCCAGTTGGCGGCGGAATTGCGCGAAAACCCTGAACCGGTTTTGGTGGAATGCCGCACGTTCCGCATGCGCGGCCACGAAGAAGCATCGGGCACAAAATACGTACCGCAGGAGTTGATGGATTTCTGGGCGGCCAAAGACCCGCTCAGCAATTACGAACAATACCTGTTGCAAACAGGCGTGCTCAACGACGCGAAGATCGAAGCGATGCGCCAGGAAATCCGGCACGAAATTGAAGCCGGTTTAGCCGTTGCGTTTGAAGAGCCCGCCATCCAATCAAGCGCAGCACAGGAATTAGCGGATGTTTATGCACCTTATATCCAACAAGTTGTCACGCCTGCCACGCCTGCAAAAAGAGAAAAACGCTTTATTGACGCGGTATCCGACGGGTTGCGGCAAGCCATGGAAAAGCACGACAACCTGGTGCTGATGGGTCAGGACATTGCGGAATACGGCGGTGTTTTTAAAATTACAGAAGGTTTTGTCGCGCAGTTTGGCAAAGAACGGGTGCGCAATACGCCCATTTGCGAAAGCGCCATCGTCGGCATCGGGCTGGGCTTGAGCCTCAAAGGCCACAAAGCGATGGTGGAAATGCAGTTTGCAGACTTTGTCTCCTGTGCTTTCAACCAGATTGTCAACAACTTAGCCAAGCTCTACTACCGCTGGGGCGAAAATGCCGACGTGGTTGTGCGCATGCCCGCAGGCGGCGGCATGAGCGCAGGGCCATTCCACTCGCAGAGCAACGAGGCCTGGTTTGCCCACACACCGGGTCTAAAAGTCGTTTACCCGGCCAATCCCTATGATGCCAAAGGTCTGCTTTTAGCCAGTTTTGAAGACCCGAATCCGGTCATTTATTTTGAACACAAAGGGTTGTACCGCAGCCTCACGGAGGCTATTCCCGACGACTATTACACGGTAGAAATCGGCAAAGCCCGGCTGGAACAGGAAGGCAACGCGGTGTCGGTCATTACTTACGGCATGGGGGTACACTGGGCGAAAAAAATTACGGCAGAAATGGGCGTGGATGCGGAAATCCTCGACCTGCGCACCTTGCTGCCACTCGATTACGAAGCGATTATTGCCACAGTGAAAAAAAACGGAAAAGTCATCATCCTGCACGAAGACACCCTGTATGGCGGCATTGGCGGGGAGATTGCAGCCTACATTTCCGAAAACCTGTTCGAGTACTTAGACGCACCCGTGCTGCGCGCTGCGGGCTTAGACATGCCCATCCCGTTTGCTGCGCCTTTGGAACAGTTGTTTATGCCGGCAGAGCGGTTTAAGCGGCAGTTGGCGCGGTTGATGGGGTATTAAGGGGCAAGGGGCAAATTGGCAAATTGGCAAAAACTGCAAACTTGCCCATTTGCTTCTTGCATGTTTGCCAGCTTGCATGTTTGCCAACTTGCATGTTTGCAAACTTGCCCATTTAAAAACCTACCAATCCTTATCCGAACTGCAAGCGCCGCGTTTCTCACGGCGCATTTTGTTCATCACTTTTTTTTCCTCCTGCTCCATGATCTTGAGGAGTTCTTCTGCTTCCTGGCGCGAGATTTCTTCCTCTTTTCCAGCTTGGGATTTGGATTGTTGTTCCTGCCGTTGTTTGTCGTTTTGCTGGTTTTGTTGTTCCTGATTTTGCTGCTGATCTTGTTGCTGTTGGTTCTGCTGCTGCTTGTTTTGATCCGGTGGCGGCGGTGGTGGAATGCGGCGGCGAGCCTGTGCGAGATTGTGTTTGGCCTGGGCGTCGCCCGGATTCAGGCGCAGGGCATTTTTGTAAGCCTCCACGCTTTTATCCCAAGCGCTGGCTTTGAAGTGTGCATTGCCGAGGTTGTAGTACGCTTGGGCTTTTTGGTTTTGATCTAAGGCTTTACCGGCGGCTTCTTCAAAATATTTGACGGCCGCGTCGTAGTTTTCGCGCTGGTAAACGGCGTTGCCGAGGTTGTAATTTTCCTTGGCACCACCTTGCTTTTCAACGGCGCTACGGTATTTTTCCTCCGCCTGGGCGTAGTTCTTTTCTTTGTAGGCCTTGTCGCCCTTCAACAATTCAGTATGCGCCGATTGTGCCGCCGCGCTCTGAATGTTGAACAAAAAAGCAATCAATCCTAATCCTGTTATGAACGATCTACACATAGTCTGCCTGTTTTTTTGAGCGGTCACCTGCTTCGCGCCTCGCAGTTGACGCCTGATAAAGTTTATGCGCTCCTCTTATAAGCAATAAAAAACTCCGTCGCCAGCAACAGCAAACCCAGTCCAATGAGGTATTGAAAATAGTTGTTGTAATCACTGAACGGGCGCTGTTCGTAAGACCGTTTTTCTATTTTATCAATCCGCTGGCGGAGGCCGCTGATCACAGTTTCACTGCCGGAAGCAATATTGAAATAGGCACCATTGGCCGTTTTGGCAATGTTTCGCAACGTAGACTCATCTAAGCGGGTGCGCACCGGATTGCCGCTGGCGTCGCGTTTGTATTCGGTTCCAAAAGAAGTCGTCACCGGGATGAACCCGCCTTCGGAGGTACCGGCACCGATCGTCATCACGATCAGGCCGTTGTCGGCAGCCTCCTGTGCATTTTCCAAAGCTTGGCCTTCGTGGTCTTCGCCGTCGCTGAAGATCACCAATGCTTTGTGGTTTTTATTGTCTTCGCCGAAGGTCTCCCCGGCCATTTCGATCGCTGCGCCTATGTTGGTGCCGGCGGAAGAAGCCATGCCGGTTTCCGCGCTTTCTAAAAACAACCGCAAAAAATTGTAATCGGTGGTGAAAGGCGCCTGCAGGAAAGAATTGCAGGAAAAAAGAAGGATACCGATATTATCCCCTTCCGATTGATTGACCAGGTCTACCGCAAATTTTTTCACCCGCTCTAAGCGGCTGGGCGGCAAATCCTGCGCCAGCATGCTTTCTGAAATATCTATGGCAATGAGCAGGTCTATGCCCTTGCGTTCCACCTTTTCGCGTTTAGCGCCCCATTGCGGGTTGGCCCAGCTCAAAATCAGCAGCGTTAGCGACAGCAGCAGCAGAACTAGTTTGAACTTGTTCCGCCGGGGTGCGTAGCCGGGCATGAGCCGCTCCAGCAGCGCCACGTCGCCAAAGCGTTGCAGGGCACGCTTGCGCACATGTTGCGACAACGCATACAAACCCGCCATCAGGGGGATTGCCGCCAAGGCAAAAAGGTATTCGTTGTGCTCAAAACGGAACATTGTTGATAGATGTTAGATGGTCAAGGAATCGTCCGCAGCACCGTATGCCGCAGCAGGAATTCCATAAAAACCAGCACCACGGCACACAGTACAAACCATCGAAACAATTCCCCGTAGCGTTTGTAGCTGGTAATTTCGATTTCACTTTTCTCCAACTGGTCAATCTGGGCATAAATTTGCTCCAATTCCTGCTCGGTTGTGGCGCGGTAATACTGCCCGCCGGTCAGTTGCGCAATTTTCCGCATCAGGGGTTCGTCCATTTCAACACGAGCCAGGCCGAAAATATAAGTGCCATCGCTGCGGCGGCTCACCGGCGTTTGGGCTTCGCCGGAAGCGCCAATACCAATGGTGTAGATTTTAATACTGAATTCTTTGGCAATTTTGGCCGCCAATTGCGGCGACTGATAGCCGGTATTGTTGACGCCGTCAGTGAGCAGGATGATGACTTTGCTTTTGGCTTTGGTGTCTTTGAGGCGGTTGACCGCTGTTGCCAGCCCCATCCCGATGGCCGTGCCGTCTTCCAGGTTCCCGCATTCCAATCGCGACAAAAATTCCTTCACGATGCGGTGGTCGGTGGTCAGGGGGCACTGGGTAAACGCTTCGCCTGCAAAAACGACGATGCCGACCCGGTCAAACGTGCGCTTGCCCACAAATTCAGATGCCACGCGTTTGCTCACCTCAAGCCGGTTGGGTTTGAAATCCATAGCCAGCATGCTGCTCGATAAATCCATCGAAAGCATAATGTCAATACCCTCGCCTTTTACTTTTTCTTCCTGTAGCGGCTCCTGTGGCCGGGCTAAAGCCATAATCAATGCCGCAAAAGCGAAAATACGGAGCATGGGTAGAACGACCTGCAACCTGCCACGCCAGCTCCCCCCGGCCCGCACGGCCTGCAAACTCGACAAGCGGAAGGTCGGGTACCGCTTCCGGTAGCGAAGCCAATACCAGAACACCGCTACCGGGAGTAGCAGGAACAAGTACAGGAACTCAGGGTGTAGCCACCTCATAATTTAACAATTGATGATTGATGATTAAGTAATTGATGATTGATGATGTTGAGCGCCGTAAAAAATTTGCATTCATCAATCGTCATTCGTCAATAAATAACATCATGCCTCATTATCGTCATTTTCTTCGGAAACAGGCTGCGCCCCCTGCGCCGTCATCTTCACCAGCTCAATCGCCCGCTCTAACCATGCTGCCCCGGTCGCCGCGTCGGGATTTGCTTTCGCAAATTTGACCAAATCCGCCGTATGCAGCAAATCGCGGAGGATGGAAACAGCAGCCTCCGTCAAGTCTTCTTTTTTCAAGGCAGACATGATTTCCCGGGTCGTTGATTCCAGCGCCTTGATCCCGTAACGGTTTTCGAGGTATTCCCGGGCAATGAAGGCCAAATCGGCGTAATAGGCTTTCCCTGCGCCCGGATGCAGCCAGGGCGCGCCTCGTTGTAGGGCGTATAGTTTTTCAAGGGCGATTTGATCCGGTGTTTTTTTCACCAGCATCTTCGGGAAGCCCCGCTCTTTCACAGGCTTGTTGGCGTACCACCAGATGCCCCAAATCAGCAATACGAGCAGCAACACCCCAAAATACGGCCAGTAGTCGGCAAAGCGCCGGGGTTCTGGAATGATGTCTTTGATCGGTTCGATGTGCAGGGAATCCCGGTTGACGACCACATCCCTGACCTCCAGTACCAATTCTTTGGTCCAGGCCGTGTCAATACCTGCCCCTTCCGCAACATAAATAGGAACTGCCGGGAACTCATATCGTCCGGCATCGAAGGAAGTCAGCGTCAGGGTCTGTTCTGTGAACGCGGCAATATTCGAAATGCGCGTGCGCGGCGTATCAACGGCCAATATTTCGATGCCTTTCAGGGATTCCAATTGGGAAAAATCAGCCCGTTGGAACAGGCCGTTTTTGCTGTATGCAACCCGAAAAACCAACTTCACCTGGTCGCCAATGCTAATTTGCGAGCTGTCTATCAGTACGTGCGCCGTGGTTTGCGCGCTGAGGTTTGCATGCCAAAGCGTCAGCGCCACCGATAATCCTATTGCAACAATGGTCTTTAATTTTCCCATGCTTTTTACCGGATGCGCTTGTGAAAAAACTTCAACAGGGCATTTACGTACGATTCGTTCGTTTGAATGCGTACCACATCGGCTCCGCTCTTCAGGAAAACGCCCCGAAAATAATCTGATTGCTCCTGGTGCCAGTCTTCGTAGTACTTGCGCACCGAAGCAGACGCTGTATCAAGCCACTGAACCTGCCCGGTTTCGGGGTCTTTTACGCGCATGAGGCCGATGTTGGGCAGCGCCGTTTCGCGCGGATCCACAATTTGCACCCCGATGAGGTCGTGTTTGCGGGCAGCGATCCTAAGGGGGGCTTCGTAGCCCTTAGCCAGAAAATCGGACAGCAGAAAACAGACGCTGCGTTTTTTGAGGGCATTGTTGAAATATTCCAGCGCCGCGCCGATGTTCGTGCCCTTGCCTTTTGGCTGAAAATTAATCAATTCGCGGATGATGCGCAGGATGTATTGGCGGCCTTTTTTGGGCGGCATGAATTTTTCAACCTTGTCGGAAAAGAAAAGCACCCCGACTTTGTCGTTGTTGTTGATGGCAGAAAACGCCAGCACGGCGCAAATTTCCGTCAGGATTTCGTGTTTCATTTGCGTCGCCGTCCCAAAAAAAGAAGATTGGCTCATGTCAACGAGGAGCATCACGGTCAGTTCGCGTTCCTCCTCGAAAATCTTCACGTGTGGTTCGCCCGTACGCGCAGTCACGTTCCAGTCAATCATGCGCACATCGTCGCCATACTGGTAGCTACGCACTTCGCTGAACGACATGCCCCGGCCTTTGAATGCGCTGTGGTATTCGCCGGTAAACAAATGCCGGCTCAACCCTTTTGTCTTGATCTCTACTTTGCGGACTTTACTAAGCAGTTCACTGGTTTCCATCGTTCAAAATTACGACCATCTGCGGCCAGAATTCTAATGCCTTTCGGCGAATATGTGATAAACGTGATCAGGTGTGCAAAATTCTATATTTCACGCTAAAAACGAAGGATAAATTGCTTTGTTGCAGGGGGAATTAGTGGGGGAGGATTTTTTATTTACAGAAGGATGCGTTTTACCTTTCCGTTTTTTCCTCAAACAACGCTTCATACTTCCCGCTTTCTGTACCCATCCATTTGTCCCAAAAAGTGAAATACAGGCCATAGTTGCTACGAAATTCTGCGTGGTGCAGACTGTGGTGAGTGGCACCAATGAACCATCGGCCCAGCCAGTGCCGGGCTGCGCCTTTCGGGTAAATTTCAATGTCCAGGTGATTGATGGTGGCGGAAAGGGTCATGAGGGTAATCAATAGGATCACGATTGAATAGTGCATGGGCAGTGCAAATACCAACGCAGGGATGACGCCCGCCTGCAAACCAGACTCGATCGGATGGAAAGAAAAAGACGTCCACGGCGAGGTGACAATGCTGTCGTGGTGTACTTTATGGATGACGCGATAGACTTTGGGGCGGTGCATCCAGCGGTGTAGCCAGTAGTAGTAGGTCTCGTGAACGAGCATAGCCATGAGCAAACTAAGGAACAGCCAGCCGTAGCCATAAGCCGCAACGTCCATATAAATTTGGGTGTAGCCTTGCTGCCAGGCCAGCATCATCAAAGTGCCTGCAACGCCAAAAGCCAGCGAAGTCAGCGCCGACCATTTGACCTCCCGCCACGACTGCCCGGGTTGCCGGAGCCGGAAACTGATCTTTCGGTGGGCAAACTGCTGTCGGGCAATCCGGTAAAAAACCAGGTAAAAACTGCCCGCCATCAGCACGTAGCGAAAAAAAACCGCTACGGAAACCCCGAGAACGGCTAATAAAAAAGAGGCTGGATCGGATAAATCAGCTATTTGCTGCATGAGAGAAAGATTGATTTAACGAATAGACTTGTTGCGACGGGATCATCGCGGGCGCAAAATGGCTGTTTTTCCCACCACGCTGCCCCATCGCAACAAGTCTAATGATATTTCCTGCAAAAATGGCCTGCTTTAGCCAATCTTTCAAGACCGAAATTGAAATGGTTCTAATAAGCGGTTGATTGACCGTGTTATGGAGTGAAACAGCCTGTTAAAAAAAACGGTCAAAAAACGAATTGTAATAAATTTGTTTATATTTGAGCATGCTAATCAATATCCTGCTATAGAGTCAGCAGGGTTTTGAATGCATCACGTATTCAGGTAAGTTGTCTGAATATCTTGTTTTTAAACCATTTTCTTTAACTCAGGCAACTCAACTCAACATAATGATTGGAGTTGCTAACTCAACAATTCATCCAAAATGGTAGAGCACGTCAACAGTTTCGATCAAATGTGGGAGTTAAGTAAAATCTATGACCCCCTTTTGGTCTTTTGCTATTATCCCGAATTTGCACCGGAAGAGTTGCTCGAACAGCTCTCTGCACGATTCATGGAATTAGAAAACGAAGAAGGCGTAAAATTTGTGCTGGCGAACATGGAAATAGGAGATAATTTTAAAATTGAGGATTCTTTTGTAGGACAGTGCCGTTTGGCGGTGTATAAATACCCAAAACAGGTTGCTGTATTTGACGACATTGATATCAATTCAGTTGATTATTATAGCTCAGGTTTCCAATTCGTTGACTTACAAGAGTACAAATAATGCCGGGATTAGGTGCGAATTCTTTTTGTCATACAGCGCGCTGCATATAGGATTAGCATTCTTTCCTGCTCTACCCCATCACCGAATTGTGCATCTTTGCATGGGATAGACAACACCAAACTAGCGCCATGCAACCATCCGCGCCTTCTCATTCCGACGAACTGCGTCAAACCGTGCAAAAAATGCTGGACGACAATGCCAAAGCATCGGTGGCTGTGTTTGCCGGATGTATGATGTCTTTTTATGGCCGATCCATTACTCAACTTTGAAACTTACGCAGCTACCCTGCAAAGTGTGATGGCAACCGCCATCGAAGAAGCAGAAGCCCTTCGTGATGCAGCCGCGGTTGACCGGGAAGCGGCGGCTGATGACAATTCTGCACGGCTGGAATTGCTCAACAATCTGGAAAACCAGACCCGCCGGAAAGCAGAAGACGAACTGGCTGCCCGATACGGACAATTAAAGTTGGAAATGATCGCGGACATTGCCAGGAAACTCAAAGCTTCCGGGAAATCAGAGGAGGAAATTGAAGTGCTGCGAAAAGCTTTGGGAGGTGCGCGTTAAGGGCCTACATCCCCTACAATTGCAACCTCAGCCGCCATATCGTCAGCCAGGTCGTTGACAAAACCATCATGAAGATGGTGAGCTGCGAAAGAGGTCAATGGATTAGATGCGGTTAATGGAATTCAAACAGGCTTATTTGTATATTTTTTTTACTTCGGATTCAATCGTTTCTTTAACACTTTTCCAATCAACTGATTTTTCAAAAACAATTGGATCGTTACGGGTTTTGACATTAGGTCTTTCAATAATCCCAATGTGACGGGTTCAACTGTGCGAGTTTGTAACATCTAAATTCCGTTTTTGAAGTATCAAAAATGACGCTGCAAAATGCAAGCGAATATTTATCTAAATACCGGGCAGCGATGACTGTTTCTTTGACCGTATTCCAGCCATAATGTTTCAAAACCTGGTCAAATCCCTCCTTTGTTCCCCGCATGAGGGTTCGTTCGATGACTTGTGCTTTATGCTTTTGTAAGTCAATCGTCTGGACATTGGTATCCCAAAACAAAGAGGGTCTGAGCTGCAAGGTCTTATTCTTTTTTACAGATCTAAACATTTTTGTCAGATGCAGCCGCTTCCAGCTTTTGGCGGAGCACTTCTTGTAGCCAGTCGTCAGTGTTAACGTCTATACCCACCTTAGCTTGTTCTTAAGCATGAACTGGACGAGGGAGTTGATGGTGTATTCGGCTATTTGGGAGGGGGAGGTGTTGGTAATGGATAACCAGCAACAATAACCATACCCTCACTTTACCCTCCCCAACCCCGCTTTCGCCTGCTGGTGCAGCGCGGTTTCATGCTCATCGGGCTGAAGGCTGAGGCAGAGTTGGTAATACTGCCGTGCTTTAGCGTTGTCGCGGCGGGCTTCGAAAATCAGGCCGATCTGGAGGGCAGCATTGCAGGCAAAAAAGGAAGGGTCGGTTTTGCCTTCCGTGATGGTAAGTTGGTAAAAAACGAGGGCTTCAACGTCTTTTTTGAGGCCGTGCAGGATGCGCCCCATGCGGTAAGTGAATTCGAGGCGTTCGCGTTTTTCCGCAAACATGTTTGCATTTCTGCCCCGAAGCAGGTCAAGGGCTTTTTGGTAATAACCGCCGTCGAACAGGAGGCGGGCTTTGAGCAGCATCGCATTCGGGACTTTCCCGGCCTGGGCTTCCCGGAGCGCGCTTTTATCCCCGCCGGCAATGGTGCCGCCTTTTTCGGCGCAACTTTTCATGAATTTGAGGTAGCCGTCCGGGCGATTTTGCAGAAGTTCGCACCAGGCTAATTTCTGGTGACTTTCCTTGATGAAAAACTTGCCTTTGTAGGTGTTGAGGTATTTGTGGAAGTGCAGGCCCGCATTGCCGTCCAGGCGGCGCAATTTGGCTAAGCCCTGCATGTAGTCGAGGTAGGGAAAAGCCTGGAGGGTGCGACTGCGCGGGCGGAGTTCCAGCACCCGGATGGCTGCATCGTTGTATCCGGCGCGCATGGCGATGTTGGCAATGGCAAAACAGTGGAGTGGATTAGACTGTGGGCGCAACTTGCCGGAGCGAATGACTTTCCAGGCACCTTCTTTGTCGTTATCTAAGTGCAGCAGCAGGAATGAGTAGAGCGCAATGGTCTCTTCTTCAAATAGGAAATCGTTGTGCCGGGCATAAGCCAGCACAGTTTCCAGTTCCCGCCGCCCCTGAGCAATAGAGCCTTTCAGGCTGCTCAAAAGTTTCACGCCCCACTGGTAGTTGTCCGGGATGGTACCCACCATGGCGTGCAAAATGCCGAGGTTTTTCAGGTTGGGCATGAAATCGGGAAAAAGCTCCCGGTTTTTTTGCAGCAATTTATGCGCTTTATTAACCTCGCTGAAGGCGGCAAGGTATTCCCCAAAACGCAGTCGAAGCAACGCCCAATGCAGTCGGATGTCTGCTTGTATATACAGGTAATATGGCGAGCGCTTGTCGCCGCGGGCCACGATATCCAGACGCGTATCCCGCTTTTTTTTCAGGCGGTTATAGAGCGCTTCATCGTCGCTGAGGTAGACCTGAAAAAAGTCAATGTAATCTTCAATGTGGTAAACGATCAGGTTGCCGGGATCCTGGGTTCGCATTTGCGCCAGGGTATTGGTCGCCTCGAAGAGTCGGAGGCTGGTGGCTTTGCGGTAAGCTTCTTTGGCCTGTTGGGTGTATTCAAACCGGTTTGCAAACACATCAGCCGGCGCCAGCAGCAGGCACAGCAAGCACCCGATCGTAAGCATTGGGTGGCAATTTCGTGGGATGATGATGTGTTTGATCAAATTCAAAATGTACGGTATCAGAAAAAGGAAAGGGGCAAGGGGCAAATTTGCAAACTCGCCTCTTGACCTTTGCCTATTTGCCCTTTGCCAATTTGCCAACTTCTTAGGAATCGCCTAATCCCCGTCGGTTCCGAGTATAAGACTGTCAACCAAAATCCTGCCGCAGTGTTCGCAGGCAATGATTTTTCTGTGTTGTGCGATTTCTAATTGGAGCTGAGGCGGAATCTTATTGAAACAACCGCCGCAGGAATTCCGTTCAACCGTCACCACGGCAAGGCCGTTGCGGTAGGAAGTGCGCACTTTGTCGTAAGCGCGGATAAGGCGCTCTTCCACGTGTTCCCGTGCTCCCATAGATTGAGTGCGCAGGGTTTTTTCTTCCTGATCCGTTTTTTCGACGATCTGGTTCAGCTCAACCTTTTTGGCATCCAGCTCTTTTTTCTTCTTTTCGATTCGATCTTCCGTGCCTTTCAGGGTGTCTCGCTTGTTGTCGAGTTCGATTTCGCTGGCGCGGATTTTCTTTTCTTTTAACTGGATATCTAAGCGCTGCATTTCCAATTCTTTGGTAAGCGCTTCAAATTCCCGGTTATTTTTCACATTGTCCAACTGCGCCTGATAGCGCTGAATGAGCATTTCAGCTTCCTTGATCTGTGCATGGTATTTCGACAGATCACTTTCCATTTCGGTAACAACGCTTTGCAGGCGATCAATGCGGGTTTGAAGCCCGGCGATTTCGTCTTCCAGGTCACTGACTTCCATCGGCAGTTCGCCTTTCATGATTTGGATTTCATCAATCTGGGAATCAATGCGTTGCAGATTAAAAAGTTGGCGAAGTTTTTCTTCTACCGTTAATTCCTGTGTTGCTGCTGACATATTTTATACAATATTTGACTGGATGCTTATGAAATTCCACAAGGCTAAACCCGAGGCTTAGCGCTTGCAAATCAAAGATATAGAACCGGGTTGGTGTTGGTTTTCGCACAATGAAGCGCAAAAGTAGAAAATTTGCCCGAAATTATTTCATAAATTAAATCAATCGTATACTGTTCGCTCTCGAAATGGCCGATGTCGGCGATGACTATTCGCCCGTCGGCGTCAAAAAACTCGTGGTACTTGTAGTCGGCAGTCACAAAAACGTCCGCTTGTTGGGCGATGGCGGATCCCAAAAGGAAACTGCCTGCGCCGCCACAAACGGCAACCCGCTGCACGTTGCGCCCCAACAACCCGGTGTGCCGGACACAACCCGCCTGCATCACGGTTTTCAAATGCTGCAAAAACTCCGATTCTGGCATTGCTTCTGCTAAGGTTCCGATCAAACCCGAACCCACTTCCAGACTTTTATTTTCAAGGGCAACTACATCATAAACAGGTGCTTGGCCCAAAGTGTTGCGCAAAGCGTTCAAAATTGCACCCTGCGCGGGACCGTGGAAAACGACTTCCAGCTTTTGCCCGGCAAAAAGGTCAGCTTGTAGAGCCAATCCTAGCCCACGAACGCCCTCCTGTGCCTGAACAGCAAGCCCCGCTGGCAACATTGCGCTCAACTTTTTCAACTCGCGCTTCGGGGCCAGGATTGCCGTGTTTTTTAAACCGATTTTTTCAGCGATTTTGCCATTTACCCCCTGGTGAAACACGTTGTCCAAATTGGTATGGATGGCATAAATGGCGACCTCGTTTTTGATGGCCGCAATGATGGTACGCTCCACGTAGTTTTGCCCGGTGAGTTGCTTCAGGCCTTTGAACACGATCGGGTGGTGTGCGACAATGACGTTACACCCTCTTTCAATCGCCTCTTTTACAATGGCTTCCGTTGCATCAAGGCTGGTGAGCACGCCTTTTATTTCCGCTTCCGGGTCGCCCACGATCAGCCCCGAATTGTCGTAGCTTTCCTGATACGCCGGCGGCGCCACGCTTTCTAACCAATTGATGAGCGCTTTGATTTTCATTATTTTTTTATTTTTTACCAGCTCCGGATCTTCTCTTCAATGGCCGTTGTAGAATACCCCTCGATAAAAGGCAAACTCAGCACCTGCCCGCCATGTTCCAGCACTAGTTCCGAGCCTACAATCTGATCGGGTCGCCAATCGCCGCCTTTCACAAGAACGTCAGGCAGCAACAACTGAATGAGCCCGAGCGGCGTATCTTCCTCAAAAAGCACCACTGCATCCACGAAAGCCAGCGAAGCCATCAGCATCGTTCGGGTGGTTTCGTCATTGATCGGGCGGTGAGACCCTTTCAACCGGCTCACCGAACTTCCCGCATTCATACCCACAATCAGGCGGTCGCCCAAATCGCGGGCCTGCGCCAAATAGTGCAGGTGTCCGTAGTGGAGGATATCGAAACAGCCGTTGGTAAAAACAACGGTTTCTCCCACATCTTTCCAGGCGGTACAGCGCTGTTGAGCCTGCGACCGGTCCATGATTTTGGCGGCAATTTCAGGCAGCGCTTCCATAAGGCACATAATTTTTATTGATGACCGGCAGCAGCAGCATGGCCAACAAACCGAGTAAAATATTGCTGCCCAACTGGACGGAAAAGAAAGAAATATTGGCCCAGGAGAAAGCATTGTCTCCACTTAAGCCATAAGCAGTCAGGCCAATTTGCGCCAGCAGGTGAAATGTACCCATCCCACCCGGAGAAGGAACCACCATGCCCCAGGTACCGAGGGTAAAAACCACCAGAGCCGCCGTCATAGACAAATGAGCTGTGGGGCCAAACGCCAAAAAGCAAAGATAGGTCATGGTAAAAAACATCACCCAGATGTTGATGCTGTGGAAAAGAAAAACCCAGGGCCTGTCGAGTTGCCGAACCGTTTGAACTCCCTGCCATAGTCCGGTAGCAAGCTTGGCAATTTTTCGGAATATGGTGTTTTGAGCTAAGCGGTTTCTAAACCTGTATACTAAAGCCAGCACCCCTGCGACAGCCGCCAGCGCTCCTGCCAAAATTAAGCCGTTGCTGGTCAGGTTCACCCAGAACCGTTGAAAATAAGGTCCCATCAGGTTCCATAATTTATCGAATTCAAGCAGCAAAGCCAGCGCCGACATCACCAAAATACTGAGGACATCCACCACCCGGTCAGCCACGACGGTGCCCATGACTTTTTCGGCAGGAATGCGTTCATAGCGTGCCATTGTTCCCGCCCGGATGACTTCGCCTGCACGGGGCAGACCCAGGTTGGTGAAATAGCCGATCATGATCGTCATGAAACCGTTAATGAGGCGAGGCCGGTAGCCCAGAGCGCCCAACAACATATTCCAGCGGATGGCCCGGCTGACGTTGCTGATGGCGAAAGCGACGATCACCAGCAGGATCCACCAATAATTGACGATGCCGAAGTCCGCAATCACCTTCTGAATAAGGCTGCATTCATCTGCCGACACGTTTCTCAGGCCGCAATCTTCGCGGTAAGCAGCGTCCTGCTTTACATATACATAATAGAGGATACCTGCACCAATGCTCAGGAAGAGCAGAAATTTGAACAGGTTCAGAAATCGCTTATTCAAAACAAAAAATTTATAGGCCAAAATCGCCCGTGTTTAAAGGGCTGCAAAGATAAGCGCTTGTTCAGGAATACCCGAACAAACTCTAAAAGACTGCCTGTTCAAACGCGCGGTAACCTTTTCAAGTTTTGCCGGGGTGAAAAGTTTTTTTATTTTTTTAAACTTTTTGTTTGTTTTATAAAAAAACAATTTGTTTATTTGTGTATTCAAACTCATACCCGATGTCAAAAATGAACAAAAGTATCGTCCGCATCCAGCATGCAGCACAGCGCAAGATGCAATCGCTCCAGCTTCAGGCAGAAGTTTATGTCCGCCGCTATTGGTTCCGGGTCTTTTTGTTGGGCTTAGCCATATTCCTGCTGGAAAGCAAAGATGTCAGCATCAATTTGAATCTGAATTCCGCCCAGGCCAGCCTGTTTGATGCGGTGCCGAAGGAAACCTATTTGGAAGCCGAAGCCGAAGCGACCAACGTACCCAGGGCGTTGAATACTTCCCTACTGGAAAGCGCGCCGGCACCGGAGCAAAAAGAAAAAACACCGGATTCAAAGCCCGATCACAACTTAGCCAACACCTTTTCAAACCTAAGCTTTTCCGATTCGAAAGCGTCGTCGAAAGACCAGGGAACCAAACGGCAGAAGCAATTTGCTTACGTGAAACGCTTTGCGGCGGTTGCCCAAACCGAAATGAAAAAATTTGGCATCCCGGCCAGCGTGACCCTGGCGCAGGGCTTGCTGGAAAGCAATGTTGGCGAAAGCTCTTTGGCAACCCGCAACAACAACCATTTTGGCATCAAATGTTTCTCGCGCAACTGCCGCCGGGGACATTGCAGCAATTACACCGACGATTCGCACAAGGATTTTTTCCGCACGTACAAAAGCCCCTGGGAAAGTTATCGCGCACACAGCCTCATGCTTTACCACAACAAGCGCTACAAGCACCTGTTCGACCTGAAAAACCACGACTACAAAGGCTGGTCTTATGGTTTGAAAAAAGCAGGTTACGCTACCGATCCAAACTATGGAGAAAAAATTGCGGGCATGATCGAAGATTTAGACCTGCACCAATACGACAATTAGGGGCTATCTTTATAGTCCGACAGCTGCGTTCGTTGAGCAAAGTCGAAACGTGAGCCTTCGCATGCCTTGCTCTCGAACGCTAAAGAACAGGTATCAAATAGGCTCGTCTATTCAAAAAAATTAGCCAGCGTTTACAGAAAGATAAGGTGAATCGAGTACCTCGTGGGAAACTTTGCGGGAAATGCTGTAATTGAATCCCGGTAACAACGAATAGGTACCATACTCGCCTTTTTTATTTAGGGCGATATAACCCACTTGCATGTCTTCGTTCGTTTTGCCGTATTTTTCTGCGATGCGCAGGGCGGCCTCCCGGCAGGCGGCTTCCGGCGATTTTCCCTGTCGCATGAGTTCCACAATCAGGAAAGCGCCGAGGGTTTTCATCACCAATTCTCCCAAACCGGTGGCGGTAGCTGCCCCGACTTCATTGTCTACATACAAACCCGCGCCAATGATCGGGGAATCGCCAATCCTGCCGTGCATTTTGAAGGCCATTCCGCTGGTACTGCAAGCACCGGAAAGATTCCCGTTGCCGTCTATGGCCAGCATGCCGATGGTATCGTGCTGTTCGTGGCCGCCAACTGGTTTGTAGGTACCTTCTTTCAGCCATTCCTTCCATCTGGCCTCGGCAGCTTCCGTGAGGAGGTTTTCTTTTTCAAAACCTTTAGACAGGGCAAATTGCAGGGCACCTTCCCCACTCAACATCACGTGGGGGGTGTCTTCCATGACCTTCCGCGCTACGGAAACGGGGTGCATGATGTGCTGAAGAAAGGTCACGCAACCTGCATTGCCCTTTTCATCCATGACGCAGGCGTCGAGCGTGACGATGCCATCGCGGTCAGGCAAACCACCATAGCCCACCGATTGATCAAGCGGATCCGCTTCCACCATCCTGACGCCGGCCTCGATTCCATCCAGCGCGCGACCCTGATTTTGAATGACTTCTAAGGCTTTTTGTGTGGCATCGGGGTGTTTCCAGGTAGCGATGACTGTCGCTTCTGGCTTTTCTCCGGTTGATTGATTTGTGGTGGCGGCATTGTTTTTTGCCGCATCTTGCTTAGGTTTGGATTCGCAGGAAGAAAATCCGATTCCCGCTGCAAAGGAGGCAAGAATGGTTTTATTCAGGAAGTCACGCCGGTTGAACATGTTAACTGGTTTGAAAGCGGGAAATTTAAACAAACGCTGAGTGCCATCAATGATACAAAAAATCTTGAGCGAACAGGGCAGTAATTGCGGGAATAAAAAGAAAAAGCCCTTTTCCGGCATTGCAGAAAAGAGCTTTAACCTGAGGTCGAGAGCGGATTCGAACCGCTGTACGAGGTTTTGCAGACCTCTGCCTAGCCACTCGGCCACCCGACCTTTTTAAAAAACTCGACCCCTTTTGGAATCGAGAACGCAAATATAGGCCATTTTGGAGATAAGCACCAAAAAAATTTAAAAAATTCAAATCAAATGTCTTCAAATTCGTATAACCGATACCGGGAAGCCCTCCGTAATGTCTCAAAACCAGCGGCTTTTGTTGACTTGGATTTTTTTGACAACAACATCCGGCAGGTGTTAAAACGCGCTGGCAACAAGCAAATCCGGGTGGCTTCCAAATCCATCCGCTGCCGGGCGCTGCTGTCCCGGGTTTTGCAAAGCCACCATCGCTACCAGGGCGTTATGGCCTACCACGCCAGGGAAGCGGTTTTTTTAAGCCGCGATGGATTCGACGACCTGCTGATCGCCTACCCTTCCTGCGATGCAACGGATTTGGCCGCTGTGGCGGAAGAAGTCGCCAGCGGGAAACGCCTCACGCTGATGGTGGATTGCCCGGAACACATTGCCCTAGCCAATCGCGCCGCAAAAGCAAAAAAAGTGCAACTCCCGCTGTGTATAGACGTGGATATGTCTACCAAATTTCCGGGACTGCACTTCGGGGTGCAGCGCTCGGGCATCCGCTCGGCGGCAGCGGCTAAAGCGCTTTTTGAAACCATTCAGCAATACGATGCGCTGCGATTAGATGGAATTATGGGCTACGAGGCCCAGCTTGCCGGGCTTGGCGATAACGTGCCCGGGCAGTTTTTTAAAAACCGGGTCATCCGGCTGTTGCAAAATCGCGCTTTGTCCAAAGTGAGGGCTTTGCGCGCGGAGGTAGTAGCTGCTATCGGCGCTGAAAACCTGCGTTTTGTAAATGCCGGCGGTACGGGCAGTCTGGAAACTTCTTCCGAAGAACCGGTCGTGACGGAAGTGACCGCCGGCTCTGCGTTTTATGCGCCTGTCCTGTTCGATGGGTATCGGCATTTTCACCACCTGCCCGCTGCGGGATTTGCCTTAGACATTACCCGCCTGCCCGAGGCGGATATCTACACTTGCTATGGTGGCGGGTATGTGGCTTCCGGAGCAGCCGGCAAAGCAAAACTCCCTGCGCCGTATTTGCCGGAAGGCGCTGAACTTTTGCCCAACGAAGGCGCGGGGGAGGTGCAGACACCCGTGTTTTATCGCGGGGCGAAGTCTTTACAAATTGGTGACTGCATCTTTTTCCGGCACGCCAAAGCAGGGGAGCTGTGCGAGCATTTTAAAGAACTCTACCTAATTCAGGGTGATCAGGTGGTGGACTGTGTGCCGACGTATCGAAGTGATTTGGTGATTTGAAGATGGAGATGCCGAATAATAATGGAAGATCGTTAGCGCAACCTTTGTCCGACCAACGAACTCGCTTTATGCTGTAGGCCGGAGGTGACACCTTTCCAAAAGGTGTTACCTCTTGGTAGGCCGGAGGTGACACCTTTCCAAAAGATGTTACCTCTTGGTAGGCCGGAGGTGACACCTTTCCAAAAGGTGTTACCTCTTGGTAGGCCGGAGGTGACACCTTTCCAAAAGGTGTTACCTCTTGGTAGGCCGGAGGTGACACCTTTCCAAA